>JAEEGI010020868.1_pt1 | contig 13062 bp, 15 predicted proteins | sample 8958751 | NCBI WGS metagenome assembly JAEEGI01 (sample SAMN16246545, study PRJNA631951) | gut metagenome | biome: gut microbiome; feature: rumen; material: KS-attached | host: Bos | place: Iran: Karaj | collected 2018-10
ATCGTACTCGCATAATGCTTCGCCATAAGCAGCTGCTACATCTTCTGTAGTAGAACCAATAGTGATGCCCTTGCTAGTCTTGTATCTATCAGATATACACTTGAATTCGCATATTTCCTTGCTATCTCCGTTGTCGCAGTATGTAACTGAAAGGTCGTCAAAAGTATCTGTATGATAATTGTCATTAACCTCAGTGTTTGTAGGATCTCCAAACTCCTCTGTAAGTCTGTTGAGAACTTCGTCACCGTCATCCATTACAGAAATGCTGATTTCATATACATCGCTTGTGATAGTGGTTTCTTCGTGAGCATCATCTGCCTTTAAGCCAGTCTCTTCCTCATCTAAATCTACGCCGCAGCCGCAGTTTGTGTTGTAGAAATCATCATTGTTCTTTCCGCAAGCTACAAGTGATAATCCAATAATCATTGTCATAGTTACTAATAAAATTCTCTTTTTCATCTCAAATCTCCTTACTAAATAACTGTATTATTTGTAGTAATACGGTTATAACACTTTGCCTTTTTGGTGTCAAGTATTAAAAGAAAGCATAAAAAAAGAAGGCTTAGAAAAGCCTTCTGAATGCTGGAATAATTTGTGCTACCACAACAGCCTTTAAAAGATCTAAAGGTATGAACGGAACAAAGCCTGTGAGGAATGCTGTTTTTAAATCATAGCTCATAGTAGATTTGAGCCAGAACATTCCAATGATATCGATTATTAAAACGCCAATGATGGCACATACTGTGTACCAGATTCGGTTATATTTTTTGCCGCGGATAAGTGGAAGTACCACCATTACAATTGGAAAAGCCCAAGTGTATGCTCCATATGGTGCAATCAAATATCCTATGCCGCAGCCGCCGCCAATGAAAACTGGTAAGCCTACAACACCAAGAAGGAACCATACTAGGCTGATTAAAAAAGATTCACCTACTGGAAATAGAAGTGCGATAAGGAACACCATAAAGTTCATCATTGTAATCTTTGGTGCCATAGGTAGTGGAGTAGGTATGCTAAGGTATGCTGATATGCAGAGAATAGCTGCGAATAAGCTGCATAAAACCAGACGTTTTGTAGGCAGTAGCTGCTTTGTGTTTGTAGTGATGTTTGTGTTATCCATAATTTAGTCCCCCTAAGTAGTTTATTGAAATAACAATAATGATAATAATTGAGTGATTGTTAATTGTCAACCTGTAATTAGATAATGGTTGACAATAATTTTTTTATAATTATCATTTACATAGATTGAGTTCTTGTGAAGGGAGACTAACTATGGATATTAAAGAATTGACACAAAGAATTATTGAAGGGGGAAGTATCACAAGGGAAGAGGCGCTTGAACTTGTTGAGGTTCCATTGGAAGAACTATGCAGCGGTGCAGATGAATTGAGAAGACACTTTAATGGTGATGTATTTGATATGTGCGCAATAATGAGCGTAAAGGGTGGTAGATGTTCAGAAAATTGTAAATTCTGCGCTCAGTCCAGTTGCTCAAAAGCTGATATTGATACCTTTGAAGTACGAGATGCAGAATATGTTGCTGCAGATGCCAGAGCTCATTCAGGAAAGGGGATTGCTCATTATTGTCAGGTATCTTCAGGCAGAAGATTGAACAAATCAGAGGTGGCACAGATATGTGAAAACGTAAAAAGAATTGTTGCAGAAACTGATATGGCACCTTGTATTTCATTAGGGCTGATTGATAAAGAAGATTTGCTGGCTTTAAAGGCAGCCGGTGTTCAGCGTGTTCATAACAATATCGAGACCAGCCCAGAATATTTCAAGAAAGTATGTAGCACACATACAACTGACGAAAAAATAGAGTACATGAAGCTGGTACACGAAGTAGGACTTGAATTATGTAGTGGTGGCATATTTGGAATAGGCGAGACATGGTCAGATAGAATTGATATGGCATTTGCTCTTGTGGAGATTCAGCCTGATTCTGTACCTATCAACATGCTAAAGCCTATAAAGGGCACACCTATGGAGGACAGGGATCGACTAAGTAAAGATGAGGTTCGTCGCATCATTGCTATCTTTAAATATATTCTTCCTAAAGCTTCCATCAGGTTTGCAGCAGGAAGAGATTACCTGGATGATACTGGTATAGCATGTTTCAAGGGTGGAAGTAATGCAACTATTACAGGAAATATGCTTACTGTGAAGGGGATATCTATCGAGGAGGATTTACAAACAATTGAGGGGCTGGGATACAGTTTGTATCGCAAGGAACCGAAGATATGCTGATAGTAGGTAACCTTGCGATAATAGAAACTTGAGGGGAGCTATAATTTAAATAAATTTATTTCCAAATATACAATATTGTTGACTAAAATATTCTCTATTAGCTATAATCCCATTAACTGAAGGAAATTAGTGGGATTATGTATTATGAAGAATAAAACTATTTTAAAAAGATTACTAAAGTTGATAATCGTTATATTGATATTAGCATTGGTAGTATTTCTAGGCTATCAGCTTTTCATCAATCCATATCGTGGGACAGCTAAGAAATATATTGTATCTCAGCCTTTAGAATCAGAGCTTACTGAAAAGCAGATGCTGAAAGATATTGATTATACCATTGGAAAGCTAAGGGAACGTCATCCTGCATGGCTTGAGGATGAAAATGTACAGGTGGATGCTGTTGAGAATGCTTATGAAACTGAGCGACAGCAAGTCCTTGATGACGGAGTGGACACATATACTGTCCTTGATGAATGGAGAATCATAGGTAGAATAATGCATCAGCTGTATGATGGACATTCAAGAATTTCTTACATGGATGACGATGCATATTACCTTGATGATTTCACACAGTTGAATGAGCTTGGATTGCCAGCAGAAATTAATGGTATTCCAATGGAAAAGATTGTGGATGATTATTTAGAAATCTTTCAGTATGAGCGCGAAGAGTTTGCCAGAGCATGCGTAGATCATTTTATTGAGAATGAATCATGTCTTGAATGGGTTGGTGTGGACACTTCTGATGGAGTACGATTTACCTACGATACAGAAGAAGGAAAAAAGGATTATCACTATTCATTTGTGCCATATGAACAGGTAAAAGGTGCCGAAGAAGAGGATGATGAGTGGGTCAGCTATGAAATAGATGAGAGAACCAGTACCGCTGTATTTACCTTGGAAGAATGTAACTATGATGATTATTATGAGAGCACATTAAAGGGCTTTTTTGATCAGGTTAACGAGAAAGGAATCAATAATATAATTGTTGATTTGCGCGGAAACGGTGGCGGTAATTCCTATGTGGCAGATGCATTTTTACAGTATCTGGATATAGATGGTTATGATAGCTGGAGTAGTGATGTGAGATACGGGAATTTTCTCATACATAATGAACCTTACCATGTAGATATTCAGAAGAAGGAAAATGCTTTTTCGGGAAATATATATGTGCTCACAGACGTTTATACCTATAGTGCTGCCATGGATTTTACTATGTTAATTGCTGACAATCACTTAGGAACCATTGTCGGTGAGGCTTCTGGAAATCTTCCTGATGCCTACGGAGATATTCTGAGATTTTCTTTGCCAAATTCTAAGCTGGGCCTGACAATCTCTTATAAAAATTGGCATAGAATAGATCAAAGCAAAAAAGGAGAGCCAATTGAGCCAGACTACGTCTGTGACCCAAAGGAGGCTCTCAGTAAAGCAAAACAATTGATTAGTGACTAAAATGCTGTTCAGCAAAGCCCATAGGCTGAACGCATTCCAGTGTGCCTACATAGTTGTGGTCTTTGTCGCGGACAGCCATATATCTGATTAACACAGGCTGGTTGTCACGGCTGCTCCAGATATCAATAGTGTCTCTGGTGCCGGCTTTGAAATCAGCAATTATAGAGCGAACCATAGGCTCAAATTTTGGAGGATGACAGGTATAAACCTTTCTATCAAGTGCTGTAAGAGGACGCTTGAAAAGCTTCATGTCGTCTCCATCATTAAAGTATTTATTTACATCATTTTCATCAACAAATGTAAGCTCAATTGGAATGGTGTTAAGCACTGCATCTAATTGATATGGAGTAAGCTGTCCAGATGGAAGGTTAATCATATCCCCAGTCTGAGGTAAGTCTTTAACATTTTTCTTAGGAGTGGCCTTCTCCCATAATGGACGTTTTCCTATAAGGCAAGGCTTGTAATCATCAAAATCTCTGGCGATATCAGCCCATTCTTCTTCAGTGAAGTTCTTAGCACAGAGAGGGAAGATGATATTTTCCTCTTTATAGAGCATGTCTTCAGCTTTTGTGACAACCACATCAAGTCTTTCGTTCCAAGTGCTGTCTTCTAAAAGAGAAGGGAAATCCTTTGCACTGTTAGAGAGTGCCTTCATTTCATCGCGAATTTCATCGTCCACTGTCCACATAATATCTGTAGGACCTACAAAATGATATTTAAGCTTGAGAAGTGGATAAAGCAAATCCCCTTTTTCAGCATAGTGAATAGATAATTCTCTTGCTTTATCTAAGGCTGAAATTAGATTCTCGCGACTCTCCATAGCAGCTCTCAATTCTTTAAGTGCTTCTGAAATAGCCTCATTTTCCAATGCAAAAATGTTTAGTGGATGATTCTCAATCTGCTTAAGAACAAGATACTGCTCATCAGCTCCATCCTGTCGCTTTAAGGGAGCGGTCTTCACATTTGAGCCAATTCCCATTCCGGCATTCTTCGCTTTATCAATTCTCTTTTCCATGATTTCCTTCCTTTACAATAAACGTATCCTTATCAAAATCTATAATTCCATCATCCTTCATTTTTGATAATTCTCTTATCATTGCACTGCGATTTACAGATAAATATTCTGCAAGAGCCACTCTTGAAAGAGGAGAGTTAACATATTTAGAATTCTGCTCCTGAGCTAGCTGTGAAATGTAAGCTAAAAGCTTTTCACGAATGCTTCCTTTTGAGAGAACTTCTATCTTATTAAGGAACTTTTGATTTTTAGTTCCCAGTAGGTGAAACAGGTTTGTCGATATCTGAGCATGAAATCCGCAGGCATTAGGACATGAGTGAATTATGTTAGAAGCCGCAAGGAATAGGACTTTTGTATTCTCAGTAGCTTTAAATATCACCGAGGAAGAAACATCTTTCTGAACCGCAAAGCTTTCTCCAAACAATTCCCCAGGGCCGAAGAATGTAAATAGAGTATTATTTCCCCAAATGTCATTTTTTATCATATGAACACTTCCATATAAAACAATTCCTACGTAGGGGATATTATCTGTTTCCATATAGATGGTCTGACCCCTCTTGAACTCCTTTTTGAAAGAACGGATGCAAACTAACAGTTTGTCTAAATCTGCCTCTTTAATATTTTCAAAAAGAGCAACGTCGTTATAACTAATTTCATTATTCATAGCCTTCACCTGCCTATCCATATACTATCTAAATAATACGATGGGAAGAGTTGCATTTGCAACTATTTGTGATTGGATTTTGGTTTAAAGTGCTGTCCATGAACAAAAACAAGTTTCAAAGGAGTCAAACAATGGAAAATAAAATGTTTTGTTATCAATGTCAGGAAACAGCTGGATGTAGCGGTTGTACCATGTCTGGAGTTTGTGGAAAGAAGCCAGAGGTTGCTAATCTTCAGGATTTATTAGTGTATGTTACTAAGGGACTTTCTGCAGTAACAACAGCACTTCGCAATGAAGGCAAGGAAGTTTCAGAAAATGTTAATCACCTTGTATCAGTAAATCTTTTTACTACTATCACAAATGCTAACTTTGATTATGATGCAATTTCTGAAAAGATTAGAGAGACAATTTTTGTTAAGGAGCAGTTGTTAGGTCAGCTTAGCGATGATGAAAAAGCTAGCCTACCTGAGGCAACAAATTGGGCAGGCACAGAAGATGAATTTGATGCAAAGGCTAAGACTGTAGGTGTACTTTCTACAGAAAACGAAGATATACGTTCTCTTAGAGAGCTTATCACATATGGTCTTAAGGGACTTGCGGCTTATTCGAAGCATGCCAACGCACTTCTAAAGGATAATGTAGAAGTTGACGCATTCTTACAGCGCGCCCTTGCAGCAACACTTGATGATAGTCTTTCAGTAGATGATTTGGTTGCGCTTACTTTAGAAGCTGGTAAATATGGTGTGGCTGGAATGGCACTTCTTGATGAGGCAAATACAGCTGCCTATGGAAATCCAGAAATCACACAGGTAAATATTGGAGTAAGAAATAATCCAGGTATTCTTATTTCAGGTCATGATCTTAAGGATTTGGAGATGCTTTTAGAGCAGACTAAGGGAACTGGTGTAGATGTTTATACTCACTCAGAGATGCTTCCTGCTCATTATTATCCATTTTTCAAGAAGTACGATAATTTTGCAGGCAATTATGGTAATGCATGGTGGAAGCAGAAGGAAGAATTTGCAAGCTTCAACGGTCCAATTCTTATGACTACAAACTGCATTGTTCCACCAGCAGATTCTTATAAAGATAGAATGTTTACAACAGGTGCATGTGGATATCCAGGCTGTAAGCATATTGATGGTGAATACGGCCAGACTAAGGATTTCTCAGAAATAATTGAGATGGCAAAGAAATGTGACGCGCCTACAGAAATCGAGACAGGAACAATCACTGGTGGATTTGCTCATGAGCAGGTATTTGCTCTTGCTGATACAGTGGTTGATGCTGTAAAGAGTGGTGCTATTAAGAAGTTTGTTGTTATGGCAGGCTGTGATGGACGATCAAAGAGCAGAAGTTATTATTCAGAATTTGCGCAGGCACTTCCAAAGGACACAGTAATTCTTACAGCAGGTTGCGCTAAGTACAAGTACAACAAGCTTGACTTAGGTGATATTGGAGGAATTCCAAGAGTATTAGATGCAGGTCAATGTAATGATTCATACTCACTTGCCCTTATAGCCCTTAAGCTTAAGGAAGTATTTGAGCTTGATGATGTAAATGAACTTCCAATTGTTTACAACATTTCTTGGTATGAGCAGAAGGCAGTAATTGTCCTTTTAGCACTTCTTTACCTTGGAGTGAAGAATATTCACCTTGGACCAACACTTCCAGCCTTCCTTTCACCAAATGTTGCTAACGTATTAGTCGAGAATTTTGGTATTGCAGGAATTACAAATGTAGAAGATGACATCAAGACTTTAATTGGCTAGGAGGATAGAAGATGAGCGCATTTTTAGGACCGATTCATTCACTTATGTACAATAGAATCATTACCATGCAGCAGGTTGTAAATATTCTTGCAGAATTAGCTAAAGCCGAAGGCTGGAATGCCGATGTGGATGACTATGTTATCCAGGAGTTTCCACCAATAGAAGAGGTTGTAGATTTAAGTAATATCCATGCATCTTTATTTGGAATGGTGGATGGAGCAGAAAAGAGATTTGCAGGTATTGTAGCAGCTATTGCAAAAGAAAACATTGAGAGATTAGAAAAGATAGAAGCTACTGTTAAATCTGTAGGTGAATCAATGAAAATCGAAGGTGTAAATAGCCCAGAGGAAGCATGTGCTAGACTACAGGAAATCTTGCTAGACGGAATGCCTTGCGATAGAGCCTCTATGGTGAATCATTATTCTGACGGAAGCTATGAAATCATAAGAACAATGGATCTTCATTCTAGATACTTTGAGGAAGCAGGCCTTGATGGGGATTTATACTATCAGTTATTAAAGTCATTTGTGACAGGATTATTTGCTGATTCTGAGGTTAAAATTTCTGGTGATGTCATGCATACCATTACAATTGGTATGTAGAAGATATTTGAAAATATGAGTTTTAAAACGATGCCCTGAGAAAAGGAATCTCAGGGCTATTTTATTATTGCAGATTTTTCATATAATTAGCGTATAGTGATTGCATAAGACTATAATGATGGTGTTTTTGGAGGTACATATGGAATTCTTCATTAACTTGATATTGGTATTCTTTACATTTTCATTCGTAGGTTGGTGCATTGAGGTGACCCTGAAATATCGACAGTTTGGTCGGTTTATAAACCGAGGTTTTCTCATTGGTCCATGGCTTCCAATTTATGGTGCAGGGGCTGCGCTTATCACGCTCACGGTGGCTGGCCTCACCCCGGTGGAGAAGGGTATAGGAACAACCTTTGCGATATCTTTGATTGTATGTGGCTTGATTGAATATCTCGCTAGCTACTTTATGGAAATGCGATTTCATGCCAGATGGTGGGATTATAGCCAAAAGCCAATGAACTTAAATGGACGTGTGTGGATTGGAAATTTGATTCTTTTTGGATTAGGTGGAGTTGCTATTATTCATATCGTAAATCCGGTTTTATATGGCTTCTTTGAACAACTAAGTCTATTTAGTAAAGAAATGATTGCTGGCTGCCTTTCTGCTATTATTCTTACTGATTATAGCGTTTCTCATTTTGTATTAAAGCTTGTAAAAATTGGAGTTGAATCCAGTGAAGCAGATAATACAGAAGCTATAAGCAAGGATATACGCTTATTACTCAGTAATAGATCAATCTTTTACCGTCGATTTGCCGATGCATATCCTGACGTAATTTATCGTACAGAAAAGGTTAAGGCCAGAATGGAAGAAATCCGTTTGGAGACAGAGAAGTTCCGAATTGAGGCTGAAAAACGTATAGACGAATTAAATCAACAGTATGAAAAGAACAAAGCTGAGTGGGATGCAAGCATTAAAGCTGGAAGAGAGCAGCTTAGAGAAAATCTGGAACCTACAAGCTTTATTAAGAATAGTTTAATAGAGAAACAAAATCAGCTTATAGAATTGCTGTATGACGAGAGTACAGCTCCTGTTCCTGCAAAAGCGCTGATGGATGAAATTGAGCATGAGCGTTTGAGACTTGAAAAACGAAGCTGGTAAATTGGAGGATTAACTATGGGGACAATCAAAGATTATATTACCTGGCGTGGCGATTTGGAGTTTTGGCAGGACGGTTTCAATGTTGTTGATAATCTTGTGCTATCATGCATTTCCTATGTCGAAATGGATGAAATTTTTTCAGGTGATGTATCAGAAGTCATGAGTATCAAAGAGGTAAGCGATATCTATTTTGAAAAAATTTATGATGAGACAAGTTTTCGCGATGGCTCGATTCTTAAGGATTCTCCAATTACATTAAAAGCCATTTCTCAGACAAAACGCTACAAAGATGTAAAAATCAGAAATTATATCAACCTGATTGATACATCAAGGACTCTTCAGTTCGCTGCTATGGAGTTTTTACTTCCTGATGGCACAAGTTATATCTGTTATCGAGGGACAGACGATACTGTTGTGGGCTGGAAGGAAGACTTCATGCTGGCAATCAAGGAAACAGAGGCTGAAAAAGAGGCGGTAAATTACATCAATCGTATAGCAAAAGATAACGATAGATTGCTTCGCGTAGGGGGACATTCCAAAGGTGGACACCTCTCAGTATTTGCTGCTGCTAAGTGTAATAAAGAAATTCAGCAAAGGATACTTACTGTTTATAGTAATGATGGCCCAGGATTTATGGATAAAGTAGCTTCTAGCAAAACTATTAAGGATATACTTCCAAAGATTATAAGTATTGTGCCTGAGGAAACTATTGTGGGGCTTCTTATGACACCAGTGTGTGAACCTATAGTAGTTAAAAGTAATGCAGTTGCTGTTTTACAGCACAATATCGCTACATGGTGCGTGGAAGGAAAGTCTCTTGTTACAGCAGAAAACATTTCAAAGGCAGCTGTTATGGCTGATAAATGGATAAAGGATAGTATTGCAAAGATGACCGAAGATGAGTTGGATAATTTTGTCGAAGAACTATTTTCTATATTTGAAGCAGCTGGAGCATTGACTCTTACAGATTTCAAAAAGGGCGGTTTGAAATCTTTAAAAGCAATTTCGCAGACAGTGAAAGCTGGTAAAAAGAAATAATAAAGTTTTCATATTTTTGGAATTATAATTGTAGTGCATATGGAACATGGTTGTTTCTATGGAGATTCAATATGGATGTAAAAGCTTCAAATTTAAATATAACAAGTAAAACTGTAATACCATCAAGAAAAGATGGTGTTTCAAATAATGGTTCGCCTGTGTCTGGTGCAGAAAAAAAGCTGGAGGCATGCTCTCAATGTCATTAAGTTAAGAAAAACAAAAATGATCTCTATACCAGAAATGGTATAGGGGTCTTTTTTTCTATAAAGATGTTGACATAGAAAGAGAAATATGTGGCCGCTTTCGCTACTGATGATTTTATAGGTAGCGAAAGCGGCCCTTGTAATTAAGGAAAAACTTGATTGCAGGGAGGTCACATATGAATCCAAAACGTGTTAGAAAATTTTTACTTGAAGAGATTAACTTTGTTTCTGAAAATCTAGGGATGTTTGTTAATAATACAAAGGTCGATTTCACCAGGAATCGAAAACTGCCTTTTTCCACAATTATCAAAACAATTATTGGTATGGAAAGCAAAAGTCTTACAAACGAGTTGATAGATTTTTTCACAAATGTAGATGCTATGCCATCTGCTTCTGCATTTGTACAGCAGCGGCAGAAAATTAAGATAGATGCTTTCGAAAGTATTTTCCGCGGTTTCACATCAAGATTAATTGCTGAAACTAATAAGAATATGGCCATCCTTGCAGTTGATGGCTCTGATATTCAAATACCAACCAATCCTGATGATATCAGCTCTTTTCACCCTGGTGCAAATGGACAAAAGCCATACAATCTTTTGCATTTAAATGCACTTTACAATTTAGAAAGTCATTTATATACAGATGCAACTATTCAAGGGAAATTAAATGCAAATGAACATTTAGCATTGCAAGAAATGGTGGATCGGTCTCCTATATCCAAAGCATTAGTAATTGCAGACCGAGGATATGAATCTTACAACAATATGGCACATATACAGGAAAAAGGTTGGTTTTTCCTAATTCGAATAAAAGATGGAACTACTGGTATAAAAAATGGTTTGGATTTACCTGATATACCAGAGTTTGATATCGACATAAATCTAAAGCTTACACGTAAACAATCAAATGAAATGAAAAGCTTATTAAAAACGGATAGAAACAATTATAAGTTTATCCCTCATACAACGGCTTTTGACTATCTACCTTTAAAACAACGAAAGCATGATGAAACGATGTTTTTTGAACTAAAATTTAGAATTGTTAGATTTAAGGTGACTGAGGATTTATATGAAACCGTACTTACTAATTTAGAAACATCAGAATACCCACCAGAAAAATTAAAGAGCCTTTACGCCTCTCGTTGGGGAATAGAAACTTCATTCAGAGATTTAAAATATACAATAGGATTGCTGGATTTTCACTCAAAAAAGGTGATGTGTATTCATCAGGAAATATATGCCCATTTGATAATGTATAACTTTGCAGAAATGATTACCTCGCACGTAGTCATTGAAAAAAAGCAAAGAAAATATACATACAAAGCCAACTTCTCAGTTGCTGTTCATATGTGCAGACAATTCTTTCGAGGAAAAACAACATCACCTAATGTAGAAACCATTATTGCAAGAAATACAGTTCCAATTAGAACTGGAAGGCACCGAGAAAGAACCTTCACAGTAAAAGTATTTCATGGTTTCTTATATAGAGTAGCATAAGAATAGAGAAGTTAAAATGATTTCCAGGCAGATTTACATCTGTCTTATTTCTATGCTTAAAAATGAAAAAACGAGATTGAAGTTTATCACTCCAATCTCGTTTTCTTCATTCTAGCCTCCATTGCAATGTTAACTTAATGACATTGCTTTTTACAGTAGTCTTTTCCATATTCATTATTCTATCCACACTATTTCATAGGTACAACAGCTAAAGTCTTGCCCAAGGCTGCCAGCAACTTAATTATTGTTTCAAGCTGCGGATTGCTGCTTCCATTTTCGATTCTTGCTATAACAGGCTGCTTAACACCGCTTAGTTCTTCTAATTTACGCTGAGATATTCCTTGTTCCTTACGAGCTTTAACTAACTCACCCATAAGAGCAACCCTTAAATCACTTTCCGCAATTTCTTCAGGTGTGAACAATTCACTTCTTACTTCATTCCATGTTTTACTCATATCTGTTCATTCCTTTCCAAATAATCCGCCAGCTCTCGCTTTGCTTGCTCTATCTCGCGCTTTGGTGTCTTCTGTGTTTTCTTAGGAAACTGGTGTAATAAAATAAACTTGCCAATTACCAATGCTGCAAATCGTTCGCAAATCATCTTTTGTAATCCGCTGATACATCAAAAAACGTCCGTACCCCTGAGATGTAATCGTCATAAGCTGTTTCTGCATCTTTTCCATGAAATACTTTACAAAGCCCGCACATATCGCAATCTGCAATGCATGGAAATCTTTGCTTTATATAATCACGTCGTTCTTGTTCTGTTGAATTTATAATATCTGGAGCTTCTTTCATAAATATACCTATTTTATCTGCCTATCCTGACGGTATATAGACATATAATCCTTATTAATATCACTAATTTCACGTTTTCCATCTATATAGTCCTGATAAATATCCCACGGACTACCGCCACCAAGCCAACAAGAAGAACAGTTTTCACATCCGCCTCCACAATCAAGAGATGCTTTTATAATCTCCTCGCGCTCCTCTCGTGTTGTATCTTTAATAAGGATTGATTTCATAGGCCTTTACCCCGCTAACATTTCCTTGTTAATAGTATCCTCACTAGCTGCCATCGCTTGCAATGTTTTATCTAACAAATCATTAAGCTCCCAGCCTAGCTGATTTGCACCACGTTCTATAACCTCTCGTGAACATCCTGCTGCAAATCCTTTGCTTTTATATTTCTTCTTAAGAGATTTTAGTTCCATATCTTTAGTACTCTTAGATGGTCTCATCAGAGCTGCCGCCCAAATAAGTCCTGTCAGCTCATCAGCTGCAAAAAGCACTTTTTCCATCTCTCTTATTGGCTCTACATCTATAGTTTCCCCACAACCAACAGTAATTCCATATCCGTGTGAACATACTGCATGTATAATATCATCACTCACACCGCCCTCTTTTAATAATTCTGGAGCTTTCAAACAATGCTCGTCTGGATACAATTCAAAATCTATATCATGTA
>JAEEGI010020871.1_pt1 | contig 13061 bp, 10 predicted proteins | sample 8958751 | NCBI WGS metagenome assembly JAEEGI01 (sample SAMN16246545, study PRJNA631951) | gut metagenome | biome: gut microbiome; feature: rumen; material: KS-attached | host: Bos | place: Iran: Karaj | collected 2018-10
CAGCTGGTCAAACTCCTGCTGGTCGCCGCGCGGCGTGGGACCGCTGATGATCAAAGGCGTACGGGCATCGTCGATCAACACGGAGTCGACCTCATCGACGATGGCGTAGTGGTGTTTGCGTTGCACCAGCTCGTCGGGGTTGCCTGTCATGTTGTCACGCAGGTAGTCGAAACCGAACTCGTTGTTGGTACCATAGGTGATGTCGCAGTTGTAGGCGCGGCGACGGGCAGCGGAGTTGGGCTCATGCTTGTCGATGCAGTCGACGGTGAGGCCGAGGAACTCATACATCGCGCCCATCCACTCGGAGTCACGCTTGGCCAAGTAGTCGTTCACGGTGACCACGTGCACGCCTTTGCCCGCCAAGGCATTCAGATAGACGGGCAGCGTTGCCACGAGGGTCTTACCTTCACCAGTGGCCATCTCGGCGATCTTGCCTTGGTGTAGCACGATACCGCCGATGATTTGGCAGTCGTAGTGCACCATGTCCCAAGTCACCATGTTACCGCCAGCCATCCAACTGTTCTTGTAGTAGGCCTTGTCGCCCACGATGGTGACGTGTTCGTATTTGGCGGCCAGCTCGCGGTCGAGCTCGGTGGCAGTCACTTCCACGGTCTCGTGTTCGCAGAAGTATTTGGCTGCCGCTTTCACCACGGAGAACGCCTCGGGAAGGATCTCGTTCAGTGCCTCTTCGATGTGGTCGAGCTCTTGTTTCTCGAGTTTGTCGATTTGGTTGTAGAGTTTCTCCTTCTCGTTGGGCTCCATGTCGGGGTTGGCTTCGGCCTTGGCTTTCAGCTCGGCGATCTCGGCCACCTCGGCAGCGGTCTTGTTCTTGATGTATTCCTTGAATTCTTGTGTCTTATGTCTCAGACTGTCGATGTCGAGTTTCACGATTTGCTCGTAAGCCTTGAGGGTCTTTTGGAGTATCGGTTGTAGGGCCTTGTTGTCGCGTGAGGCCTTGTCGCCGAAGAGGTTTTTTAGAAATCCCATTTATTTGAAATTGATAGTTGACAATTGATAATTTACAATTAAATAATTGCCGTTGGGCAAAATTCGTGCAAAGGTACGGTTTTTCCGTGAATTGTCGGAAAAATGTGTCAAAAAGGCAGAAAAAGATAGCCTTACTTCCCATACAATCGCCTAACCCTTTCCTCCAAATATCGTTCAGGCGAGGGTGCCGGAGCTTCCCCGATTTTGTTGCCCTTGGTGATGAGGATGTACTCGGGGAAAGTGCGGACATTGTAGGCTTCCAAGAGGAGGATGTTGTCGCCGAGGTCGAGGAGAGGCCAGTCCTGACGCTTTTCTTCAAACTGCTGCTTGAAGAAGTTCATCTTGTCGTGGGTGGCGATGGTGAGGATTTGAATCGTGTCCTGCCACTGGTTGTGGAGGGCTCTCAATTCTACAAACTGATGCTCGCTGACGGGCGACATGCCGTCGACGAACTGAAGCAACACCAAACCATCCTTGTAGTCGGAAAGGTTTACTTCGTTGTCGTTACTATCTTTCAAAGTGAATTCGGGAGCAGGTGTGCCAGGGGCGAGGCGGTTGAGCTTTGCAAAAAAGTCGCTGATGATAGTCTTGTGCTCAGCGTATTGGGTCTGACTCTTGATGTAATTCAGATGGTCTTTGGCAAGACGACTGGTGCCTCGGTCACCGTAGCAGAGTTTCTGCAAATTGAAGATGGTGATGAGTTCGGCAAGACGCGGGCTTTTCGCCATGAGCGGGTCGGTGTCCAGGTATTTCTTGAATGCCATCGGACCTTCCATGAAGGCATCGCTGAGCAGATGGCTATCGTAAGCAGCGCTGTTGAAGTAGCCGTCAAACAGTTCCTTGAACAGGTCGATGTAAGCACTTTGCGTATAGAGCACAGACTGCCCGTCGTAGTAATCCTTGATGACTTTTTTGCCGCCGTCGGTGCTGATACCCAGTTTAATAGCTGCAATTTTGTAGCGGTTATGATTCTTCACATAGTCCGACTTGATGTCGGGCACCTCGCGGCTGATGGCATTTTGGATGGAGTCGATATAGCGCAGCTGGCGGCCACGGTAAATCTGGTTGAAATGCTCGATCATGTAGCCGTTGATGATTTCTTCGGAGTAAATGATTTGACGATAAATGCCATGGTCAGTGGCCCGTTTCACGCGGATGGTAGGCAGCTCTTTTTCAAAATAGGAGACGTCGTCCTTTTTATCCGGCACGATGATTTCGATGTCGTAACTGGCATTGGGCGTAAGGATGAGGTCGACTGATTCTAAGCCTACAAATATGCGTGCGGGGAGAATCTGCTTTACATTGCCTTCAAGGATAAAATGCCCTTTTTCGTCAGTTTGGTTTTGGTCGAGCAATGTGCCCGCCTCATTGACTAGGTCTTCGTAGGCGAAGAGTCTGATCAAGGCATTGGTTTTGTTGCTTCGTCCGGTAATTGTCACATTCTGAGCATTTACCATAAGGAAAAGCAGGGATAAAAATAGCGTAACAATCCTTCGTTTCATGTTTGTTTAACGATGCAGGGCTGTTTTTATTGTTTGGCACATCCCTACGGGATGCGTAAAGACTATGGCTTTGTTGGTTTTACCGAACGATTCATCCCTACGGGATGTGTAGAGTGCTTTCCCGTAGGGAAATCGAAGATTCGACGTAGTCAAAAGCGTTCGGTGGAATTGTGCAGACTAGATATGCTCATTCATCCCATCGGGATGAGCCTACATTATCTCTTCGGCAACTTCACTTCGTCGGGCAGGAATTTGGAAGTGTCGCCACCGTTCTTGTAGATGTCGCGGACGACGCTTGATGAAACGCCCACCAGTTCGCTCTCGGTGAGGAGGAAGATGGTCTCCAATTCGGGGTGCAGACGCTTGTTGGCATGGCCGATCATGTTCTCGTATTCGAAGTCGCTGCCGCAGCGCAAACCACGGATGATGGTGTTGGCACCCACTTTCTTGCAGAAGTCGGCGGTGAGGCCTTCATAGCTCTTCACTTTCACCTGGGGATAGTCTTTGAAGACAGCTTTGCACCATTTGATGCGGTCTTTCAGCTCAAAGGTGGAACGTTTCTCCATGTTGATGCCGACGGCGACATAGATCTCGTCGAACATGGGGAGAGCTCTCAAAACGATGGAACGGTGACCCAAGGTGATGGGGTCGAAGGAACCGGGGAATACGGCTATTCTTTTCATGATTTTTTGATTATCAATTTGCTTTTTTATACCTCGAAGCACTACACTAACGCTTTTTACCGTCATGGCGGAGGAACATCCGCCATCTCCTAAGCGCGGAGACGACACCCCGTCGCATAGGAGATTGCGGGTCAAGCCCGCAATGACGGGTAACGGTCGGTTTTAGTGCTCCGTTGCCAGCCTGCAAAAGTATTACTTTGTTATGATTTGATGCAATTCTTTTCCTAGAATTTCACTGATGTTACGGAAAGTATTTTTCAAGAAGTCCTCAATATCCTCATTTCCAATGAGTTTTATCTCTGTGATGCCTTCCTCGGTCTGTGGCTTGGGTTGGATGGTCTCGGTAGTGCTCATGATATACCAAAAGGTGCGTTTCAGTGACCAAGCTTCATGTTCAAAATAACAATGCCATGTGGAAGGCAATTCTTTGACAATCTTTAGGTTGCCAATGCCAGTCTCTTCCTCGACCTCGCGTAAGGCGGCCACTTCTGGCGTCTCACCTTTTTCTATATGGCCTTTAGGCAGGTCGGGGATGCCTTTGCGAACGATGCTGACGAATTTGCCGTCTTTCACGACGATGCCACCTGCCGCTGGAGCCATCCTGAACGTTTCTTTTAGCGCCAAGGCAACGGCATTCTCTCCAACTTCATGGATGAATGTGTCGCCTGGGTCGTGGTCTTCAAGCCATTCGGGAATAAAATCGCACAAAAGTTCGGCATCGTATCTGTCAGATTCTTGGAATGTTGCATCAAATTTCAAAGAATCGCCCTCAATTTTCGGGAAAACCAGTGCTTTGTTTTCTTGAAAAATCTTGTACATTTGCAGTCAGTTTATGTTGTTTTCAAGCGACAAAGATAAACAAATTCGTTGAATGTAGGGCAGTTAAATTGTGACATCCGCCGAAATGAAAGAATCAATACGAACAACCATGAAATACGAAGACTCAGCATTGACCTTGGCTCAGCATCTGCTGCAAATCAGAGCCGTGAAACTCAGCCCGAAAGCTCCGTTCACTTGGGCCTCTGGACTGAAAAGTCCCATTTATTGTGACAACCGCGTCACCCTTTCTTATCCAGCTGTGAGGACCTATATCCGTCAGCAATTTGTTGAGAAACTGATGCAGAATTTCGGAAAGCCCGATGTGATTGCAGGTGTGGCTACGGGTGGCATCGCACAGGGCGCGTTGGTAGCTCAGGAGCTGGGACTACCTTTCGTGTATGTGCGCTCCGAGAAGAAGTCACATGGTATGCAGAACCAGATCGAGGGCGTCATCAATGCGGGGCAGTCGGTGGTGGTCATCGAGGACTTGGTCTCCACAGGCAAGTCGAGCCTCATGGCCGTAGATGCTTTGCGCGAGGCTGGTGCCGAGGTGAAGGGCATGTTAGCCATCTTTACCTATCAGATGGATCTCGCCAAGAAGAATTTCGAGGAAAAGAACTGCCAGTTGATTACCTTGTCGAATTACGAGACCCTGATTCACAAAGCCGTGGAAGAAGCCTACGTCACCGAGGAGGATGTGGAGTCACTGAAGGAATGGCGCAAGGACCAGCAGGCTTGGAGTGACCGCTGGAATTAATCATTTTCCTTGTAGAGACGCGATTTATCGCGTCTCCCAAAGGCATAAACGCATTTCAAATATGAGACGCGATGAATCGCGTTTCTACAAAACGAATTTGATTTCCTTTATGTCAAATGAAAAGGATTGCAGCGCTTCGTCAACGAGTTGCAGCCGCCCAAACGGGTCTATTCCCGTCATAAAGAGTCGCATAATTTTCCCGTCGACTTCATAATCCGCCAAAGTTCGGTAGCGGAACAGCCTTTTCAGGTATTCCTGCTCAATGGTGGCAGGGTCAGATTTCAGTTGTTCTACCTTTATTAATATGCGCTCCGCGATTTGCTCTATCAGCGGCCGCAAATCGTAGGTCTGTCCTGTAATCATTTTCAGCGAAATCGGGTGCGTGGGCCAATTCTGGAATTGCATCTGGTTGACATTCAGTCCGATGCCGATGATGGAGACATCCATCATGTTCGCTTTGATGGTGCTGTTGATGAGGATGCCAGCCAGTTTTCGGTTTTCATAAACAAGGTCGTTCGGCCATTTGATGCTGATCTTATCTGCAGGTAGTACAGTATCCAAAACCTCAACGATACCCAGTGGCACGGCTTCCGACAGCAAAAACTGCCGCTCGGCAGGCAGAAAACTCATGTCCACAGCCAAAGAGAAAGTGAGGTTCTTCCCAACCTCACTTTCCCAGCCGTTGCTTCCCATGCCTTTGCCTGCGGTTTGCTCCTCGGTGCTGACCACCCAATTGCGGATGTCGCATTCTGACTGCTGCCTTTGCAGGTAGGCATTGGTAGAGTCAAGTTTCTCGAAATGATGATAATGAAGCATCACTTCACCACGACTCGCTGTGTCTCGTTGCCAACTTTGATGGCATAAATACCGGCACCGAAATGCTTCATGTCAATTTGCAATAATCCATCGCAAATGCCTTCAAAGACAATCTGGCCGACCGTGTTGTAGACGACAACAATCTGTTCGCCTTTGCTGACAACGTTCAATATGCCATCGGTCGGGTTGGGGTAGATGTTGACGCTGCGGTCAAGGCATTCCTCTACATTGGCTGTTACCTCGTAGGAGAACTCATTGCTCTCGCTTTCGCCGAAGGTACTACCTGAGAAAATGGTGGTGCTGCCGGCTTTCAGTCCGTAGACGCCTCCGTCGAGTCCGTTGCCGCCTGCATCATAGATGGTGAAGTCGTAGCAACCGTCACCCGTGATGTCGAGGGTCTCGGTGTACATGTGGTTGGCTTCATCGTAAGGGCCGCCTTCAAGAACGGTTTCTCCAGTGGTAAGGTTGATGATCTTCCAAGTGGTCTCTTGTGGGTTGGTGTCGGTGCGGATGCTGAGTTTCAGTACTTTGCCCACGGTCTCGGGCGAGCCTTTGAACTCAAGACTGGCGATGTCGTTGGAGGATGCCTCGTCGATACCGCCGTTGATGCTCTTGATTCTCACCTCCAGCGTGTTCAATGCTTCGACAGGGAAGCTGATGGCACCCAAATCGATGGTCTCGGATTGGAGAGAAGGAAGATTGCCGCTCCATTCAAAGGTCTTTAGCCACTCGCCGTTGACGAGCACCTCAAGCTCTGCCGACGTTATGGCGTTGCTGCCGTTGTTGGACATAAGGACTTTGGGATCGGCTTCACCGCTGCAATTGGTGCTCTTCACATTGCTGATGTCGCTCAACATGGCTTCGTTGGCATAGAAAGGCTCGATGCTTTCGCTCGACTTGCAGGCTTGATACACTTCTTTCGTGTTGATGTTCTGTAGCCATGCGATGGCATCCAGCTGGTCGTTGTTGTAGACATTGGCCAGTTCCCAACTAAAAGAATAGGCAAAGTAACTACCAGCCTCCACGTTGCCGATAGAAGTTCCAGAGGCCGAAGGCAGGAGTTTCTTCATCACGCTGTAGAAATCACGTTCGCCATTGGATCCAGGAGCTGAGTTGTAGTGGATTTCGCGCTCGATGACTCCGACATAAAGTTTGACATTGCCAGCAACAGCCTGAGAGGCGCGCCCCATGACGTGAACGGTGATGGTGTTGGCTGTCTCGTCCACTTCATAAGAAAGGCGCATCTCGAAAGGAGATTCAATGTTGAGCCAATTGTTGACCATGTTTTGGGTGAGGCTGCCAGGCACATTGGCATAACGAATGCCGTCAACGACAGTGTGGGGGACACTGTTGACGTTGTAGACACTCTTGCGGGCGTTGTTGTCAACGGTGTTGTGCAGATACATCGGGTCGTTGGCTCCTGGCCAGTTCATGTGGTACTTGATGGCCGCGACGCGGTCGCCATTGGCGTTGATGAGCGCGTCCAAAGCCGGATTTTGTGAGGCGCAAGGGCCGCAACTGGTGTTGGTGAAGCACTCAAACAGCAAAACGCGTTCGTTTTGTGCGCTGACTTTCAGCGAAAAAAGCATCAGTAATGATGTGACAATCAGTATGTTTTTTTTCATGCGTGTAGATTTATTATGGTTTTTCACCACAAAAGTAGAGATTTTTCAAAAAATGGCAATGTTTTTGTTGCAAGATTGGGAAAAGTTTTGCATTTTTGCAGATTGAAAAGGTCAATAATTAAAAAATAATACACTATGATTAAAAAATCTATTTTTACTTTAATGTTTCTGGCTGTAATTGGCTATGTATCAGCACAATCGTTGCGGTTTGAGTTGAATGGACAGGTCTATGCCGAAGGTGAAGAAATCGTATGCACCAACGACATTGGCTTTGAATTCCTTCAGGACATGCAACTTCGCAACCTCACATCGAACGATCTTGATGTCATCATCAAAAAAGAGGTAATCGAAGATCTGGAGGGCGCGACAAACTATTTCTGCTGGGGATTGTGTTACTCCCCGGATGTTTTCGTCAGCCCGAATCCTGTGACAGTGGCCGCTAATAGCGTCACAGATGAAGGCGCCCTTTCGTTCCACACGATGTTTGATGAAGGTGTCTTTGGCAAGGTGATGGTGAAGTATTACGCCTACGACGAGCGTCATCCCGAGGATGCCGTTACCATCAATGTGATCTTCCACAAATCAGGCGAGGGTGTAAATGAAGCTTCAACGCTGCATTTTGGCCAGCCTTACCCGAACCCTGCATCATCAACGGTGAACTTTGATTGCAACCTGCAGGGTAGCAATGCCACTGCTGTGATTTACAACTTGGTAGGTCAGGAAGTGATGCGTCAAGAGATCAACACCTTTGAAAGAAAACTGAGTGTTTCAGTTGCTGACCTCAATGACGGCATCTATTTCTGCTCGGTCATGCGCAATGGCCAGACCTTCGCGACCGTCAAGTTTGTCGTCAAGAAGTGACAAAATGACCTTTTGTAACATGAGAAAGCCGCTCGTCAGGGTGGCTTTCTTCTTTTTTGCGCAAGTTGCAAGGTTACAACCCGGTGCTTTTTCGTAAAACAGAACATTTTTGCATGATGTTTGTATAATAAGTCCTTTGATTAACCGATTAAAACACTTCAATCAATGGAAAAGAAACTTCAAAGAGACACTAACAACAAAGTGATCGGTGGCGTTTGCTCCGGTTTGGCCAACTATTTTGACATCGACGCCTCCTTGGTGAGGCTGCTGTTTGCCTTTATGTTCCTGTGCGCCAGCGCGGGCTTTTGGCTCTACATCATTCTTTGGGTGGTGATGCCTGCCGGTCAAGGTATTCAAGCTGAGGCCAGCAGTTTCGTTTCATCCGACGAAACAACGGAGGTCTCGTCTGAGACTCCAAGTGAAGGGCTGAAAACCACGAAGTCCAAAGGCAGCCTTGTCGCTGGATTGATACTGATAGGCATTGGTGCCGTCGCTCTTCTTCATAGGTATATCCCGGAAATCAATTGGGATACGGCTTGGCCTATCCTGCTCATTGTACTCGGCCTCTTCCTAATCATCCCATTTAATAGAAAAAAGTCATGAAAAGCAGAAACTTGTTCTTGGGCATCATCATTCTTTTTGTCGGCGTGATATCCCTTCTTGCCGCGCTCAATGTCATTGATTTCAGTTGGATTGTTGCAGGGAAGCTATGGCCCATGTTGTTTATCATTATGGGTATCGCCATCCTGCCTGTCAAGGAATGGTTGAGGACCGTTTTGCTTTTGGTGGCACTGGCCTTGTGTGTCCTTTTATATCGACAAGAAGCATCAAATAGTATGATTAATTGGCTGTTTTCGCTGATTTGAAAAGCCTAGCGAAAATGAAGCTGGCAAGTGTAGGAAAGTCGGATTAAAACGGAATTTTGATATTTTAAACGATTTTTTTACTATTTTGGTTGATTATTTAGAATAATTTGTATTTTTGCACCATCAATATAACTAGGTGTAAGAACAAATTATTAGATATCACTATGAATAAACGTCTATTTTCAAGGCTGTTTTTTACGACGCTTTTTGTAATTCTTGCTGCGTATGCGGCTGTTGCTCAAGACAATAGCATCAAAGGCTTTGTCTATGAGGAATCAACAGGTGAACCCATGATGTTCACCAATGTCTATCTCAAAGGTACCACCTTCGGTGGCTCGACCAACGAGAACGGCTATTTTAATATCAACCGCATCCCCGACGGACGTTACACCTTGTTGATTACGAGTGTGGGTTACGACACCATTTCGGAGGTGTTTCACCTTTCGAAAGGTCAAAGTATCAACCGTAAATACTACCTGAAGGAAACCAGCCAAAAATTGGAAACGGTGACCATCACCGCCGACAAGATTGAGGCTCGCACCGAGACCAAGACCTCGGTCATCACGGTCACACCCAAGACGATTACCAAAATCCCGAGCGTGGGTGGTCAGGCCGACTTCGCCCAATACCTGCAGGTGGTGCCGGGTGTCATCTTCACGGGCGACCAAGGTGGTCAGCTCTACATCCGTGGTGGCTCACCCATCCAGAATAAGGTGCTGCTCGATGGTATGGTGATTTATAATCCCTTCCATTCGATTGGTCTGTTCTCGGTGTTCGATACCGATATCATCCGCAATGCCGATGTGTACACAGGTGGTTTTGGTGCCGAATACAGCGGCCGTATTTCGTCCATCATGGATATTTCCACTCGTGACGGTAACAAGAAACGCATTTCGGGTAAGATTGGCGGCAATACCTTTGGTGCCAAAGTGATGTTGGAAGGCCCGCTGAAGAAAGCCAAGACTCCTGATGAGGCTACTGTTTCGTTCATTCTTTCGGCTAAAAACTCCTATTTGGAGCAGTCCAGCAAGATTTTCTATCCCTATGCTTCTGAAACAGGTCTGCCTTTCAACTTCCAAGACCTTTATGGTAAGGTGTCCTTGAATGCACCAAATGGTAGTAAGGTCAACTTCTTCGGTTTCTCGTTCAACGACCAAGTGAACAACTATATGTCGCTGTCCGACTTTGGATGGAATTCGTATGGTGCAGGTACCAATTTTCTCGTGATTCCGGGCAAGTCTCCCGTGATGATCGAGGGTAATATTGCTTATTCGAGCTATACCTCACGCATGAAGGAAGCAGACAGCCCCGACCGTTACAGCAATATCAATGGTTTCAACATGGGCTTTGATTTCAGCCAGTTCATGGGTAAGAATACTTTGAAGTATGGTATCGAGATGTTGGGTTACACGACGGACTATCAGACCTATAGTGTGTATGGCCACAGCAAAATCGGTGACAGGGTGAATTCCACCGAGATTGGCGTTTATGCCAAATACAAGGCTGTGTTGGGCAAGTTCTTGTTGGAGCCGAGCTTCCGTCTGCAATTCTATGCCTCGCTGTCCGATCTTTCACCTGAACCTCGTTTGGCTGTCAAATACAACGCCAACGATTGGCTTCGTCTGAAAGCTGCCGCAGGTATGTACTCGCAGAATTTCGTGGCTGCCACGAGTGACCGCGATGTCGTGAACCTGTTCTATGGCTTCCTTTCGGGTATCGACAACCTGCCGGCCACCTACGATGGCAAGCCCATCAACAGTTACCTGCAAAAGGCCAACCACTTCATTTTGGGTGCTGAGTTCGACATCGCAAAGAATGCCACGGTGAATTTGGAGGGTTACTGGAAAGACTTCGTCCAGCTGACCAACATCAACCGCAATAAGATTTATGCTGACGGATCTTCCGATATTCCCGACCTGCTGAAGAAAGACTTTACCAAGGAAACAGGCGATGCCTATGGTTTCGACGTGTCGCTGAAATATGAAGACCAACATTGGTACCTCTGGGCTGTTTATGCCTTGGGCTTCGTGACCAGAGAATATGAAAAGGCCGTGGAAGGCGGCGTGGAACTCACGCAATATGCGCCCCACTTCGACCGTCGTCACAACATCAATTTGATTCTGACCTACACTGCCGGTTCAAAACGCCAGTGGGAGTTCAGCGGACGTTGGAACTTCGGTAGCGGCTTCCCGTTCACACAGGTACAGGGCTTCTATGAGTACTATTCCTTCCAGGACGGTATCAACTTCGACTACACTACCACCAATGGTGAACTGGGTGTGTTGTTCGGTGAGCTCAATGGCGGACGTCTGCCCACCTATCACCGCTTCGACCTTGATGTGAAGCGTAAGTTCTTCTTCACGGAGAACATCAATTTGGAGGCCGACCTCGGTGTGACCAATGTCTACAACCGCAACAACGTGTTTTATGTCAACTTGATTACCAGTGATATAGCGCGTCAGCTGCCCATCCTTCCGACCTTGGGCTTGACCCTCACGTTCTGATGCAGAAGTAACCGATGAATAGCTTTCCCACCCCACCTAAGGCCGCCATCCGTCCGCACGCGATGACGATGCACGACCATACCCGTATCGACAACTATTATTGGCTCAACGAGCGTGAGAATCCTGAGGTTTTGGCCTATCTCGAAGCCGAAAACCAATATGCCGATGCCTGTATGAAACATACCGAACCGCTTCAGGAACAACTCTTTAAGGAGATTACAGGCCGCATCAAGCAGGATGACAACTCGGTTCCAGTGAAAATTCGGGACTATTACCACTACACGCGTTACGAAGAAGGGAAAGAGTATCCCATTTATTGCCGCAAGAAGCACAATTTGGAGGCACCCGAAGAGATTCTGCTGGATTGTAATGCCTTGGCTGAAGGTTATGCTTTCTTTGATGTTGGTGAAGTCAGTCTTAGCGAGGATGATTGTCTGTTGGCGTATTCGGTGGATACGGTGAGTCGCCGCATTTATACGGTGTATGTCAAGGACTTGGAAACGGGCGAGCTTGTAGGTGAACCTATCAATGGCACTTCTGGCAATGTGGTTTGGGCCAGTGATAACAAGACCTTGTTTTATGGTGTTAAGGACGAGACGTTACGGCCTTGCAAAATTATGCGACACCGTTTGGGTACAAGTCCGAGTGACGATATGGAAGTGTATCGTGAAACTGATGAAACCTTTGTGTGTTACATCAGCAAGACAAAGTCAAGAAAGTATCTGATAATCAATTCGGATTCAACACTGTCTTCAGAATGCCGTATTCTTGAGAGCGATCAACCGGAAGGCTCATTCCGCGTGTTTCAGGAACGTCAACCTGACATGCTGTATGGCATCGACCATTACCGTGAGCATTTTTACATCCAGACCAACGCTGACGAGGCGAAGAATTATAAGATTATGCGCACTCCTGTCGGGCAGACCGAGAAACCATACTGGGAGGAGGTCGTGCCGCATCGTGAGCAGGTGATGATTGAAGGCTTCACGATCTTCGACAAGTTCTTTGTCATCGAGGAACGTGAAGGTGGTTTGGTCAAGATTCGAGTGAGGTCATGGGATGGCAACGCCGACTATTACATTGATTTCGGTGAGCCTACCTATACCGCAGGCGTGGGTGCCAATCCAGACTTTGATGCTATCACCCTGCGCTATTCCTACGACTCCATGACTACGCCTTCGTCGGTTTATGATTTCGACATGGGAAAGCGCACCAAGACCTTGCTCAAACGCCAGGAAATCGTGGGTGGCTATAACCCAGAGGATTATGTAACTGAGCGCTTGATGGCACCTTCGCATGATGGTGTATTGGTTCCGATTTCAATAGTTTACAAGAAAGGTACGGTAAAAGCGAGGGTCCCTGAGCTTGTCGAAGGGCCCGGACCCAACGGTAGTCCTCTTGTCCTCTACGGTTACGGTTCTTATGGCTCCAGTACTGATGCCTATTTTTCATTGGCGCGTATCAGTCTTTTGGATCGTGGCTTTATCTGGGCCATCGCCCACATTCGAGGCGGTGAAGAGATGGGACGACAGTGGTATGACGACGGCAAGATGCTGAACAAGAAAAACACCTTCCTTGATTTCATTGCCTGTGCTGAATCCCTTATTAATCAAGGTTACACTTCACCGCCTAAAATGTTTG
>JAEEGI010020873.1_pt1 | contig 13061 bp, 9 predicted proteins | sample 8958751 | NCBI WGS metagenome assembly JAEEGI01 (sample SAMN16246545, study PRJNA631951) | gut metagenome | biome: gut microbiome; feature: rumen; material: KS-attached | host: Bos | place: Iran: Karaj | collected 2018-10
AAAAAGTATGAATATCAGAAGTTTTGTCTTCAGCATATAGGATGGGGATTCACAACGGCAGGATGCGGCAGGCGGTGACCGCATGCCGCACCCTGCGGTGAGTTGTTAAAATTGGAAATAGTTCTTGGCGTTGTTGTAGCTGATGTCCTCTATCATCTGGTTCACGCGGGCTTCCTCAAAGCCTGTGTAAGGAACCTCACCGTTCTCGATGTCGGTGCCCACCAGGTTGCAGAGAATGCGGCGGAAATACTCATGACGAGGATAGGAGAGGAACGAGCGGGAGTCGGTCAACATACCCACGAAGCGGCTCAGCAAGCCCAACAGCGACAGGGCGTTCATCTGCTTCGTCATGCCGTCTTTCTGATCCAGGAACCACCATCCGGAACCCCACTGTATCTTGCCAGGGCAACTACCGTCCTGGAAGTTGCCGAGCATCGTGGCGAGCACTTCGTTGGCGCATGGGTTTAGGTTGTAGAGGATGGTCTTCGCCAATTTGCCCTCGGCATTCAGGCGGTCGAGGAATTTCGCACATTTCTTGGCTGTGTTGAACTCTCCGATAGAGTCAAATCCTGTGTCTGGACCCAACTGCTTGAACATCTTGGAGTTGTTGTCGCGGATGGCGCCGTAGTGGAACTGCTGTGCCCAGCCGGCTTCTGCGTCCTGAACGGCGAAGATGTACATCATCGCGCTCTTGAACTTCAGAATCTCTTCGCAACTCAGACTCTTGTCACTATATACCTTGTCAAAGATGGCCTTGATTTCTTCGTCGGTGTAGTCCTCCGCATAGAATTCCTCAATGCCGTGGTCACTCAGCTTGCAACCCATTGAGGCAAAGAAATCATGACGCTTCTGGATGGCATCGATATAGTCATTGAATCCGTTGATCGAAACGCCACTCACTTCCGACAGTTGGTTCACGTATTTGATGAAGTTCTCAGGAACCTCCACAGCCATGGCCTTGTCTGGACGCCAGGCTGGAAGCATGCGGGTTTCCATTGTTGGATCGGCAGCCACCTGCTTGTGATATTCCAATGAATCTACTGGGTCGTCGGTCGTACACACAATTTTCACGTTGTAGTGCTTCATCAGGCCGCGTGGTGTGAACTTAGGATCGTTCTTGATCTGCTCGTTGCACGATTCATAAATCTCACGGGCTGTCTCAGGGCTCAGCAGCTTGTTGATGCCGAAAGCGGTCTTCAGCTCCAGATGAGTCCAGTGATACAATGGGTTGCGGAAGGTGTAAGGCACCGTCTCTGCCCATTTCTCGAATTTTTCCCAGTCTGTCGTGTCCTTGCCCGTGCAGAATCGCTCTGGAACACCGTTGCTGCGCATTGCGCGCCATTTGTAGTGGTCGCCGCCCAGCCAAATCTGGGTGATGGAGTCAAAGCGCTTGTTTTCTGCCACTTGCTGTGGAATCAGATGGCAGTGATAGTCGATAATCGGCATCTTAGCCGCATGTTCGTGATACAGTTTCTGTGCAGTCTCGCTCTGCAACAGAAAATTCTCATCCATAAATGGTTTCATAGGTAAATGTGTTATTTGTGATTAAATCAGGTGATAGCTCAAGATTGATGCTGAAAAAACGTTTTCATGAACTCATTGCGAATTTAATAATAATTTTTGGTTTTATGGCAGACTTTTCAAAAATATTATTTAATTTTGCAGATAAGATGGGTTCTGTAAATTATGTCGAGGCAATATTCGAGTAAAATTAGAACACATCCTTAATGTTCGCAAATGTGAAACTAACAACTAATAAAACAAAAACTAAAAACTGAAGAAAATGTCATTGAAAGCTTTAAACGCACGCACGGCTCCGAAAAGCCATGCTCCTGAGAGAATCATCCAGTTTGGTGAGGGCAACTTCCTGCGCTGCTTCGTAGATTGGATTATCTATAAGATGAACCGCAAGACCGATTTCAACTCATCGGTGGTGGTTGTTCAGCCTATCGAAAAGGGTATGGTGGACTGGCTCAATGAGCAGGACTGCCTCTATCACGTCAACCTCCAGGGACGACTTGATGGAAAACCGGTCAACAAACTCACGCGAATCGACTGCATCAGCCGTGCTCTCAACCCTTACACCCAGAACCATGCATTTATGGCGCTGGCCGACCAACCAGACATCCGCTTCGTCATCTCCAACACCACTGAGGCGGGAATCGCTTTCGACCCGTCATGCAAACTATCCGACGCTCCGGCATCAAGCTATCCGGGAAAACTTACTCAGCTCCTCTATCGCCGCTTCCAGACTTTCAAGGGCGACAAGACAAAAGGCCTTATCATCATGCCTTGTGAGCTTATCTTCCTCAACGGACACCACCTCAAGGAGTGCATCTACAAGTATATAGAACTCTGGAAGGACGACTTCGGAAAGGATTATGAGAAATTCAAGAACTGGTTCACAAAGTACTGCTATGTGTGCGCCACCCTCGTGGACCGCATCGTTCCTGGATTCCCTCGCCACGAAATCGACAAGATACAGAAGAAAATCTGCTATGCCGACAACCTTGTCGTGCAGGGCGAGGCTTTCCACCTTTGGGTCATCGAGAAACCTGAGAATATGTCAATCGCTCAGTTGAGAAAGGAATTCCCAGCCGAGAAAGCTGGACTCCACGTGCTCATCGCACCAAGCGAGAAGCCTTATCACGAACGCAAGGTGACGTTGCTCAACGGTCCGCACACCGTGCTCTCACCAGTGACTTATCTTTCTGGTGTCAACATTGTGCGCGACGCATGCAACCACCCGGTTCTCAGCAAGTACATCCACAAGGTGCAGTTTGAGGAACTCATGGAGACGCTCAACCTCCCGATGGATGAGCTGCGCAAGTTTGCGAGCGATGTGCTCGAGCGTTTCAACAACCCGTTCGTTGACCATCAGGTCACTTCCATCATGCTCAACTCCTTCCCGAAATATGAGACACGTGACCTTCCTGGTGTGAAGACCTATCTCGAACGTAAGGGAGAACTCCCTAAGGGTCTTGTATTCGGACTCGCAGCCATCATCACTTATTATAAGGGTGGCACAAGAGCCGATGGAGCGCCAATCCAGCCGAACGACGCACCGGAAATCATGCAGATGCTCACCGACCTCTGGGCCACTGGCGACACGCAGAAGGTGGCGGAAGGTGTGCTTGCTGCTGAGAACATCTGGCATGAGAACCTCAACGAAACGGTTCCGGGACTCACTGCTTTGGTGAAGGAATATCTTGACCGCATCCAGAACCTCGGCATGTTGGAGGCTGTGAAAACAATCCTGTAATTTTCCGCGAAAATGTGATATGAAGGGGTCCACATTTGTTGGACCTCTTTTTTTGTTTCCTTCTTATCATCCGAAGAATGAGGTGTTTGTGGTTGAGCGATATGAAAATTGAAACAGATGATGACATATTTGATACAATTCCGCCGAAGGAATTGTGCTTTGCCACTTTTTTAGTTAAATTTGCAGAAGTATAATTCGTTTTTATCATAGCTTAGTAATTGGTTGAAAGTTAAATTGGAAAAGATGAAGACAAAACTCTTTTTTTTAGGAATGATGCTCTCTGCGGCATCTGTTGGGGCTCAGGAAGGACCTACCATGGGATGGAGCTCATGGAACACGTATGGATTGAACGTCAATGAAAATCTCATCAAGACCCAGGCGGACGCCATGGTATCGAAGGGTCTTAAGGCTGTGGGATTCGACCATATCAATATCGACGACGGATATTTCAACGGTCGTGACAAAAACACGGGGCAGTTGAAAATCCATCCTACCAAATTCCCTAACGGACTCAAGCCTGTGGTTGACTATATCCACAGGAAAGGACTCAAGGCTGGAATCTACAGCGATGCTGGTTACAACACCTGTGGAAGCATGTTTGGAGGCGATACAAACGGTGTGGGAGTCGGACTTTATGAGCACGACCAGCAGGATGCTGACTTCTTCTTCAAAGACTGCGGTTTTGATTTCATCAAGGTGGACTTCTGTGGAGGATCATACTATCACAATGTCGATAAGCTCGTGCTCGACGAGCAGGAGCGCTACACTGCCATCGCCAAAGCTATTGAGAACACAGGAAGGACTGACGTGAGGATGAATGCGTGCCGGTGGGCTTATCCAGGCACTTGGGTGGAGAACGTGGCGTGCTCCTGGCGTACAACGGGCGACATCAACGACAGTTGGAACTCGGTCAAGTCCATCCTTGCTGAAAACCTCTACATGAGTGCCTACTGTGTCAACGGACGCTACAACGACATGGACATGCTTGAGGTGGGACGTTCCCTCACACAAGAGGAGGACAAGACGCATTTCGGAATGTGGTGCATCATGAACTCACCGCTCCTTATCGGTTGCGACATGGCCAACATCAAATCATCCACACTCACTCTCCTTCGAAACCGGGAACTCATCGCACTCAATCAGGACCCACTCTATCAACAGGCTTACCTCGTGGGCTACCAGAACGGATGCTACATCCTCGTCAAGGATGTGGAGGTGCTCCAGGGAAAGAAAAGGGCGTTTGCCGTCTATAATCCGAACGATGACAGCCGAAACGTGACACTCAACTTTGAGGCCATCTGCTTCAAGGGGGATGTGGCACTCAGGGATGTGTTCCAAAAGAGAGACCTGGGAACTTTCAATGGACAGTTCGACATCACTCTTCCTGCCCATGGCACACGCATCTATGTGGCGGAAGGCGAGAACCGCATTGAGCGCACGCGCTATGAGGCGGAGACGGCATATATCTCCGACTACCAGGAGGTGAAGAACAATCAGGCGGAGAAAACTGGCATCTACTCGGCCGATGAAAGCTGCTCTTGTGGTTTCAAGGCTGGTTGGCTCGGGGCAAGTGCCAAGAACGACCTGCTGTGGAGGGATGTCTTCAGTGAGTATGGAGGAAAATATGCGATGACCATCGCCTTCATCTCTGGCGAAAACCGCAACATCACAGTGGAGGTCAACGGAAATAAGGTGCAGACCGTCAGCGTCAATTCCGGTGGATGGGGAACTGTTGGAAAAAAGGTGGTCAACATCGATTTGAACCCAGGAAGAAACTCCGTCCGACTCTACAACACTTCCAACTGGATGCCGGACATTGACTACATGGAACTTCGCCTCACCCAACTCCCTGATGCCATCGGCAATATCCAGGCTGATTCCCAAAAGAAAGGAAAAACCTACGACCTTTCTGGACGTTCCACCGACAACCCCACAGGAATCTTTATCCAAGACGGACATAAATACCTGAAAAAATAATTCAGCCAGAAAATATGCGCTATAACCCGTGGATAAGTGTCACAAAAAAGTACTTATCCACGGGTTATAGCGTGTTTTGGGAGGAAAAACCTCTGCACTATTTCAGCTGAATGCAAAAAATCACCTCCTCAATTTTAGTTCACATTTATATCTTAAAAAAGAAGAAAAAAACAAAAGAGAGTTACGAAAGTAACTCTCTCAATTTCTAAGGCGCTTCAGGATGGGCTTGAACCAACGACCCCCTGATTAACAGTCAGGTGCTCTAACCAACTGAGCTACTGAAGCAGGTTCTATTGTCTCTCTTTCCGAAAAACTTGCGCAAAGTTAAGCAGTTTGAACGAAACATCCAAACTTATCAGCAAAAAAATGTCATAATCTCGAAAAAAAAGTCATTGACGACTATGGTATCTTTGCTCTGGTGGATAATGGAATGATGAAGGAGAAACCTTCTTTAATAAATGAATCACGTGGGGAAACAGACCGACTGAAATCTGATTCTCATCTTTTTACCTACTCACAACTTCACGTTTTCACGTTTGTAAACCGTTGGCGACACCTTGTGAACATACATGAAATATCTTCTGAAGGTGGAGAGGGAATTGAAACCGGATTTCTCTGCAATCACTTCCAATGTAAGGTTTGTGTTCAACAGCAATTGAGTTGCAAAGTCGAGTCTTAACGAATTGATGAAATCAAAAAAAGTCTTCTTAAGCTCATGATTGATGTAATTCGAAAGATACGTACGGTTCGTTCCGACTTTCAGTGCCAAATCGGTTAATGTAAGCTTTGGATTCAGATAGATCTGCTCCTCATAAATACACTCTTCAAAACGCTTAATAAAATTATATGCCATCCGAAATGTCTAGGGGTTAATTAGTAATGAATCAGCCTACAATTACGTACCAAAATGCAAACCGAATATCTGATTTTTTGCAAAAGTAAGCAAAAAAGAATTGCTTTTTGAAGAATAACTGAAAGAAAAAATGTCAAATCGTAAAAATCAGTGTTTCTTTTACTTATTGAGTTGATTTTTATGAATTGATATGTAATATTCTTGTATAATAATACGCAGTTGTAATCTGAGCATGACATTTATTTGAACATTCTCCATAATAAATGTCATGGTCCGACATTTTTGAAACGGAATTGAAATAGCTCTCTGTATATATAAGATTGAAAGTAACGGATAAAGTTGTGTGGTTTTTTCATCGGTTTTTTTTAACTTTGCAAAAAAATAAGCAAGAGGAATTATATGAGAGTTTTGATTGTGAACACATCCGAGAGGACGGGAGGTGCTGCCATTGCCGCCAACCGCCTTATGGAAGCGTTGAAAAACAACGGGGTGAAGGTCACCATGCTCGTGCGCGATAAGCAGACACCGCAAATAACCGTCTCTGCCACTGGAGCGAAATGGCTCATGGCCATCCGGTTCCTTTGGGAAAGACTTGTGATCTGGGCGGCCACAGGGTTCAACAAGAAGGACATCTGGCAGGTGGACATCGCTAATGTCGGAACCGACATCACAAAAACCGACGAGTTTAAGAAGGCGGATGTCATCCATCTCCATTGGGTCAATCAGGGATTCCTCTCGATGAAGGGACTCAAGAAAATCCTCAATTTAGGGAAGAGGGTTGTCATCACCCTCCACGACATGTGGTACTTCACCGGCATCTGTCATTATGCGGGCGAATGCGACCGTTTCAAAAGCCAGTGCCACGACTGTCCGCTTCTTAAGAAAAAGGTGCTTGGTGTGGATCTCGCCAAGAAAGTGTTCAAGAAAAAAGATCTGATCTACGACAATCCAAAACTCTCTTTCGTGGGATGCAGCCAGTGGATGAGGCAGGAGGCGGCCAATGCGGCCCTCATGCGGAGACAGAAGGTGGTCAGCATCCCAAACACCATCAACACCAAGCTGTTCTGCCCGGCCGACAAGAAAAACGCAAGGAAGCGGATGGGACTGCCTGCCGACGGAAAACTGATCCTTTTCGGGTCTCAGCGCATCACCGACGAACGGAAAGGATTTGCATTCCTTGCTGAGGCATGCAGGTTCCTCCAGACTGAATATCCAGTGTTGGCGGGACAAATCACCGTTGTGGTGGTAGGGTCCAACTCATCTGAGGTGAAGAGCCACGTGCCGTTCAATGTAGTGGCGGTGGACTACGTTAGTGATGAACGCGATATGGTGGCGCTTTACAATGCCGTCGATATCTATGTCACACCGTCCTTGCAGGACAACCTGCCTAACACCATCATGGAGGCCATGGCTTGCGGAACTCCATGCGTGGGATTCAATGTGGGTGGAATACCGGAGATGATTGAGCATCAGCACACAGGATATGTGGCACGCTACAAGGATGCCGAGGATTTTGCCAAGGGAATGGTGTGGACGCTTGATGAGCAAAACTACCAGCGGCTCAGCACCCAGTCACGCGAAAAGGTGAAACGCGACTACGACGAGAGTCACGTGGCAAGGCTTTATACCGAAGTCTATGAAGGAAGGAGATAGTGGTGGAATGAAGACGATCAGCATCATCACAGTCACATTCAATGCGGCGGACACCATCAAGCGGACGCTCGACAGCATCGCAGCCCAAACGTGCCGTGATTTTGAGCACGTCATCATTGATGGAGGCTCAACCGACGGAACAATGGAAGCTGTCAACGCTTATAAAGACTGGAACCCCGGCATCCAGGTTGTGGCAGTGAGCGAATCCGACAAGGGACTCTACGATGCCATGAACAAAGGATTGAAAAGAGCCACGGGCGAGTATGTGTGCTTCCTCAATGCAGGCGACAAACTCCATCAGCCACAAACCCTGCAACACATCGTGGAAAAGATTGCAGCCAGCTCGTCCAAGCCTGCCGTGGTCTATGGTGAGACCGACATCGTCGATGCCGATGGACGATTCTTGCGCCACCGACGTTTGCAGGCGCCCGAAAAACTCACTTGGAAGTCCTTCCGGAAAGGAATGCTGGTGTGCCATCAGTCGTTCTATGCCTTGAGAACCATTGCTCCGGACTACGACCTCCAGTACCGCTTTTCTGCAGATTTCGACTGGTGCGTCAGGGTGATGAGGCAAGCGGAACAAGACAACATGATGCTGCTCAACACGGGAGAAGTGCTCACCGACTATCTCGCAGAGGGAATGACCACCCAGAACCATAAGGCATCGCTCAAGGAGCGGTTCAACATCATGGCGCATCACTATGGTTGGTTCTCTACCGTGCTCATGCACGCATGGTTCATGATCAGGTCGGTCATCAAGAAATAAAGAAATATTTGATTTTCAGGACAACATACACATAGCAAAAAAATGAACGTTACCATCGGACATATTTGCATGTTTCTTGCATGCGCCATCTGGGGGTTGATGGCGCCGCTGGGAAAAGATGCCATGACCCACGGGGTGGGAGGGCTGGAGATGGTCACCTTCCGTGTGGTGGGAGGAGCCGTCTGTTTCTGGATCGCTTCTCTTTTTGTCAAGCAGGAGAAGGTGCGTCACAAGGACATGCTCCTGTTCTTCTTTGCAGCCATGCTCAGCATCGTGCTCAACCAGTGTTGCTACACCATCGGACTCTCCATCACGTCGCCTGTCAATGCCAGCATCATGACCACCATGATGCCGATTATCACCATGATTCTCGCTGCGCTCTTCCTTAAGGAACCTATCACGGGAAAGAAGGTTATGGGTGTGTTCTGCGGAGCAGTGGGTGCATTCCTCCTCATCACCACTGGTGCGCGAGTGGCAAGCGGAAACGGAGGGGTGCTGCTCGGCGATTTGCTCTGCCTTTCCGCACAGCTCTGCTTTGCCATCTATCTCACTGTGTTCAAGCATCTTATTCAGCGCTACACCGTCATCACCTGCATGAAGTGGATGATCACCTATGCGGCCATCGTCATCATGCCGATATCGTTCTCCAGAATGCAGCAGCTTCCATGGGCCGACATCCCGGCAAAAACGTGGTGGGAGACGGCGTTCGTGGTCGTAGGTGGTACGTTCCTGGCATATATCTTCATGATGCAGGGACAGAAAATCCTCAGACCCACCGTGGTGGCGATGTATAATTATGTGCAGCCTATTATCGCTTGCATTGTCAGCGTGGCCATCGGACTTGGCGTGTTCGGACTCTGGCAGGCACTCGCTGTGGTCCTTGTCTTCTTTGGCGTGTGGCTCGTCACACAGAGCAAGAGCAGGCGGGATTTGAAAAAGGAAAATCATAACAATAAGTAACAACCCATGACATTCGATTATCAGAATTTGCCTTTCGAGGCTTTCCCTAATTTCAAGGGAGGTGAGAAAACCATGTACGCCAAGATGTTTTTCGACGGGAAGGTGCGTATCCTCCGTGCCTATCTTGAGCCGGGGGCTTCCATCGGCTATCATCAGCACGAGGAAAATGCGGAAATCATCTACATCCTCGCCGGACACGGAACGGTCAACGAGGACGGAGTGGAACGACCGATTGAGGCGGGACAGAGCACCTATTGCGAGAAGGGACATTTCCATGCACTCATCAACACGGGCGACGAAGACCTCCATTTCTTTGGAGTTGTTCCAGAACTCAGGTGAGCCCATCCCCATCACCCGGATGGCCAATCTAAAGTCTAACATCTATAGTCTAAAGTCTAAAAATGGTAGAAATTCAAGACACACTGGTCTCTATGGACCTCTTCACTGAATGTTTCTGCTGCGACCTCCATGCGTGTGGGGGTGCATGCTGCGTGGAAGGAGATGCCGGAGCACCGCTCGACATCGACGAGATTCCTGATATGGAGGAAGCTTACGAGCTGCTTCACGATAAGCTCATGCCCGAAGCCTGTGAAGTGGTCGAACGGCAGGGAGTGGCATACATCGACCGCGAGGGGCAGATGGTCACCAGCATTGTCAATGGGAAAGACTGCGTTTTCGCTGTCAAGGCAGAAGACGGAACCACCCTTTGCGCCATCGATCGTGCTTACCGCGACGGACGCACTAAAATCCAGAAACCCCTCTCCTGCGAACTCTATCCTGTGCGCCTGGGGAAAGTAGGTGGCATGACAGCTGTCAATTATCACCGATGGGCCATCTGCGGTGGGGCGTGCAAGCTGGGACGGGAACTCAAACTCCCGCTCTTCCAGTTCCTCAAGCAGCCGCTCGTCAGGGCATTCGGACAGGAATGGTGGGACGAGTGCAATCTCGTCTATTCTGAACTCAAGAAGCAGGGCTATCTCGACAAATAACATCAAAACAGCCGCTCACACAATTTCAAGACAAAAAAAGGAAATGCCATCGTTTGGCATTTCCTCTTTTTTTTGTCACCTATGCCGGAACGTCAAAACTATTCCGGCACTGAGCAAGTGTCAATAACCGAAAATCTCCTCAAGGCTCAGGATGCGCACCGGACCAATCTGGCGAAGCTTTTCCATGTCGAGGTCGTTCTCGTCGCCCAGAATGATGTAGCGGTATTTTCGGCCAACCACATTCTCATTGGCGAATTTCTCAAGACCCTTCAGCGTGATTTTGCTCACGTCGCGGTAGATGTCGGCATTGATGTCATGGTCATGTCCCAGTTTCTTGCTGCGCATCACGTAGAAGAGCAGGCTCTCACCAACGTATCGTGTCGCCTCTATCCGCTTCTTCAGGTTTTTCTTTGCCGTGGAGAAAGCGTTGTCGGCCATCGGCATGTGTTCGATGATGTCGGTGAATACGTCAATGCAGTTGCCCATTTTGTCGTTCTGCGTAGTGATGGTCGTGCTGAAGGTGTTCGGCTCAGTCTTGCGGTCCGGGGTGGAGTAGTCGGCACTGGCGGAATAGGCCAAGCCGCGGCTCTCACGAAGTTCCTGGAACACGATGGAGTTCATGCCGCCTCCGAAATACTCGTTGAACAGCTCAATCTTTGGAACCAATCCCACGTCGTAGGTCTGGCCGTTGTTGGAATACATCTCCATGTTGATGGCTTTTGAACCATAGTGGGCGATAAACACTTCGTTCTGCTCCACGGGTTGAAGCTTGTAGTGGTTGTCAGCTTTGGCAGGAATCGGGTGCTTCGCCGTCTTGTGGATGCGCTCAAGGCTTGACTGGATCTCACGCATCGGAGTCGGTCCGTAATATAGAATCTGCTGTTTGTAGTTGGCCAGTTCCTTCACCTTACCAACCAACTCAGCTGGAGTGATGCTTCTCAGTTCTTGCTCTGAAGGTATGTTCGTCAGAGGGTTCTCTGGACCATATTTGCAATAGGCTTCCAGATGCTGCATGCAGCTCGACTGGTCGTCCTTTTCGATTTTGCGGGAACGCAACACGTCGTCCACGAAGTTGTCATACACCTCCTGGTCGGGTTTCACGTTCTTGATCCAGTTCTCCAGCAAGCCCATGGCTTTCTGCTGGTTCTCTGCCAGGCCGCTCAGGTTGATGAAGGTCTGGTCGGGAGCCACGCGGATATACATGTCGCAGGCCAGCCCATACAGTTCCGACATAATCTGATCCACACTCTGCTTTTTTGTGCCGAGATATTCAAAATAATCGGTAGCGATTGGGAGAAACTTGTCGGCCTTGCTTCCGTGCTCCACCACGTAGGTCAAGTTGAACAAGCCGTTCTTCTCGTTCTGCTTGTACATCAGGGTGTTGCCGTATTTCAAGCGGTAGCTGTCCACGTCGCTTTCAAAGTTCACGTATTCTGGCAGGATTGGGTCGGTCTTTGCCTTGGAGATGGAGTCCACGAAAGCAGTCTGTTTGTCGCGGTTCATCTCAATCGGCGAGATCTTTGGTTTTTCAATTTTCTTCTCGTTAGGGTCTTCACCTTGGCGTTTGTAAACCACGGCATAGTCGTGGTCCGACAGGTGGCGGCGGGCAAAGTCAATCACGTTCTCTCTTGTAATCTTGCTCAGGCGGTCTATACGCTCCACCTCGTCTTTCCAGTCCTTGCCGTTGATGAACGCGTTGGCAAGCTTGAGAGCGGAGTTGCGGTTGTTCTCCATCGAGCGCATGTCGTCCTTCTTCATGTTGTTGATGATTCCTTTCAGAAGCTCTGCGTTGAATTCGCCGCGCAGCAGTTTGCCAACTTCGTCGAGCATCAGCTGCTTGGCTTCATCGAGCGTCTGACCTTCCTTCGGAACGGCGATGGCGAGCAGGGCGGAATAGTCACTCATGTCGTTGGCATAGACTTGGGCGCCCAGCACTTTCTGCTGCTGATTCAGGTTGATGTCGAACAAGCCGGCCTTGTTGTTGTTCAGCAACTTGCTGATAATCTCAAGGTAATCACAGTCTTTCTCTTTCGAACCAGGGAAACGCCAGCCAAGCACCACCATCTCGCTCTCACGACCGATGACTTCCTTGCTTTGAACGCCTTTCAACGGTGATTCTGCCTCATAATGCAAAGGCTCCACGCCATCGCTTGCCTGCCAGTCGCCAAAGTGCTTGTTGATGATGTCCATCGTCTGGTCGAACGACAGGTTGCCGCACATGCAGATGGCCACATTGTTCGGAACATAATATTTCTTGAAGTAGTTCTTGATGTTCGTGATGGATGGGTTCTTCAGATGGTCCTGGGTGCCGATTACGGTTTGCTTTCCGTAAGGATGGTGAGGAAAGAGCAGTTGGTTCATCGCCTCCAGCACTTTGCGGATGTCCTGGTTCAGGCTGCGGTTGTATTCCTCATACACAGCTTCAAGCTCGGTGTGGAATCCGCGGACCACCATGTGTTTGAAACGCTCGCTCTGAACTGCTGCCCAGTTGTCCAGCTCGTTGGCGGGGATGTTCTCCACGTAGCAGGTCTGATCCTCACTCGTGAAGGCATTTGAACCTTGTGAACCGATGTCGGCCATCAGCTTGTCGTATTCATTCGC
>JAEEGI010020874.1_pt1 | contig 13061 bp, 7 predicted proteins | sample 8958751 | NCBI WGS metagenome assembly JAEEGI01 (sample SAMN16246545, study PRJNA631951) | gut metagenome | biome: gut microbiome; feature: rumen; material: KS-attached | host: Bos | place: Iran: Karaj | collected 2018-10
CACCGCGCAGGTACGAAAGCCCTCCGGTATCTCCTCAATACTGTCGCCGTGGCTCATCCAGACTATGCTCTCCTCAGGCATATCCGCAAAAAGAGGGCAAGACCCGTCGGCTCTGATCTCCGTCTTCCCGTATTCGCGCGAAAGCATGTCTTTCGCGGGTATGACTCTGCCTCCGAGCTCTTTGGCTATTATCTGACAGCCGTAGCAGATGCCGAGAACGGGAATCCCCATCTTGAAAACTTCAGGATCCGGGTGAGGAGCGCTGTTCTCGTAAACGCTGTCCGGTCCGCCCGTGAAAATAATTCCTATCGGATCGAATTTCCTTATCTCTTCAACAGAAGTATCGAATGGCCGCACTTCACAGTATACCCGGTGCTCACGCACCCTTCTCGCTATAAGCCTGTTGTACTGACCTCCGAAGTCCAGGATAATGATCTTCTGCATTACTCTTCTCCCTGACCAATCGAAGCCTTTATAAGCCCGAGAAACAGCGGATGCGCTCTGTTGGGACGGCTTTTGAATTCAGGGTGGAACTGAACTCCGATAAAGAATTTCTGTGTCGGGAGTTCGATCGCCTCCACTATATTTCCGTCAGGCGAGATCCCGCACAGTCTCATTCCGTTTTCCGACAGGATCTCCCTGTAATCGTTATTGAATTCATAGCGGTGGCGGTGGCGCTCGGAGATGAGATCGCTCTTATAGCAGCTTTCCATCAGGCTCCCCGCCATGATCCGGCAGGGATAGGCTCCGAGCCGCAAAGTCCCGCCTTTATCCGTTTCATTGCTCTGATCGGGGAGAAAATCTATTACTTTATGACCGGAATCCGGCGCAAATTCTCCCGAATCGGCATCATCAAGACCGCAGACATGCCTTGCAAATTCAATGACCGCTATCTGCATCCCGAGGCACAGGCCGAGGAACGGAATATTTTTTTCGCGTACATACCGCACAGCCGAGATCATACCCGGAATGCCTCTGGACCCGAAACCTCCGGGCATAATTATCCCGTCACATCCGGACAGCGTTTCCGCGACGTTTTCTTCCGTTATCTTCCCGCTGTCGATCCAACTGATGTTCACCTTTGCCCCGCACGCTCCTCCGGCATGTCTTAAAGCCTCCGCCACTGAGAGATACGCGTCGTGGAGCTGGACATACTTCCCTACAAGCCCTATATTTACGGTTCTTTCCGGAGATCTGTTTCTCTCCGTGATCATTCTCCATTCGGAGAGATCCGGGCTGTCGGTCTCAAGCCCCAGTTCTCTGCAGACTACGTGTGAAAAGCCCTGTTCCTCAAGCATAAGAGGTGCTTCATACAGATCCGGCAGAGTCATGTTTTCGATCACACAGTCAGTCTTGACATTGCAGAACATGGCGATCTTACGGAATATTTCAGGCTCAAGTTTTTCATTGCAGCGCAAAACTATGATGTCCGGAGATATGCCCATTCCCTGGAGCTCCTTGACGGAGTGCTGGGTCGGTTTCGTCTTGTGTTCCCCGCTCCCCTGCAAAAAAGGAACGAGCGTGACATGAATAAAAAGCGTGTTTCCCTTCCCCTGCTCCAGTCCTATCTGTCTGGCAGCCTCAAGAAAGGGCTGGCTCTCCATATCTCCGGTCGTTCCTCCGATCTCGGTGATAATGATATCGGCTTCGGTCTTCTCACCGAGCCTGTAGATAAAATCCTTAATCTCCTGTGTTATATGCGGTATGACCTGTACAGTCTGCCCCAGGTATTCACCTCTTCTCTCCTTGTTGAGAACATTCCAGTATACTCTGCCTGATGTCAGATTCGAGTAACGGTTCAGGTCCTCATCGATAAAGCGTTCGTAGTGGCCGAGATCCAGGTCGGTCTCGCTCCCGTCGTCGGTCACGAACACCTCGCCGTGCTGATAAGGACTCATTGTACCAGGATCCACATTGATATAGGGATCCAGTTTCTGGGCGGCGATCTTGAGTCCCCGGCACTTCAGAAGCCTTCCGAGCGACGCCGCCGTTATTCCTTTCCCGAGCCCTGATACAACGCCTCCGGTAACAAAGATATATTTAGCCATCTTCTTTTTCTCCTTATTATCATAAAGGAAATAATAACACCCGGAGTATAAAAAATATCATACCAAAAAGTTTATTATTATAATATTTAAAAAATATGATAAGCAAAGCGGGATATTGTATTGATATTGTATATATGGTATCATACCTCAAACAATGGAGGTGAAGCATATGGAACTTCGGACATTGCACTATTTTACGACAGTAGCTGAAGAACTGAACATCACCCGTGCCGCGGAGAGGCTGAATATGAGCCAGCCTCCTCTGAGCAAACAGATCATCAACCTGGAGGAGGAGCTGGGCGTCAGATTGTTTACGCGCGGCAAAAGACACCTCAGCCTGACTGATGCAGGTATCGTTTTCTACCGCAGAGCTAAACAGATCCTCGATCTCTGCGACATGTCAAAGGAAGAGATTTCATCCCTCGAGGGGCTTTCGGGCACCATACATGTAAGTCTTGTCGAGGGAAGAGCCCCGTTTCTGCTGTCCAGGTGGGTCTACGGATTCAGGCAGGAGTATCCCAATGTAAAATTCGAGCTCTGGAACGGGAGCGGCGATGACGCTCTTGACCGCCTCTACCACGGGCTGGCAGATATCTCGCTTATAGCGTCCCCTTACGATACGGAACACCTCCGCGGTTTTGCTGTCGGGAGAGAGCCATGGGTGGCAATAATGTCGAAAGATCACCCTCTCGCCAAAACTGAAGGAGATTTCATATCTCTTAAAGATCTGGCAAATGAACCTCTGCTGCTTCCTGCCAGGAAAAGCCGCACCGAGGCTGTACGGAACTGGTTCAAGGAAGTTGACGCCGAGCCCGAGATAGTATGTGTGCTCAGCAACTATCTGGACGCCGTTGCTCTTGCAGAACAGAATGCAGGCATAGCGATCTTCCCGCAGACCACATATACCGTAAACGAACTCATCGTTAAGAAGATAATTACGGAAAGCGCCCGTCAGATCGAATACGACATAGTCTGGGTCAAAGACCGCGATCTGTCTCCCCTTATAGAGGAATTTATAGAGTATATTAAAGACAGCCGCGAAGACGAAAAGCAGCACAGGCAGAAATATCTTCTTCCCCACTGGGAGTATCTGCCTCCTGAGGAGACAAAGTTTCTCTGATCCACTTTACAGCTTCCAGGATCTCAGCAGTCCTTCTTTTGCCGCCTTTTCGGCTGAATCGTTCAGAGGCCGGAGTTCAAATAACCCGTATTTCCGCTCGAGAGCTGTTTTCAGGATAAGATCGCAGAGTTCCGGATTTTTCGGCAGGACCGGGCCGTGATAATAAGTAGCAAATACATTTTTGTACCTGGCACCTTCGCGTCCGTCCTCCCCGTTATTTCCGCTCCCTTTTAAAACAGTGCCGAGAGAACTTACAGCTCCGGAGAGAAATGTCTTCCCTGCATGGTTTTCAAACCCGACTATCGTTCCGGCTTCTTCCGAAATGCAGGCTGTGTTTCCTATCATGCGCTTCTCGCCTGCAACCGTAAAAACATCTATAGCACCTATATATTCACACTTTGTTCCGTCAGACATCTGATAATAATGCCCCAGCAGCTGATAGCCTCCGCAGATAGCGAGAAATGTCTTCCCGTCTTCTGCGGCGGCTTTTATATTATTACCTTTACCGCGCTGCAGATCTTCCATCAGAAGCTTCTGCTCAAAATCCTGACCTCCCACTATGAAGATCAGGTCATAATCGCTGAGCGGATCACTGTCTCCGTATTTTACCTCGGCAAAACGACAGCAGATGCCGCGCCATTGAAGCCGCTTTTCCATACATACGGTATTCCCCCGATCCCCGTAGAGATTCAGCAGATCGGGATAGAGATGGCATATCTTCAGTTCCATTTTTCCTTTGTCCTGTCTCCTCTGCCTTTGATCGTGTTAAGAATATCCCATATATTGAGCATCGAGGTATAATTTGCGGCTATGTACACTCCGGTATCTGATTCTGACAGTGCTTCAGTCAGATCCTTTTCTGCGTCAAGAAGTTTTATCCTCTCTGTATCCAGACCCGCGTATTTGAGTCTCAGGAGCATGTCCCGTTTTCTCGTCCCGAAGGTGAAATATCTGTTGTCTTTATTGCTCTCAGACACAAATCCCTCAAAATCCGCGTCCCATATCCAGGAGATATCTGTTCCGTCGTTATAATTGTCATTTAACGCGAAGACGAACATTGCAGGATCCTTCTCCATTGAAAGATAGTCAAGGATCCGGTCCATTCCTTCCGGATTCTTTGCAAGCATAAGCTTTATCGCGTTACCGTTCAGCTCAAATTCCTCCATGCGTCCGAAGGGCGGGCGGCAGTCCCCGAGCCTTTCTGCTGTCTCTGAAGGGTCTGCGCCCAAAGCATGCATTACACTTAAGGCTGAGACGGCATTATAGATGTTGTATGTCCCGGGAACCGATACCCTCGCATCGAATTCTGTGTCCCCGCAGAGAAATGATATGTCCGTTCCATTTTTACCGGGAGATGCAGCTTTTGCGGTAATAGCCGGAACGGGACGCCGTGCCCCGCAAGCCGGACAGTACCAGTCTCCGAGATGTGAAAATGTATGTTTTCTGTATTCATACATTTCTCCGCAGCGCAGGCATCTCGGAACATCCGAGCTCTTCTCCGTCCTGGACGCAATATCCGCATCGACCCCGAAGTACAGGATCCTGTTCGGTATCTCTTCCCCGATAGACGCAGTCAGCGGGCAATCGGCATTAAGACACACCTTTGCGCCGGGTGCCGCTTTGATTCCCCTGCAGATCACATCCCGGATGTGAGAGACCTCTCCGTAACGGTCCAGCTGATCGCGGAAAATATTAGTTACGAGTATTATCTCAGGACATAAGGCGCGGGAGACATCGGAAAGGAACGCCTCATCACATTCTACAACGGCATATTTTTTCTGCTTCTTCCTGCGACCGAAGAAGTCCGTTTCAAGGACAAAAGAAGCCGCTATCCCGTTTGTCATGTTTGCCCCGGATCTGTTGGAAATACATGAACTGTCCTGCTCCGGAAGCATATTCCTGATCATCGAAGAGGTAGTTGTTTTTCCGTTGGTCCCGGATATCACAATGCATCTCAGACCCCTCGAGAGCTCTTCAAGGATTCCCGGATAAAGGCGCAGAGCGATGCTGCCCGGGAGAGCCGTCCCTCCCCTTCCGAGCGATCTGAGAATATAATGTACGATCTTGCATACCGCGCATGTAAAAAAGAGCCTGATTTTTTTCATGATGCGTATTTTATCACATAATAATAATGAAAATCATATCTTAACGGTATGATTGTTATAACGATATGTGTATTTCAGTTTTTTCTGCCGGAATGCTAAATTTAACCGTATATTTTTTTACGGAGGTGGATCGCGGTGAAAAGCACGGAAGAATATTTCGCTTCATTGGTTTTTGATGAAAAAGTGATGCGCGAACGGCTCAGCGATGAAGTATATTCATCTATGAAAAGGACGATCAGTCAGGGGGAAAAGCTCGACGAGCATGTTGCAAATGCTGTGGCCTCTGCTATGTGTTCCTGGGCGGTTGAGCACGGAGCGACACATTTTACTCATTGGTTCCAGCCTCTTACAGGTATTACGGCTGAGAAGCACGACGGTTTTATTTCCCCTTCCCCGGACGGCAGGATTATTATGGAATTCTCCGGCAAGGAGCTGATCAAGGGCGAGCCTGATGCTTCGAGCTTCCCCTCCGGGGGTCTGAGGGCTACTTTTGAAGCCAGAGGCTACACTGCCTGGGACCCCACTTCGTTTGCGTTCATTAAAGGCAAGACTCTCTGTATCCCCACAGCTTTCTGCTCATACGGAGGTGAGGCTCTCGACAAGAAAACGCCTCTGCTGCGGAGCATGGAAGCTCTCAACAGACAGGCACTGCGCATACTCGGGCTTTTCGGCAATTCTGATGTAAAACAGGTGAAGCCTGTGGTCGGTCCGGAGCAGGAGTATTTCCTTATAGACCGGGAAATGTTTCTGAAACGTAAGGATCTGATTTATTCCGGGCGGACTCTGTTCGGTGCAAAGCCTCCTAAAGGGCAGGAACTGGACGATCATTATTTCGGCGCAATAAAGCCCCGCGTTCAGTCATTCATGGACGATCTGAATGAAGAACTCTGGAAGCTCGGGATTTTTGCAAAAACGGAACACAACGAGGTCGCTCCTTCACAGCACGAGCTGGCACCCATATACGGGTCTGTCAATATTGCAACAGATCATAACCAGCTGACAATGGAGATCATGAAGAGAGTGGCGGAAAAGCACGGCCTTGTCTGCCTTCTGCATGAAAAACCGTTTGCGGGAGTCAACGGAAGCGGAAAGCACAACAACTGGTCTTTGAGCACGGATACCGGGATCAATCTCCTGAGTCCCGGCGAGACACCTTATGAGAACGCTCAGTTTCTGTTGTTTCTCGTAGCAGTTATTCAGGCTGTGGACGATTATCAGTCTCTGCTCAGGCTCTCGGTCGCGACTGCTGGCAACGACCACCGTCTGGGTGCCAACGAGGCTCCTCCGGCAGTCATTTCCGTTTTTCTGGGAGATGAGCTGAGCGCAGTACTGGACGCGATCGAGAAAGATGTTCCGTATGAGGGAACAGAGCGGAAAAAGATCCGGCTGGGTACGGATGTCCTGCCGAGATTCACGCGCGATACCACCGACAGAAACCGCACTTCTCCCTTTGCCTTTACGGGAAACAAATTCGAGTTCCGTATGGTCGGCTCGGGCGATTCCATAGCCTGTGCCAATATAATGCTCAATACAGCCGTAGCCGAATCTCTGAAACAGTTTGCAGACCGGCTCAGCGAGGCTGAGGATTTCGATTCTGCTCTGCATGATCTGATAAGAGAGACCATCAGTAAGCACAAGAGAATACTGTTCAACGGCAACGGGTATGAAGATGCGTGGATCAAAGAAGCTGTTGAAAAGCGCGGTCTTTTAAACCTCAGAACAACTCCGGATGCTCTTGTTCGTGTCCTGGATGACCGGAACATGAAGCTTTTGGTCTCACACGGAGTCTTCTCTGAGAGTGAGGTCAGGTCCCGCTATGAGATCCAGATGGAAAACTATGTGCGAACTGTCAGGATCGAGGCTCTGACCATGTGCGATATGGCTATGAAAGAAATACTCCCGGCTGTCTCAGGGTATTCTGCGTCACTTGCAGGCGTGATCTCGGAGAAAAAAGCTGCTGACGACTCCCTTGCCTGCAGATATGAGCTTAAGACGCTCTCTAAGCTTTCTTCGCTGGTAGATGAGATCGATGAAGCATCGGATGAACTTAAGGAGAAGATAGATCATCTTGATCGGATCGGAGATATCACGAAGCAGGCATATTATGTGCGTGATGAGATCATTCCTGCTATGCAGGCTCTGCGCTTACCCTGTGACGAGGCGGAAACCGATACCGCTTCCGAGTATTGGCCTTTCCCGACATACGGCGATCTGCTTTTTGCGGTCTGACTGAAGATCATGTGCGGAATCTGCGGATTTGTTTCAAAATCTGATACTGATCATAAAACCCTGGCCGCGATGACTGATTTGCTGAGTCATCGCGGCCCGGATGATACAGGTACCTGGACCGGAGCAGTCAACGGGCTGTACTGCGGTCTTGGCCACAGACGCCTTTCTGTTCTGGATCTTTCTTCGTCCGGGCATCAGCCGATGACCACCGAAGAAGGCGATTATTCCATCGTTTATAACGGCGAGATCTATAATTACGGCGTGATACGTAAAGAATTGGAAGCCGAAGGCGAATCCTTCAGAAGCAATACGGACACTGAAGTGGTACTGAAGGGCTTTCGCAAATGGAAAGAAGGCCTGCTCGACCGCTGTAACGGGATGTTTGCGTTTGCCGTTCTGGACCATCGCAGCGGAGAGCTCTTTATGGCAAGAGACAGGATGGGACAGAAACCGCTGTATTATTTTCTCGACGGTTCATCCCTTGTATTTGCTTCGGAGCTTAAGGCGTTTTCTGCATGTCCCTCCCTTCAATTGGAGATCGACAAGGATGTTCTGCCTTATTATCTGTACAACGGATATATTACAGGCGAAAAAACGATATATAAGAATGTATACCGTCTTCATCAGGGCTGTTTTGCGAAGTATAAGGATTCAAAGCTGAGTGTCAGTACATTCTGGAGCCTTGACGAAACGGAAGAGGACATTCCCTATGAAGATGCCAAAGAAAATCTGAAGCGGCTTCTGACTGACTCTGTCAGTCTCAGAATGATCTCGGATGTTCCTGTGGGAGCATTTCTCAGCGGAGGAACAGATTCCTCCCTTATTGCTGCTCTTGCAGCCCGACTCTCCGGAAGCAGGCTGAAGACTTATACCATAAGCTTTGACAACAGGAAGTATGATGAATCCGCGTATGCCGAAAAAGTATCCGGGATAATCGGTTCCGAACACCATGTACTGAAGGTGGAGGACAGGGATTTCTCGGAGATGACGGACAGGATGGCCTGGTATTATGACGAACCGTTCGCAGATCAGTCGGAGATCCCGACAATGCTTGTTTCCAAGGCAGCGGCCCAAGATGTCAAGGTAGTCCTTTCCGGTGACGCAGGTGATGAACTCTTTGGCGGATACGATATCCATTCCACAGTGGCAAAATATGAAAGGCTCCGCGGATTTTCACCGCTTGCTTCAATATTAACTGAAAAAAAGGTTTTTTCCGGAGTGACCGGAATGCGTACGGAAGCTCTGTCGGACTACGGAAAGCTCGGCATGGACGGAGTACAGCTCTGGAATGCGGGGAAAAGCAGAGATATAGAAGCTCTCTGCGGGATGAGACCCGAACCGCAGCTGTACGGTCTCAAAGACTCTGATGCCGTCTCCAGAAGGATGAGGCTTGAATGTCTGACGTATCTCCCTGATGACATACTCGTAAAGCTGGATCGTGCATCAATGAGCTGGTCCCTGGAGGCAAGAAGTCCTCTTCTTGACTACAGGATAGTAGAATACGCCTTTTCACTGCCGCAGAGATATAAGTTTGCCGGAGGCGTCCGCAAAAAGATCCTTAAGGACATTCTGTATGATCTGGTGCCCAAGGAACTTTTCGACAGACCAAAACAGGGCTTTAATATCCCGGTCCGGGAATATATGAAGGAGACTCAGCGGAGAGATCTTCAGGATCTATCACAAAAGGACTTTATCGACAGGCAGGGCCTGTTTCGTCCGGAGGCAGTCAGCCGGCTCGTCGAGGAATATGACCGGGGTGATGAACGGCACTTCTGGCTTTTATGGAACTATTATGTATTCCAGCTTTGGTATGACAGGCATATATCAGGATAATAACGTTCAACGCATACAGATGGGGCATTCATTTAAGAATGCCCCATCTTTTACAGTACATGAAATTGAAAATAGCGTTCTTGTACTTCAGCTTTATTCTTCGCCTATCTGAAGAGCGTCATAACCGGATTCACCGGTGCGTATACGGACGACATCTTCTACATCATAGATAAAGATCTTTCCGTCCCCGATCTCCCCTGTATGGAGAGCGGCATTTGCGGCAGCAACGACAAGCTCCGGATCTACCTTGGTAACCACAATATCCACCTGAAGTTTAGGGGTAAGATGCATGCTCATTTCTATTCCGCGGTACTGGCCGCTTTTTCCTTTCTGAGTTCCGCAGCCCATCACATTTGTAACAGTCATACCTGTTACCCCGATAGAAGACATCGTATCACGCAGAGTCCCGAAACGGTCTGTGTCACAGAGTATCCTTACTAAAGTATAGCGTTTCTTGCCGACAGGAGTTTCTTTAAGCCCTGAAGAGAGATTCAGCGGAAAAGGAACAAGATTATCTGTAGCAACAGGGCCTTCCGAATGCACCCCTAATGTGGATTCTATAGGCAGAAAATCTGCATATGCATTGGCAAGCCCGTGCTCGGAGATGTCAAGGCCTTCCACCTCGACTTCAGCGCTTACTCTCAATCCGCATAACGATTTGATAAGCTTGAATACAAGAATCATACAGATCACTGTATAGGAACCGATTACCAAAACACCCAGGATCTGAACTCCAAGCTGGCGGAATCCTCCTCCATAGAAAAGTCCTTTTGTCCCGTAATTGTCGTTGCAGGCAAATAATCCTACGGCGATCGTTCCCCATATCCCGTTTACGCAGTGTACTGCAACAGCCCCGACAGGATCATATATGTGATCCTTTTTATACAGAGATTCTACAGAAAGATCTACCAAAATACCGGTACCGATACCGATGATGACAGAACCCAACGTATCAACGCTTGCACAGCCGGCCGTAATTGCGACGAGTCCGGCAAGGCACGCATTCAGGCACATTGATACATCGGGTTTTCCGTTTCTTCTCCATGTGAATAACATACAGCTTACTGTGGAAACAGCGGGAGCAATTGTAGTAGTTCCAAATATTCTGGCCATCTCAGCCGGATCAGCGGCAGCAGCTCCGTTAAAGCCGTACCAGGCGAACCAAAGAATGAAGCAACCTAAAGCCCCAAGCGTAACAGAGTGTCCGGGAATAGCATTGGATGTTATTGTCCCGTCCTGATTCTTAGTATATTTCCCAATTCTCGGCCCCAGGATCGCAGCCCCGATCAGTGCAGAAATACCTCCTACCATGTGTATTACACATGAGCCTGCAAAGTCAATAAAAGACAGACGGCTGAGCCAGCCTCCGCCCCAAACCCAGCCTGCTTCTATCGGATAGACCAGAAGACTGATTATTCCTGAATACATGCAATAAGCTGAAAATCTGGTGCGCTCAGCCATTGCACCGGATACAATTGTAGCTGCCGTGGCACAGAACACAAGCTGAAACACAAAAGAAGACCAGTTGAATGATTCAAAACTGCTGAACATAGACCAATCAGGCTTTCCAATTATCCCAAGTTTCCCGTGATCACCCATCATGAGTCCGTAGCCGAGCAATATGAATACACAGGTCCCGATACAGAAATCCATAAGATTTTTCATTATTATATTGCCGGCGTTTTTTGCCCTTGTAAATCCGGTTTCAACCATAGCAAAGCCGCACTGCATAAAGAATACCAGAACTGCTCCGACCAAAAACCATACCGACATATCCATACCAGCTACCTCCGGCTAACAAATATAGTCTCTCAGAATCAAGATGGGCCGTATAATAACATGAAAATTCTTATTAATAAAATACTGATATGAATCTGACAATTATTCCTTGGAAATATAGAACATGGTGATCTGCCGCACTTTGTTTAGCCGGATTTTTGTTCATATCATATCTTCTTTATATGGTAAGACATATGTCCGCGGTATTTCCGATATCATAGATGCAATGTTATAATTCCTGCGTTAAGTAATGGTACCGCGTTATGGTGCAGGATATCAGATGATCTCCGAATAATGACCGGTAACAGTAATGAAGGGTAGCACCACGGATGTGCAGCCGTCCGTCCTTTCATGAAGGGCAGGCTGCAAACGCATTCGGAGGTGCTTTATGTGTTGTGTTATGGGCTTTCTTTCGGATCATTATCCGAAGGAAAAGATAATCGAATGTTTTGACCGGACAAAATCGAGAGGTCCTGACGACACAAGGATCGAAAGAGCCGGAAGCGGGTATCTCTGCTTTCACAGGCTCTCCATAATGGGTCTCGACGAAACGGGAATGCAGCCGTTTTCCAGAGGAAAAAACAAGATCGTCTGCAACGGTGAGCTCTACGGCTGGCGAAAGCAGCGTGAAGCTCTTGAAAAGAGAGGGTACAGTTTTATCAGCGGTTCCGACTGCGAACTGCTCCTGCCCATGTATGAGGAATACGGTCTGGAAATGTTCCGTTACCTGGACTCGGAGTTTGCTCTCATTCTCTATGACGGAGAAAGCGGACAGCTGATCGCTGCAAGAGATCCCATAGGCATAAGACCGCTCTACTACGGGTTTTTTCCTGACGGAGCTGTTGCTTTTGCAAGTGAAGCCCAGGATCTGACCGGTCTCTGCGAAAAGATCATGCCCTTCCCTCCGGGGCATTTCTGCAAAAACGGAGAATTCCACCGGTACACGGACATCGCGGCCGTCGAGAGCGTCTGCAGAGACGACCTCGAGACCGCGTGCCGGAACATACACGAAAAACTCGTTCAGGGCGTCAGAAAGCGCCTAATAGCGGACGCCAAGGTCGGCTTCCTCCTCTCCGGAGGTCTCGACTCCTCGCTCGTGTGCTCGATAGCCGCCAGCGAGAGCGAAGGACCGATAAGGACGTTCGCGATAGGCATGAGCGAGGACGCGATCGACCTTAAATACGCCAGGCAGGTCGCGGAATTCATCGGCGCGGACCATACGGAGGTATATATGACGCCGGACGACGTCATCGCCTCGCTCGAGCCGGTGGTCGAGCTTCTCGGGACGTACGACATAACCACGATACGCGCCAGCATCGGGATGTATCTGGTGTGCAGAGCTATCCACGAGAAGACCGACATACGCGTGATACTCACGGGCGAGATCTCCGACGAGCTGTTCGGATATAAATACACCGACTTCGCTCCTTCCGCGGAAGAGTTTCAGAAGGAAGCGCAAAAGAGGATCCGCGAGCTCCACATGTACGACGTGCTCCGCGCGGACCGCTGCATATCGGTCAACTCGCTCGAAGCGCGCGTGCCGTTCGGGGATCTCGAATTCGTCAAATACGTAATGAGTCTGGACCCCGCGATGAAGATGAACAGGTACGGCAAGGGGAAATACCTCCTGCGCCACGCGTTCGAAGGACAGGGCTACCTTCCCGACTCCATCCTGTGGAGGGAGAAAGCCGCCTTCTCCGACGCGGTCGGTCATTCGATGGTCGACTACCTCAAGGAATACGCCGAAAAGACGTACACGGACGAGGAGTTCGAAGCGAGGCGCGCAAGGTACGCCTATGCGCAGCCTTTCACCAAGGAATCGCTCCTCTACCGCGAGATCTTTGAAAAATACTACCCGGGGCAGGCGGAGATGATCGCCGGCTTCTGGATGCCGAACAGAGAGTCGGAAGGCTGCGACGTGAACGATCCGTCGGCCAGAGTCCTCTC
>JAEEGI010020882.1_pt1 | contig 13057 bp, 7 predicted proteins | sample 8958751 | NCBI WGS metagenome assembly JAEEGI01 (sample SAMN16246545, study PRJNA631951) | gut metagenome | biome: gut microbiome; feature: rumen; material: KS-attached | host: Bos | place: Iran: Karaj | collected 2018-10
CGGGGATTTCCTGAAAAATAATCAAGTTTTTTTTGACGACGGGGTTGGTTTTCGGGCCACCCCGTTGTTATATATATGCCTTACCACTTGAAACCAAATTTTCAAAATGAACCATAAAGAACTGGCTTTCAGTTATTTCCGCGGAGATATCACCGAGGAGGACGAGCGCGTCCTGAATGCCTGGATGAAAGAAGATGACCGTAACGCCGCGCAGTTGCGCGAATGGGAAAAGGAGTGGCTCGGATCCGAGTCGGACTCGCAGGCTGACCAATGGGCCCGGATGCTCGGCCGCATCGCGGTACGGCAGACGGTCGAGGAAGGCCAGATGCGGCTGGACCGCCCGGCCCCCCGTCGATGGGGCGCCGTCGCGGCCGTTGCCGCCACCCTGGCCGTCATCGCCGGCCTGTTTTTCCTGCTTCCCCGTCCCCAAGCCACCCAGTTGTATGCAATGGAGGCGCCCGCCGGAGAGAAGTGCCGCGTCGCTTTGCCTGACAATTCGATCGTGTGGCTGAACTCCGGGTCGAAACTTTCCTTCGAAGACTCCTACAACCGGAAAGAGCGCACCGTGACCCTGATCGGCGAGGGCTATTTCGACGTCGCTCCCGATGCCGACCGTCCCTTCACCGTGCGTTGCGGCGACGTGTCCGTCCTGGTCAAGGGGACGCGTTTCAACGTTTCCGCCTATCCGGAGGACCGCTATGTCATGGCCAGCGTCGTCGAGGGGCACGTGGTCTTCTCCGACGGCACCGCCTGGCTGGACCTGTACAAGGGGCAGTCGGCGCACTATGACCTGCTCGCCGGGCGCTTCTCCCGTTCCCTGGAGAACCCGGACGACGTTTGCGCGTGGACCGAGAGCCGCTTCGTCTATGACAATATCAACCTGGTCGAACTGGCCGACAAGCTGTCCCGCACCTACGCGGTGCAGTTCCATTTCAACACGCCGGACTACCTCGACTACAAGTTCAACATCTCCCTGCGCAACAACGAGACCCTCGCCGACGTCCTTTCGGCCCTGGAGCGCATCATTCCCGTGAAGACGCGGATCGAGGGAGACAACGTATATGTAGACAAGAAATAATCGATATATACACCTAATTACTATCACCCTTTATGAAATTGCAACACAAAACAGGAATCATCGTCCTCTTGCTGCTGCTTGTCAGTTTCACTTCCGGCGCGCAGACCGTGACCCGGAAATGGACGGGGCAGGACTTGAAGACGGTGCTCAAGGACATCGAGTCCCAGACCGGGCTGTCCATCTTCTATCGTTCCGACGAGGTGGATGAGACCGTCCCTGTCACGGCGGATTTCAACGGCGCGCCCGTTGAGACCGTACTCCGTTCCATCCTGGGAAACGACATCTCCGCCCGCATCGAAGGGAAGATGATCGTGCTTTCCAAGAAGGATGTCAAGGCCCCCGCCCTGGTACGGGGCCGGGTCATCGATCCCTCCGGTGAACCCGTTCCGGGCGCCGGCGTATTCGTCAAAGGGACGAAGAACGGCGTTTCCACCGACTTCGACGGACATTTCTCCATCGAAGCGGAGCCCGGCGACGTCCTCGTCATCTCTTCGCTCGGCTACAAGGACCGCGAAGTGACGGTCGGCCGTTCCTCCGTGGTCAATGTCACCCTGGAGGAGGAAACTGAATTGCTGAACGAGCTGGTCGTCGTCGGTTATGGCACCCAGAAAAAGGCCAACCTCACCGGCGCCGTGTCGGTCGTGAAGGCCGACGAACTCAAGGACCGTTCGGCCCTGGATGTCGGTCACATGCTGCAGGGCTCCGTCCCCGGCCTGAACGTCACCTCAGCCTCCGGCCGTCCCGGACAGGCCGCCACGCTCAACATCCGTGGCCGCAACTCCATCAACACAAGCAACCCCCTTGTGCTGATCGACGGCGTGGAAGGTGACATCCAGTACATCAATCCCGCCGACGTCGAGTCCATTTCCGTGATCAAGGACGCTGCCGCGGCCGCCATCTACGGATCGAAGGGCTCCGCCGGCGTCATCCTGGTCACGACCAAGAACGGCAGTTCCTCCAAAGACGGCAAGGCGACCGTCCACTACAGCGGCCGTGCCGGCTTCACCGCCCCGACGGCTTCCACCGACTGGGAGACCCGCGGTTATTATTCCGTCTACCTGAGCAACCTGTTCATGCGGGCCTACAACGGTTCCGACCTGTACAGCTACTCGGAAGCCGATATGCAGGAACTCTATGCCCGCCGCAACGACAAGGTGGAGAATCCCGAGCGCCCGTGGGTGGTCATCACCCAGGACCAGTCCGGCAAGGACATCTATAACTATTACGCCAACACGGACTGGTGGCATGTCCTGTACAAGGACATCAAGCCCACCACCAGCCACACCATCACCGCCAGCGGCGCTACCAAGAACGTGAACTACCTCATCTCCGGCGGCTATACTTCCGAGCAGGGTATGTTCAACATCAATCCGGACCGCTACACGCGCTACAACCTCCGCGTGAAAGTCGGCTTCGACGTGACCAAGTGGCTGCGCATCGGTGACAACCTAAGTTTCTTCAGCAGCTCGTATTTCTATCCGGGCCAGGGCGGCATCAACAATTCCCTCTATGGCGCCTCGGCGCACGCCCCGGCCAGCTATCCGGCCACCAACCCGGACGGAACGGCCATTTACGCGACCCGGTACAACAACAACGTGCTGATGGACGGCTTGATGATGGCTCTCACCAACGGAGACAACAACACCGACCGGTATGACAATCTGAGCAACACCGTCGATGCCACGATCCGGCCTTTCCCGGGAATGACGATCAAGGGCGACTTCACCTATCAGTTGAAGCTTACGCGCTATACGAACCGTTCCATGCCCGGCGAATACTCCAAGTATCCCGGCGTCATCGAAACCATGACCACCGGCAGCGCGTTTGAAAACAAGCTGACGGAAACCATCAACACCAACACTTACAAGGCGGCCAACCTGTACGCGACCTACGAGCACAGCTGGAATGAGGCCCACAACCTCAAGCTGATGGCCGGTGTCAACTATGACCACTTCCACGTCAAGGATCTGGACGCTATCGGATATGACCTTTATTCATATGACCTGAACGACCTCAACCTGACGGGCCAGGATGCGGACGGCAACAAGCGGATGGAAGTGGCTGGCGGCCAGAACGAGTACAAGACGGCCGGTTACTTCGCGCGTCTCAACTATGACTACAAGGGTCGCTACCTGCTGGAGCTGAACGGCCGTTACGACGGCTCTTCCCGTTTCCTGCGCGGCAGCCGCTGGGTCTTCTCGCCCTCCGTTTCCGCGGGTTGGAGAATCAGTGAGGAGCCCTTCTTCGCACCGCTCAAGAGCTGGTGGGACAACCTGAAACTCCGCGCTTCCTTCGGCCAGCTGGGCAACCAGCAGCTGAGCGAATACTATCCGGCCATCCGTACCATCTCTACGGGTTCCCAGTCCACCTATCTTCTCGGCGGAGCCAAGCCGTCGCTGGCCACCATTTCCGCGCCGGTGTCTTCCGGCTTGACCTGGGAGCGCTCCATCCAGCGCAACGTCGGTCTCGACATGACTTTCTTCAAGGGTCGGCTGGATTTCTCGGCAGAAGCCTACATCCGCGATACCAAGGACATGCTTACCGCCGGTGAAGTGCTTCCTGCGACCTACGGTTACAGCACCGCCCCCAAGGAGAATGTCGCAGACCTGCGCACGTCCGGCTACGAGCTTTCGATCGGCTGGAAGGACAGCTTCCAGCTGGCTGGCAGGCCGTTCCACTACAACATCAGCGGTTCCCTGAGCGACTTTGTGTCCTACATCACCCGTTTCAACAACCCCGACAAGCTGTTTGCGAAACAATATTGGGAGGGTCAGAAGTACGGCGAGATCTGGGGCTATCATATCGTCGGCCTTTTCGCTTCCGATGAGGATGCGGCCGCCTGGTCCCAGAAAGTGGACCAGTCCAAGGTCAACGGCATCATCAACGCCAGTACGGGCAACATCAATCCCGTCACCGGCGCTCCCGGCCTCCGGGCGGGTGACCTCCAGTATTGGGACAACGGCGACGGCGTCATCAACCAGGGCGCCGAAAAAGTGGGCGACAGCGGTGATTACAGCATCATCGGCAACAGCCAGCCCCGCTACAATTACGGCGTCAACCTGGGCGCTTCCTGGCTGGGCTTCGACCTCTCCGTCTTCTTCCAGGGAATCGGACACATGGACTGGTATCCCATGAATGAGGTACGCCAGTTCTGGTCCCTCTACGCCCGTCCGTTCTGTACCTTCATTCCCAGGGACTTCCACACGATGTACTGGAGCGAGGAGAACCCCAACGCCTACTTCCCGCGTCCCCGCGGCTATGTCGCCGGCGTCGGGACGGGCCGTGAGCTCACGGAGACCAACGACCGCTACCTGCAGAACATCGGCTACCTGCGCCTGAAGAACCTGACCTTCGGCTACACCGTTCCCGAGAAGCTCTCCCGCAAGGCGGGCATCCATGAACTGCGCTTCTACTTCACCGGCGAGAACCTCTTCTACTGGGCGCCGGGACTGCACACCAAGTACATCGATCCGGAAATGGCCCAGACCAACGGAAGACTCCGTATCTATCCCTGGCAGAAGACCATCATGTTCGGCGTCGACATCACCCTTTAATTGATTGTGCGTATGAAAAAGATAGCATATTTCCTGCTTCCTGTCCTGGCCGTCTTCGCTTTCGTCTCCTGTGACGATATGCTGGACGTCTTCCCCAAGGACCGTATGTCGCCGGAGACCTTCTTCAAGAACGACAAGGAACTCCAGGCCTTCAGCATGAACTTCTACGGGATGTTCCCGGGCAACGCCCTGTTTATGGAGGATGCGGACACCTACATCCAGATGGGCCTTACCGACGAGTTGAAGGGCACGCGGCAGATCGAACCCTCCGGCAACGGATGGAGCTGGGGCGCACTCCGCAACGTGAACACCCTGCTGGACTACCTGCCCAACTGCAGCGATGCGGCCGCCCGCACCCAATACGAGGCGATGGGACGCTTCTTCCGCGCCTATTTCTACTTCGAGAAAGTGAAACGTTTCGGCGACGTCCCCTGGTATGACAAGCCCGTGGGATCGGCCGATACGGAAGCCCTCAACCGTCCCCGCGACAGCCGCGAATTCATCATGGGCAAGATGATCGAGGACATCGACTTCGCCATCGCGAACCTGCCTTCGACCAAGAGCGCCTACGAGGTGACCAAATGGACCGCCATGGCCCTGAAGTCCCGTTTCCTCCTGTTCGAAGGGACGTTCCGGAAGTACCACACGGAGTTTGACTATGGCTCCGGCGCGCACGACGCCAAGTGGTACCTGGACCTCTGCGCCGAGACTTCGGCGGAATTCATCGCTTCCAGCGGCTACGGCATCCATACCGCGGGCGGCGCCAACAAGGCCTATTACGCCCTGTTCACCACCCAGAATGCCACGGACAACATGGATGAAGTCATCCTGGCCCGCGACTACAACAACGCTTACAACGTCGTGCACAGTGCCAACAACACGATGCAGTCGGCGACGATGGGCCGCCACGGCATGACGCGCAAACTGGTTGCCAGCTACCTGATGGCCGACGGCACGCGCTTCACCGACCAGCCCGGCTGGGAGACCATGGACTTCGTCACGGAGACGCAGAACCGCGACCCGCGCCTGGCCCAGACCATCCGCACGCCCGGCTATACCCGGCTCGGCGAGAAGACGCCTTGCGCGCCCAACTTCCTGTTCTGCCTGACCGGCTATCATCCGGTCAAGTATGTGATGGAGACCGCGAAGGACATCTACAACGGCTCCGATGTGGATCTGATCATCTTCCGGGCCGCCGAGGTGCTGCTGAACTATGCCGAGGCGAAGGCCGAGGCCGGCACGCTCACCCAGGCCGACCTGGACCTTTCCGTTAACAAGCTGCGTGACCGCGTGGGCATGCCGCACCTGGATATGGCGGCTGCCAATGCCAATCCGGATGCCTATCTCACCAATCCCGAGTGGGGCGGCTACCAGAACGTGACCGGCGCTGACAAGGGCGTTATCCTGGAAATCCGTCGCGAACGCGCCGTCGAACTGGCCCAGGAAGGCTTCCGCTACTATGACATCATGCGTTGGAAGGAAGGCAAGATCTTTGAGAAGCAGTACTACGGGATGTATTTCCCGGGTCCCGGCGAGTATGATCTCAACAGCGACGGCGTGCCGGATATCCTTCTCTATGAAGGGGAAGAGAAACCCTCCAGCACCATCCCTGCCATCTACAAGATCGGAAGTGAAGATTTCATCCTGAGCAACGGAACCTCCGGTAACGTCAATCCCTACAAGGGACTGTCCTGCAAGTGGAATGACGACCGCGATTACTTGTATCCCATCCCCACCGACGAGCGGAACCTCACGCACGGGGTGCTTACGCAGAATCCCGGATGGAACGACGGTTTAACCTTCTAAGATACGACCTTATGAAAAAGATATCATTCATTCTGCTTTTACCGGCGCTCCTCTTGCTCGCCGTCTCCTGCGCGGGGATTTGCGAGAAGGAAGAACCTGCCGGAAAGATGAAGGGCGTTTTCTATGCCGACATCCCCGGTGAGAAGACGCTGATCGAGATCGTTCCCAACGGCAGCAAGACCTACAGCCTGCGGGCCTGCGCCCAGGGCGGCCAGGTCTCCGACGTGGTGATGAATTTCAGCTTCAAGGCCGACCCGGACCGGGTGGAAGCCTTCAACGCCGCTTTCGGAACCTCCTACCAGATGTGTCCCGGTTCGGCCTACGAGTTTGTGACCAACGAAGTGATGATGCCCCGTTACGGAAGGTCTTCCACGACGGCCAAGCTCAAAGTTACCGCTTCCGGCATGGAAGACGGTGTGGACTACATCCTGCCCGTGACCATCGACAAGGCCACCGGCACGGACAACTGGGCGATCTCCGACACCCTGGCGGCCTACGTCCTGCTTCGCAAGAGCTTCTACGATCCCAACGCCCCGGGTACCGAGAACAATCCCCATCCCATTACCTCGGTCGCGGACCTGAAGGCGATGGGTGAGAAGCTGGTCGAGGGCAGCCTGGTCTATTTCCGCCTGGAGAACGACATCGACCTGACCGGCGTGACCGACTGGGAGCCCGTCAACCGGCTCGAGCCCTACAAGCCTTTCGATTTCGACGGCGGCGAGCATACGATCTCCAACTTTACCGGCACCACCAGCCTCTTTGGCGCCGTGGTCGGAAAGATCCATGACCTGACGGTTGAGAAAGCCAACATCACCAACGCTTCCGGCCCCGTCGGCATCCTCGGTGCCTACGGCGGCGCCACCGGCCAGAGCGTCGAAGCGAGCCACGTCTATGTGCAGGGCAAGATCAGCAATACCGTCGCCCACGGCACGGGCGGTCTCTTCGGCGTCATCATCGAGGCGACGATCGACGCCTGCTCGGCCGATGTTACCATCACTTCCACCAAGTATGACTCCGGCGGCATCTATGGTTACGACAATTCCGTAGCCCCGAAGTTCAGCAAGATCACCAACTGCTGGACGGCCGGCGACATCACCGGCAACCGCATGGTCGGCGGCATCGCAGGAAATGCGGCGAACAACGCGAAGTATAGCGAAGTCGTGATCCGTAACTGCTACTCCACCGCCAAGGTCCACGCGCAGTTCAAGTACGGCGGCATCGTGGGAGACGCCGCCCAGGGACAGAAGACCGGAGAAGGACTCGACCTGAAGAACCACGTCGAAAAGTGCATCGCCTGGAACGAATCCATCTATTCCGATGTAGCGGATGCTTCCGTACACTACAGCGCCGGCGCCATCGTGGGCTTCACCTCGGTCAAGAACTACCTCCAGGACTGCGTCCGGAAATCCGACCTGAGCTTCTCCGACTGCCCCGGCAACTCTTTCAACGTGCTCTACGACCAGGAGAACGCATCGCCTGAGTCCCCGCTGAAGGAAGCCGTGCAGAGCACCGGCGGTACCAATTACAACTTCCCGTACCACGGCAAGGCCGCGGCTGCGGATGCCACTTGCTCGCAGGTGGCCAAGGCCCTGGGTTGGGACGAGTCCGTCTGGGACCTCTCCGGCACCCTGCCGTTCTTCAAAGGCGCTTCCGCACCCGTGGAGAATCCCGACGTGAATCCCGGCGGCCAGCTGCCGGATTTCGGTGAAAACGAGTTCTACCAATAAACAAGACCGGATATGAAAACACATAATTATCTTATCGCATTGATGGCCGGCCTGGCCGCCCTTTCCTGCACGCGGGAAATGGTCCGGGAACTGCCGGCCCCGCAGGACTCGCAGGATCTGATCACCATCCGGGTCACGATTCCGGACAACGGACCGCTTACGAAAGTGGGCGCGCACGACGGATTCTCCTGGTACTGGTCGGCGGGCGACCGCCTGACCGTCATCAGTGAAGAGGACGCCCAGGTGTTCACCATCAAGGACGGCTTTACGACCCAGTATGCCGAATTCGTTGGGAAAGCCGTGGCGGGAAGCAGCTTCACCATCCTGTATCCCAACGACAAGGCCGGGAGTCTCGACTGGAGCAAGCAGACCCAGGCGGGGAACGGCTCCTTCGACCATCTCCAGTATGCGGCATCCCTGAACGGCGTGGATGACTATACGACCTTCACGTTCAGCCCCGAATGGGCGGAGGCCCACGGCGGCACCCTGCAGCAGACCGGCATCCTGAAGCTGGTCCTGGCCCTGCCCGACAGCATCTCGACGGTCAGCCACGTCTCCATCGCCTCCGAAACCCCTGTGTTCTACAAGGGCAACGGTGACGCGAAAGTGGGTAAGCTCGAACTGGACCTGACGGACGCCGCCCTGGGAGCTGACCATATCCTCACGGCCTGGATGACCACTTCCTGGAACGAAGCCGCGGTCGTCGCGGACGACGTGCTGGTCCTCAGCGTGAAAACCGACAAGAACAACATCGAGAAAGAGGTGACTTTCACCAAGGAGTCCAAGCTGATGAGCGGCAAGGTGAATGTCTTCGCCCCGGACGGAAAGGGTTGGGTGCTGCCCAGCCACTACGCTTCCGGCAAGGGGACCGAGGGCAAGCCCTGGGTCATCGTCACCCCTGAACAAATGTCCTACATCAAGGACGACCTGGCTGCCGGAGAGATCCGCTACTTCCAGCTGGGCGCCGACATCGACATGACCGGCATCGACTGGGATCCGCTCAACGCGGCCAGCCCGTATGACAAGCAGATCGACTTCGACGGCGCCGGCCACACCATCTCCAACTTCAGCTGCTCCGCCGCTTCTTACCCGAGTTTCTTCGGCGTGCTGTACGGAAAGTGCCACGACGTGAAGTTCGTGAACGCGACCATCAACGCCACTTCCAAGGGCTGCGGCATCCTGGGCGGTTACGGCGGCACGACCGACAAGCCTTGCGAGGTGAACCGGGTTCACGTCCAGGGAACGGTCGCCAGTACGGTCGGCAACAACGTGGGCGGTCTCTTCGGAACGGCCCGCGAGGCGACCATCACCGCCTGCTCTGCCGACGTGGTCATCACGAGCGTGGGACAGCTGGTCGGCGGGCTGATCGGCGCGGACGCCGGTCTCGGTGTCACGATCCGCGACTGCTGGACAGCCGGTTCGATCACTTCCACGGCCTCCATCTGTGGCGGTATCGCGGGAGACATCGTGGCGACGGGCAGTTCCATCTACAACTGCTACTCCACGGCTTCCGTGACCACCCAGTTCCTGTTCGGCGGCATTGTCGGACGCGCAGTGGCCGGCCAGAAATCCAACAAGGCCAATTGCGAAGGCAAGGATCCGCAGAACCACATCGAGGGCTGCATCGCCTGGAACACGCTGCTCAAGTCCGACTTTGTCACGGATTCGAATGAGCATTACAGCAGCGGCACCGTCATCGGCGCCACGGCCATCAAGAACTACCTGGTCAACTGCTGGCGCAAGCCTGACCTGGATTTCCAGGATTGCCCGAAGAACGCCGAGTTGGGTACGTACGTCCCCTTCGACCAGGAGGATGCCAATCCTTCCACCCCGATGGTGAAAGGCCCCGGTACCTACGCTTACGCCTATCACGGCAAGGCCGCGGCCGCGGGCAAGACCCTGTCGCAGGTGGCGCAGGAAATCGGTTGGAGCGCCGAGGTCTGGGACTTCAGCGCCGAAACGCCTAAGTTGAAATAAGGATGAAAATCAGAAAACTGTTTGTGTGGACGGTCGTTCTGCCCCTGCTGCTGCAAGGCTGCGGGGGCGGGAACAACGTCACTCCCGAGCTGCCTCCCCCTCCGCCGGCCGTAACGCCCGGTGATGACGGGGGCGGTGGAAGCGGCGGCGATGACACGCCTTCCTCCGGCTCGAACCCCTGGGATGCCAACCGAGGCAAGGTAGTCACGCCGTCCGGCGCCGGATGGACCTCCAAGACCGTCGACGACGGTGTGGTGTACTATTCCTTCTCCGGGACGGACGCCCTCTCCAACCAGAAAGAGGAGGTGTTCGCCGTGGACCTGGACCTGTCGAAATCCCAGTACCAGGTCCAGCTGCTCTACACCAACCCCCGCGTCTTCGTGTCCGAGGCCTTCAAGAGCAACCCCAATACCGTGGCGGCGATGAACGCCAACTTCGAGTTGCCCTCCATCTTCGTGCGGGTGGACGGGACCACGCGTTTCCAGATTACCAAGGTGACAGTCGGTGATACGGACGTCCCCAACTGGAAGAGCGAGGCGGCCTTCACGTCCGACGGCGAACGGGGCGTGGGCATCGTCTTCGCGGGCTCTCCCAAGCGGGACGGCAAGATCTCCGGCATCAAGGGAAAGACCTACGCCGAGGCCGTCTCGCTGCAGCGGAACTATTATACGAGCATCGCCGGCAGTAATCGGAACCTGATCTCGAGCGCTCCGATGCTGATTGATGATTTCGAGCCGGTCGGAGAGAACTTCTGCGATTATTCGCTGACCTCCGCCCAGGTGAACGCGTTGAACGGTGAGGATCCCGACCGGCACCAGCGCGCGCTGCATCCCCGCAGCGCCATCGCCCTGACGGAAAACAACCACTTCATCCTGCTCGTCGTCGACGGCCGCACCAATTACAGCCAAGGCATGTCGGCCCGGCAGCTGACCAAATTCCTGGTCAAGTGGTTCAATCCGCAGTACGCCCTCAACATGGACGGCGGCGGCTCCACGGCGCTCTGCGTCAAGGGAGAAGGAGACCCCAACACCCACGTGGTCAATTACCCTTGCGAGAACATTCCCAACAAGGACAGCCACGACCATACCCACGAGCGGGCACGGGATGTCCATTTCGTGATTCTCAAGAAATAACCCATGATGAAACGTATCTCCCGTCTGGTCCTCCTGGCAGGGGCGCTCCTGGCGCTTTCCTGCGGGCATCCCGAGACCCCCGAACTGCCCCCGCCCCCCACGTCGGATCTGGACGGTTCCCACAAGGGTCCGCCCGCCGTCTTCATCGGGGACAGCATCACCTGGCAGTGGACCCGCGATGGCTTCCACCCCATCTATTTCACGACCAACGGCTATGTCAACAAGGGCATCAGCGGCAATACGACCGTCCAGATGCTTTCGCGCTTCCAGGAAGACGTGATCGACCTGGATCCCTATTGCGTCGTGATCGAAGGAGGGACCAATGACATCGCGCAGCGGAGTGACGAGGCCATCCTCAGTTATCTGAAACGGATGGTGGAGCAGGCTCAGCAAGCCGGCATCTCCGTCGTGCTGGGCTCGGTCCCCCCGTCCAACTATTTCCCCAAGCTGCCCGATTTCCATCCGGAGGACCGGATCATCAGCCTCAACGCCATGATCAAGGAGTACGCCGCCTCGAAGGGAATTCCCTACGCGGATTACTACAGCGTCCTGGTGGATGGGGAGAAGGGGCTCAAGGCTGAGTACCAGAAGGACAGCATCCATCCCAACGCCGCCGGCTACCTGGCCATGGAAGGCGTTATCCAACCTATCTTGAAGTCTGTATTGAAATGAAACTTCGCTTTTCTTTCCTCCTCCTTGGCCTGTTCCTGGTCCTGCAGGGCGCGGCACCTTCGGCCGCCCAAAGCTTCGGCGACGGCTGGGAGATCAAGACGGTCGCCGAAGGCGTCACCTATTATCACTTCTTCGGCCTGGACGAGGTGTCCGGTTCGCCCCAGCAGGTCTTCGCCGTCGACCTGGACCTGTCGAATCCCCGCTATGCGCTGCGATTCTCCCATTCGAGTCCTTCGGAAACGACTTCGGACGTCTTCCTGCGCAACCGGGCCGTCGTCGCGATGAACGCCTGTTACGAGGCGTCTTCCACCGTGATCAAGGTGGACGGCAGGCTCTGGTCCTGCATGCCCTTCGATACGGTGTTCGAGATGCCCGTGCCTAACTGGAAGAGTGAGGCGGCCGTCTATACCGACGGCGGGCGGGACGTGAGCATCCGCTTCGACGGGAAGGGCCTGGACATCGCCGCGCGGCGGGCGTTCTACGCCTCCTGTACGGAAGCCAACATTTTCTCCAGCGCCCCGATGCTGATCGACGACTTCGATCCGATCGGTGAGCGCTTCGCGGATTCCACCTTGACGGAGGAGGCGCTGCTGCAGCTGGAATACGAAGATCCGGTCCGTCACCAGGGCGTGCGGCATCCCCGCAGCGCGGTGGCCAAGACGGCGGACAATCATCTGATCCTGATCGTGGTGGACGGCCGCCGGCCGGGCCTCAGCGAGGGGATGAACGCCCGGGAACTGACACGCTTCCTGGTCCGGTATTTCCGGCCCCAATATGCGCTGAACATGGATGGGGGCGGTTCTTCCACCCTCTGCGTGCGTGGGGAAGGGGATGAGCGGACCCACGTCGTCAATTATCCGACGAACAACAAGCTCTATGACCACGCCGGCGAACGCAAGGTCAATTCGCATTTCCTCATCGTCGAAATCCCCGCCGCCCTCTCCGAGCCTTCCTGTCCGCCCCGGCTCGGGGTCCGGGAGGAGGTGGCTTCGGACTGGAACCTGGCTTCGGGCCTGGACCGCCCCTACGACCTGTCTCCCAAGCCGCAGACGCCGGCACCGAAGGGTTACGAGCCGGTCTATATCAGCCATTACGGCCGTCACGGCTCGC
>JAEEGI010020890.1_pt1 | contig 13056 bp, 10 predicted proteins | sample 8958751 | NCBI WGS metagenome assembly JAEEGI01 (sample SAMN16246545, study PRJNA631951) | gut metagenome | biome: gut microbiome; feature: rumen; material: KS-attached | host: Bos | place: Iran: Karaj | collected 2018-10
CTTCCTGCCATCAACCACGATGAAGTCCTCACCAGCCTCTACGGTGTGCTTGTTCTCACCGAACTTGCCTGCGAAACCACCCTGAGCGGTGTCATACTTCAACAGGTGAGCCAGCATCTTCGGGCTGGTCAAATCGTTGATTGCTACTACTTCATAACCTTCAGCCTCGAACATCTGGCGGAAAGCGAGGCGACCGATACGGCCAAAGCCGTTAATTGCTACTTTTGTCATTTTTGCTTGTTATTTTAAAGGGTTTATACCTGTTTTCTCAAAAAAATTGGGTCTTACGAACACTTTTTCTTGTTTTCGAGCGCAAAGTTACAAAAAAATTCCTATATTTGCACAGAATTTCTATCTTAATTAAAGTGAAAAGTGAAAAGTGGAAAGTGAAAACTGAGTTATATCAAGGCCGAAGGCTGAGATTGCTAAACGAAGATTACAAAATAAAAGCAAATAATTAACTTTAAGTTAAACATTAAAAAAAGAAGATTATGGGATTTATTAAAGAGTTCAAAGAGTTTGCCATGAAGGGCAACGTGATGGACATGGCAGTCGGTGTGATCATCGGCGGCGCGTTTGGTAAGATTGTCAGCTCACTGGTTGACGACATCCTTATGCCGTTGGTTGGTGTTATCACTGGCAACGTGGATTTTACGAAGTTGCAGTTTGCTTTTGGCGAAGGCGACATGTCGGCAGTGTTGAAGTATGGTAACTTCATCCAGAACGTGGTTGACTTCCTGATTGTGGCCTTCTGTATCTTCCTGATGCTGAAGGGTATCAACAAATTGAACCGTAAGAAGGAAGAACCTGCAGAGCCTGCTGCTCCCGCTGGTCCTACTCAGGAGGAATTGCTGGCTGAGATTCGCGCTCTGCTGAAGAACAAATAATCCCTCCCCTAAAACACATCATGAAAAGTCCCGTCTTCCACGTGGAAGGCGGGTCTTTTTTGTCTACCTATTTCTATATATAGGCGTCAAGACTGTTATTCCATGGGAAACAGACCGTACAGTTTGGCATCAATCATGTCGGTCACTTGCTGGAAATGTTCGGAATTTTCGCCAAACTTGCAATTATCTCCATCGATGATAATGAGCTGTCCCTTGTAGGTGGAAATCCATTTCTCGTAGCGTTTCTCAAGTCCCTGCAGGTAGTCCAGTCGCATGGTCTGCTCGTAGTCACGCCCCCGCTTCTGAATCTGTGCCACAAGCGTGGGAATGCTCGAACGGATATAAATCATCAGGTCGGGCAAACGGACGAGCGACATCATCAGGTCGAACAGGTCGCTGTAATTCTGGAAGTCGCGGTCGGACATCATGCCTTGTCCGTGAAGGTTGGGGGCAAAGATGCGGGCATCCTCGAAGATAGTGCGGTCCTGTATAATGGTGTCGGTCGACTTGGATATCTCCACCACCTCCTTGAATCGTTTGTTCAAGAAGTAAATCTGGAGGTTGAACGACCAGCGCTTCATGTCGGCATAGAAGTCGGCCAGATAGGGATTGTTGTCAACTGGTTCAAAACGTGGCGTCCATCCGTAACGGTGGGCGAGCATTTTGGTGAGCGTGGTCTTGCCACTGCCAATGTTTCCTGCTACTGCGATGTGCATAATTTAATGGGGCGATTGAAACTTTTGAAACTTATGAGACTTATGGAAGCCTATGTTCCCTCAGGGAAGAGGCCAAAAAGAGTGGCGTCGATACGGTCCACAACCTGGGCAAAGGCATGGGGATGATGTTCAAAGTCAAGCGGGTCTTTATCGACCACCATGACGCGGCCTTTGTAGTGATTGAAGATAAAGTCATCGTAGCGTCGATTCAAGTTCTCAAGATATTCCAGCTGGATGGCCTGTTCGTAGCCACGTCCACGTTTCTGGATATTGCCGACAAGATGAGGCACAGAGGCGCGGAGGTAAATCATGAGGTCGGGCAGATGAACCATCTCGAGCATCTGGCAGAACAGTTCCATATAGGTCTCGTAGTCGCGGTCACTGAGGTTGCCGAGATCGTGGTTGTTTTGCATAAAGACGTAGACGCCCTCGAAGATCGTACGGTCCTGAACAATAGTGTGACTGGCCTGCTGAATGGCGATGAGATCGCGAAAGCGCTCTTTCAGAAAATACACTTCGAGGTTGAACGACCACCGCTTGATGTCATTATAGTAGTCCTCCAGATAGGGGTTATTGTCGACAGACTCAAAGCGTGCCTCCCACCGATAATGACGGGCAAGCATGCGGGTGAGGGTCGACTTTCCGCTGCCAATGTTTCCTGCTATGGCGATGTGCATGGCTCTTACAATGGGTTAAATGTACTTAATTTGATGACAAAGATACAACTTTTTTTCATTTTTTCGCCAATTTGTTTGGTTATTTTAATTATTTTACCTACTTTTGCACCGACAACAAACATTAATAACTCAAAATTATAAACTTTATTGCCTATCGAAACAAGAATACTTCATAACAAATAAAGAACCAATATGAAGGAATTTGAAGGGATGACCAACGAAGCGTTGGCATTACTTTACGTAGGAGGAAGCAATAAAGCATTTGATGAGTTATTAGAAAGAACTCAATCAAGTCTTTTCGCATACATTATGTTTGTAGTGCGTAACGAAGACGTGGCAAACGACATCTTCCAAGAGACGTTTGTCAAGGTAATCACCAAGTTGCAGGAAGGTCGCTACACCGACTCCGGCAAGTTCACCTTTTGGCTGACGCGCATTGCCCACAATGTCATCATTGACTGGTTTCGCGCTCAGAAGAGTGAACACATCATTGACCTCGCTGATGATAACAACTTGAGCAACCTGGAAGGTGAACAAGTACAGGAATCGTTCTGCGAGAGCGAGATGGTGAACGCCCAAGTCATGAACGACGTGAAAAGGATGATGGAAGCCCTGCCTGCCGCACAGCGTGAGGTGGTCTACATGCGCTTCTATCAGCAACTGTCGTTCAAGGAGATTGCTGAGATGACAGGTGTTAGCATCAACACGTCGCTAGGGCGCATGCGCTACGCACTGATGAACCTCCGCAAGATGGCAAAGGAGCATCAGATTGAGTTGGCACTGCAATATTAAAGGTTGCGCAAATCCTGTATCGTCTTCTCCGGCGTAGGACTTTTGAAGATATAACTGCCGCTTACCAGCACGTCGACCCCCGCTTTCACCAAGCGTGGAGCCGTTTCACCTTGTACACCACCATCGACCTCAATCAGGGCCTTGCTGCCACTCTGGGCTATCAACTGGCGCAGCTGTCCGGCTTTCTTGATAGTGTTCTCAATGAACTTTTGCCCGCCGAAACCGGGATTCACGCTCATCAGCAGCACCATCTCGACATCGCAGATGATGTCTTCAAGCATGCTGACCGGCGTAGCAGGATTCAGTGTTACCCCCGCCTTCATGCCGGCATCGTGGATTTCCTGTACCGTACGGTGCAAATGGTCACAGGCTTCAAAGTGGACATTCATCATCATGGCACCCAGTTTCGCCGTCTGCCTGATGTAGCGTTCAGGCTTCACAATCATATAGTGTACGTCAAGCGGCTTCTTGCACATAGAAGCAACCGCCTCCAACACAGGGAATCCAAACGAGATGTTGGGGACAAATACCCCGTCCATCACATCCAAGTGAAGCCAGTCGGCTTCGCTACGGTTTATCATGTCAATGTCGCGGTCGAGATGCAGGAAATCGGCAGCGAGCAACGATGGAGAAACTAATGCCATTTAATTCTCAATTATCATTGTCAATTATCAATTCAGACTATACGCCTGACCATCCTTTACACGATAGGTGTAGGCGAATTCCTTAATGAACTTGAGCGTCTTTTCGCTCGGTCTAAATCCTTCGCTCATAGCAGCGACAGCATCATACAATTGTTGGGTAGAAATTTGCATAGGCGGCGTTGTTTTTTGAAGTTTATATCTATTAAACGCCAGCTTCGGCAAATTATTATGTCAACGTACAAAATATTTTTCAATCTCTTTTATACCATTGAGGAAAGCCACCGCATCCATGCGTTTCTTGCCAGCCAACTGCAACTCATCAATCTGCAGCAGTCCATCAGAAGCCGAGATGTAGAGGTGCTTTCTGTCAGCTACTATCTGCCCTACCCTACCCGTTGTACTGTTGCTGGTCTTTGTTGTGCGGAATATTTTCAGCACCGTTTCCTTACCGTCAGGTGCCACCAGTGTAGTCCATGCTCCGGGATATGGACTCAGACCGCGGATGAAATCGTAGACGCGCTTCACGGGCTGGTTCCAGTTAATCTCACAAGTCTCCTTGAATATCTTAGGTGCCGCCTTCAAAGATTGCACATTATCCTGCGGCACAGATTCCGGATAGCCGTCAGCAGCTATTATCTTTTCCAGCGTCTGTAGGCATATATCGGCACCGAGGTGCATCAGTCCATCATAGACATACTCCACGTCGGCCGTGTCTGGAATGTCGAAGGGCAGCTGCATGATAATACGTCCTGTGTCGATGTCGTGGTCCAGGAAGAATGTGGTGACGCCTGTGCGGGTCTCACCGTTGATGACTGCCCAGTTGATGGGTGCAGCGCCACGATACTGCGGCAACAATGCCGCATGCACGTTGAACGTGCCGTAAGCAGGCATGGCCCACACCACCTCGGGCAACATTCGGAAAGCCACCACCACCTGCAGGTTGGCCTGAAAGGCACGCAGCTGTTCCACAAACTCAGGGTCTTTCATCTTCTCTGGCTGCAGCACGGGCAGGCCATGCTCCACGGCATACTGCTTGACGGCCGACGGTTGCAGCACCGAGCCATGCCGCCCCACTGGTTTGTCGGGCTGAGTCACCACTGCCACCACGTCATATCCATTCTCCACCATTGCCCGAAGCGTCTCCACCGCAAACTCCGGCGTTCCCATAAACACAATTCTAAGATCTTCTTTCTTCATTCAGCAATATCCTTTTATTAGGGCAAGCCCGCTAATCCTCACTCATGTCGTGTACCATCTTGCGGTACAAGGTATAGAGCCGCTGTCGCGAGATATAGCCTTTCAGTCGCTTGTCAGTATCGACCACAGGCAACCACTCGGCCCCCGTTTGTTCGAAGGTTCTCATCACAGTAGTCATCGGTGCCGTGTCGAGCAGCGTTGACACGGGGTCTTCCATCAGCTGGCTGGCCTTAAAGTGATGATATAGTTCTATACGGAACAACACCTTCCGTATGTGCATGATGTCAATCTCGCCCATCAGCATGCCTCCACTGTCGGTCACCGGCAACACACGGCTACGACTGCGACTCACCTGGTTCACAATCTGTCCCAATTCCATATCGGGACTGACGGCCATATAGTCGCGGTCGATTACCGATTCAAGATTCATCAGCGTCAGCACGGCGTGGTCGGTATGGTGTGTCAGCAGCTTGCCTTCCTTCGCAAGTCGAGAGCCGTAGATGCTGTGCGGCTCAAAGATGATGATGGTCAGGTACGAACTGACGGAGACAATCATCAACGGCAGCAGCAGGCTGTAGCCACCCGTCAGTTCAGCAATCAGGAAGATACCCGTCAGCGGTGCATGCATGACACCCGACATGACACCAGCCATGCCCATCAACGCGAAATTCTTTTCGGGCAGGTAGACACCTATCTCATAAATATTCCATAGTCGCGAGAACAGGAATCCCGAAAAGCAGCCGATGAACAACGAAGGAGCAAACGTACCACCGCAACCACCTCCGCCATTGGTAGCCGACGTGGCAAAAACCTTCGTCAACAGCACCAGAGCAATGTAGGGAATCAACATGGTCGTATGTCCCGCGAAGAGCGAGTTGTCGAGCAAGCGGTACCAATCGGCCTCAGTCTTGCCGTTCAGCAGCAGATTGATGGACGTATAGCCCTCGCCAAACAATGCCGGGAACAGGAAGATGAGCAGACTCAACATCGTGCCGCCAATAGCCAAGCGCACATGGGGCTTGTCTTTGAATCGGGCAAAGATGCCTTCAGCAAAGCTCATCGTCCGGATGAAATAGAGCGACACCAGACCACACGAGATGCCTAAGAGCAGACATCCCGGTACGCGCTGCACCGTCCACTCGTTGTCGAGATGGAAGGTGAAGAGTGCCGCATCGCCACTAAAGATATAGGTAAAGCACGTTGCCGTCACACAACTGACCAGGATAGGCAGCAACGACGACATGGTCATGTCAATCAGCAGCACCTCCAGCGTAAATACCAATCCTGCTATCGGTGCCTTGAAGATGCCTGCAATAGCACCGGCGGCACCACAGCCCACAAGCGTCATCAGCGTCTTGCGGTCCATGTGGAACAGCTGTCCCAGATTGCTGCCGATTGCCGAACCCGTCAACACAATGGGGGCCTCAGCTCCCACCGAACCACCAAAGCCGATGGTGATGGCCGACGCGATGACTGACGACCACGTGTTGTGCGACTTCAAACGCGACTTGTTCGAAGAGATGGCGTAGAGTATGCGGGTGATGCCATGCGAGATATCGTCCCTCACGATATAGCGCACAAAGAGCGATGTCAGGTAGATGCCCACCACCGGATAGACCAGATAGAGCCAGTTGGCCCGCGACCGCTCAAACTGCGACGTCAGCAACGACGCTATCAGGTTGATGATGCTGTGCAGCGAGTAGGCCGCCACCGCCGCCAACAGGCCGACGATGAACGCCAGGATAAGCAGAAACATCTTATCGCTGACGTGCTCCACACGCCAGTTATGCAACCTTACTATCCAACTATCATTCTTCATTTTAACTTCATACCTCTTACTTCTCACCTTTTACCTTCCCGGCAATGCTGCAAGCAACCGTATAGGCTGTTGTCCATGCTGCCTGGAAATTGAAGCCACCCGTTACGCCGTCAATATCGAGTACCTCGCCAGCGAAATAAAGGTTCGGCACATGACGGCTCTCCAACGTAGCGGGATTCACACTGCTCAACGACACTCCTCCGCACGTCACGAACTCATCGCGGAAGGCGGCACGTCCCGCCGTCTGGTAGACATCATTAGTCAGCGCATTCGTCAGCCGGTTCAACTCCTTTTGATTCAAGTGCTGCCAACGGGTCGTCACCCGCTGTCCCAGCGTCTTTGCGGTCAGATAGTCCCACAGCCTTGTCGGCAGGCCAAAGGGACGCACGTTCTGTAACTGCTTCTGAGGCTGCTGCACCATGATTGTCAGCAACTCCTGCTGCACCTCCATATCTTTCCGTCCCGTCCAGTTGATGCTCAGCGGCACCTGATAGTCAGCCTCACTAAGCAGCCGGGCAGCATAGCTCGACAACCTCAGCACGGCAGGCCCGCTTACGCCCCAATGGGTAATCAGCAGCGGCCCCTCGCTGCGCATCTTCTGCCCAGGTATCATCACCTGCACACCGTCAGCTACCGTACCCATCAGCTCCGTCAGAGCCGTGTCGGCAATGCTTAGCGAGAAGAGCGACGGTACTGGAGCCACAATCTCATGACCAGCGTCGGCCAGCCAATGCAAGCCAGCAGCCCTTGGCGAACCACCAGTACACACAGCCACGTAGTCGTAAGCACCCATCAGGTCGGCTACGGAGCCAACTTTCTCGCGCGTACATATATTTATATCTCGGCACTTCGCTTCATGCAACAGGCATCCCGTAATGCTGTGCGAATCCTGCGAGGCAGGGAACACGCAGTCGTCATCCTGCGTTACAAGCTTAACGCCTCGATCCTCAAACCACTGATAGGCAGAACGATAGTCGAACTGCCTGAAGAGTCGCTTCAGCAACCGATGCCCACGAGGATATACCTGAGAGAGGTCTGTAACGTGGGCAAACGAGTTGGTGCAATTACAACGGCCTCCGCCCGAGATTTCCACTTTGGCCAGCAGGCGATTACTGCGTTCCAGGATGGTCACTTCCATCTCTGGCACCATTTCCTTCAGGTTCACGGCCAGAAAGAATCCCGCAGCTCCTCCGCCTACAACCGCCGTCCTCATCACTTCCTGATTATCTGCACCTCTCCGCCACGTCCCAGCTTGATGATGCTCGACGGCGTATGAGGCTTATGCTCCTGCCGACGACTCCAGCACACATAGTCGACAGCTTCAATCACGCGAGGGTCGATGTCGCAGTAATTCTGTGCTGCAGGCTCGCCGCTGATGTTGGCCGATGTCGAGACTATCGCCTTCTGAAAGCGGTAGCATAGTTCCTTCGAGAAAGGTTCCTGCGTAATGCGGATACCGATAGAGCCGTCCTCGGCTATGAGATTCGGCGCCAGATTGACGGCCCCGTCGAGTATCAAGGTCGTCGGACGGTCACAGCAGTCGATAATCTGCCACGCCACATCGGGCACATCGCGGACATAGCGCTGCAGACGGGCATCGCTGTCGACCAGACAGATCAGTGCCTTCGAGTCGTCCCGCTGCTTGATGTCGTACACCTTGCGCACGGCTTCCTCATTGGTGGCGTCGCACCCGATGCCCCACACCGTATCCGTCGGATAGAGTATCACCCCACCCTTCCGCATCACCTCCACGGCCTTCCTGATGTCTTCTTCTCGTGTCATCTTCAATACTTTTTGCGCTGCAAAGTTAATAACATATTCTTAAACGGCAAAATTATTCGTCAACTTTTACGCCATCCCAACGGCAACGCAAACGATTACGTTCAAAAAGAATGGCTCCCGAGACAAACGCAACGGATTATTTCTTACCTTTGTAGCAGATTTCACTTATTAACCAAAAAACAATTAAGTTATGATGAAAGTATTCTATTCAAGAATGGCGGCAATGTGTCTGTTGCTGATGCTCGCAACCGTAGGTCGGGCCGGCACATTCAAGGACTTTGCCGTCATCGTCAACAATCAGGAGGGAACGCTCCTGACCAGTGACGAACAGGTGCAGGGCACCGACATCAACTTTGGCGTGGCCGTTGCCGACGACGGTACGGTGAGCCGGGTAGCTGCCGGTGACGCATCGTCAGTAGCCACCGTCAGTGGCAAGTACCACAGCGATCACGGATGCACCGGCCTGAAGGTCGTGGTACCCGTGGAAGGCTCAGTCAAGATCCTGGTCGGCCAGTGTACCTACAGTGGCAAGACCATCTACGTGACCAACAGCGACGGCGCCACCGTAGCCTCGAAGACTCCCGGACAGGCCTGCTGGAAGAACGACCGTTCGAACGTCACGGAACTGGTTTACAGCGGTCCCGCCACCACGCTCACCATCACCGGTATGGACTACTGTCCCTACGTGGCTGTGAAGACGTACGTGGAGCCTGCTCCCTACAAGGACTTCGCCGTCATCGTCAACAACCAGGATGGTACGCTGCTCACGGATGAGGAGAAGGCTACCCAGTACACCCCGTTCATCTTCGGCGTGGCTGTGGCCGAGGACGGTACCGTCAGCCGCGTGGCTGAGGGCGATGCCAACTCCGTTGCCACTGTCAGCGGCAAGTTCCACAGCGACCACGGCAGCACCAACCTCAAGGTGGTTGTTCCCGTTCCTGGAGCGGTAAAGATTCTGGTCGGCCAGTGTACCTACAGCAGCAGCGACATCGTCGTGACCAACAGCGATGGCCAGACCGTAGCCACTACTACACCTGCTACCGCCTGCTGGAAGAACGACCGTTCGAACGTGACCGAGCTGACCTACAGCGGCCCTGCCACCACGCTCACCATTACTGGCATGAGCTACTGCCCCTACGTGGCATTGGTGAAGATTGCCGACCCCATTCCCGACATCACGGCCACATGGGATTACGGCAACACAAGCGTGATGAACGAGACAATGGCTCTCTCGGGCAAGACCGAGGCCGGCACCGTGAAGTCTGTTGAGTCCGAGGACATCGTGATGACCGTCGAGGCCAACGGTGCTTCGTTCCGTAACAACGGCAACAACATCCAGGTGGGTAAGGGTGCCTCGTTCAAGATTCCCGTGAAGAACGCTGGCGACCTCATCACCATCAAGGGCTACCCTGGTTACTCCAAGTACACCATCGGCACCAGCAACGAGATTATGACCGACGAGAACACCTACAAGGCCAAAATCAGCGACGCCGAGGCTGGCTACGTGGCTGTGACCTCAGCTGACAACAACAACTACTATCTCAGTCTCTCCGTCGTGCTGTATGCTCCGAAGGAGAAAATCACCCTCGACAACGAGGCTGTCGCCATCAATTACCCGTTCGGCGAGGGCACTGAGGGACAGAAGGCTACGTTCTCGAATGACGACTACTTCATGAACAGCAGCGTTTCGCACGGCAGCAACTGGAGCATTCAGGACAGCCAGACCTACGCTGACACGAAGGAAACCCGCCTGACTCCTGTTGACCAGCACAACGACAATCTGACTGATGATGATGCCGTACGCTTCCTCTTCACTCCTAAACCAGGCTTCAGCTTCACGCCCACCAAGGTGTCATTCAAGGCCAACCGCTTTGGTACCGATAATGGTCTGATTGATGCTTACTGGCAGAATCCTGACGGAACGCTGGTTGAACTGGAAACAGGCATCAAGCCTGAGCGCAACAACTCAGGTGTCAACACCGTTAAGAGCTACGACATCGAAGGTGCAACACCTGGCGAAGGTGCATGCGGACTGAAGCTCTTCCTCTATCACCTGCAGGCAGGCAAGCAGATTGGTCTTGCCGACATTGTCATCGAGGGTACTCTGAACGGCACCGAGAAGGATGTGCCCGTACTGGCTTCGTTCAAGGTCAACGGCAAGGAATACACCGTCGAGGATGTCTTCGGCGAGAGCTACGAGGCTACATTCGAGCTGCCTAAGGCTGAAGCTATGGTAGGCACTGCCAACCCGCTGGCCGACGTCACCCCGTCGAGTGGCGACCTGGGCCAGATAACTTACGACGGCAACGAGACTGCCTGCACCGTCACCATTCCGATGAGTGCTGGCGAGACGGTGATGAACTACGTACTGAACGTGGTCTACAAGCCCGACTTCACCCTTGAGTACATCGGCGTTGACGGCAGCGTGATTGCCACTCAGACCGTCGAGAAGGATGCCGCCATCGGCCAGTTTGCTGCCGACATTGCCGCCGTTCCTGCTACGAAGGAGGGCTACAAGGCTCGCGGCTGGTTCAAGCAGGGCGTCTTGGGTGCCAAGTTCACCACTGCCGACGTCATCACGGCCAACACCAAGCTCTACGCTATCCAGACCGAGATTGAGGAGCCCAGCACTCACAAGAAGTACATCTTCGACTTGGCCGACAAGTTCTTCTTTGCAGAAGACCACGAGGCCTTCAACCCCTCGGGCGACGGCTTCTACTGGCACGACGCTCAGCACGGCTGGGCTTTCAAGAACGGCAACAAGGTTGACCTGCTCGTTGGCCCGAAGGCTACCATCACCGTGACTCTCTGCCAATATGGCTCCGGTACGGGCATCCTCGTGAAGAAGGACGGCGAGACGCTGGGCACGCTCGACGGCATCGCTGACGGCGACGGCGGAACGACCGTATTCAACTATGAGGGCACTCCGGGCACACTGACGCTCGAGATGCAGTGCGGCGGCGAGATGTACATCCACGGTATGAAGATTGTGAACACCTCAGAGGTTAACTTCGATAGCGAGGGCAACTGGTACTTCGTCAAGGCTGGCGACGCCAGCAGTCTCATCGACGTGATCGAAGTGGTCAATGGCATGAACGCTAACAAGAACGCTGAGCGCTCGTTCATCTTCCTGCCCGACGGCACCTACGACCTCGACGCTACGGTGAAGACCGCCATCAGCGGCCACAACATCTCACTCATCGGACAGTCGATGGACAAGACCATCATCGTCACCACGCCCGACAAGAGCATTGAGGGTCTGGGCAAGGCCGACCTCCTCGATGTCAGTGGTACCAACCTCTACATGCAGGACCTGACGCTGAAGAACGCACTCGACTACTACAATGCTGGTTCAGCCGGACGTGCTGCCGCGCTGCAGGATGCAGGCACGCGAACCATTGCTAAGAACGTGCGCTTGCTCTCCTATCAGGACACATACTACAGCTCGAACAGCAGCCAGCAGGCTTACTGGGAGACGTGCGACATACACGGCACCGTGGACTTCATCTGCGGCGGTGGCGACATACGCTTCCAGAACACGACCCTCTCGCTCGAGCCCCGCGCCCTCAACGGCAGTGGCAGCCGCACCATCGTAGCTCCCACCACCAACACTAAGTTCGGCTACGTCTTCGACGGCTGTACGGTGGTTGACCTGGCCAACGGCAAGGGCACCTGGAACTACGGACGTACCTGGCAGAACGACCCCATCTGCGTCTACCTGAACACCACGCTCGATGCCAATGCTGCTGCCACTATCATCAGCACCCGCTGGATTGAGAAGGGTATGAACAACAAGGACCCGAAACTCTTCGGTGAGTATGGTACTGTGGACGCTGCCGGCAACGACATCACGCCCGCTTCCAATACCATCAGTTCCTTCGGTGGTACCTTCCAGACCATCCTCAGCGCCGACGAGGCCGATGCCTTCACCTACGACAAGATGTTTACCGACTGGGATCCCGCAGCCCTCGCCAAGCAGGCAGCTGCTCCCGCTAACGTCAAGCTCGAGGGTAACCAGCTGACTTGGGATGCCGCAGCCGACGCACAGTGCTGGGCAGTCATCAAGGACGGTGTCATTGTGACTATCACCACCACGCCTGCCTACACCGTCGACGACCCGAATGCTGAGTACTGCGTACGTGCAGCCAACGCAATGGGTGGATTCGGCGAGGCCGGCTACGTGCCCACCTACACCACCGTCAACGTGGCCAGCGTAGGCTATGCTACCTTCTTCGACTCGCAGACCAGCTACCTCGTACCCGAGGGTATGGAGGCTTACGTTGTCACCAATGCTACTGAGGACGCACTGGAGTACAGCCAGCTCGAAGGCATCATTCCCGCCGCTACAGCTGTCATGCTCAAGACCATCGACGGACAGGGCGGTGAGTACACCCTGACTTCCACACGTGCAGCTGCCGTCTACGGCGGTGCCAATCTGCTGAACGGCAGCGACGAGGCCACCCTGACCTTCGGCGACAACTGCCTGTTCTACAAGCTCACCTTCGGTCACTCCGGTTCTGACATGTCCAACAAGTTCGGATG
>JAEEGI010020891.1_pt1 | contig 13055 bp, 15 predicted proteins | sample 8958751 | NCBI WGS metagenome assembly JAEEGI01 (sample SAMN16246545, study PRJNA631951) | gut metagenome | biome: gut microbiome; feature: rumen; material: KS-attached | host: Bos | place: Iran: Karaj | collected 2018-10
TTTCGGAATACATAGATTGTGCGCAATCTACGAAGGCTGCTGAAAAATATGTTACCAAATAGTACACGGTACTTGACCATTGCCTGGGTTCGACCTACCTTTGCAAGAAAAAAGCGTCAATAAGGGGACTGCATGATAGATGTAAGAATGGGAAGGGATGGACGTTAACATGAGCAATAAAAGAACCTTTGTTAAAGTCCGCAAGCATTTTCATGGTAGAAGTCAAGTAAAAAGACCTGTGAAAAGAAGGGTGGGGAGAAGGATGATGCTCCACCGCATGGGCATAATGATGACTGATGCCTGACTGATTGAGAACCACAGCTGAAGGCTCGAAGCTCGCCGTAGATGCCCAGCCGTGCTTCTCTAAGCAGTCAGGTATGTGTCATCGCCCATGCTCCAGCTGGTAGTGTCCTGCTATCACTTTCAGCTCATGGCTGATACTGACAGCAGGACTCTATCAGCAGGATGGAGTATCACCTTCTCGGGTGGGATAAGGTGTATGTCTCTGCGGTGTAAAGTGGTTTGTAGGATTACAATCGGGGTAGTTTGTCCTCCAGTTCTTCAAGGAGGGCAATCTGCTTTTTCATGTCTTCGGCCATAGACTGTAGTGTAGGGGATTCAGCGTATTTCTCTGCTTTGCTCTCCATTGCGTACTTGGCTTCACGGAGTGCCTGTAAAACGGATGCGCCAGAGGCCTTCGTCTCTTTGAGCCAGTCGAAGAACTGTTTCACTGACTCCTTCTGAAAAGCAGGAACTCGTACAGAGGACATCTTTTCCTTAATCTTCTCAGGTTGTCCTTCGGTGCTCTTCTTTGTAGTCTTTCTATAAACGATTTCCACAAGTTGTTTTTCGTCGTAGAAGGGCATGTGCTCGAAGAAGATCCAGCGTCCGCAAGTACAGATTTCCTCCGGCTTATAGTGATTGTACGAACTCATTTCATCATTCATCGCATCTTTCTTCGATACGACGTTCAGTGCCTTTACCACCTGCTCATAATCCTTGTCTGAGGGTGTAATCACATCGTAGCCGTGTTCCTCGACCTGACGATAGAACTCCTTAAGGCTTCTGTCCTGCAGACGATGTTGCGGAAGGGTCTCTACGTAGCTGTAGATAACCTTTCCACCCTCTCTGCAGACCGTGTAGAGTGTCACGTACTTATCGAGTCTTCGATGCTTCATACTGGATGCAAAATTACACATTTTTTCTGTAATGTGCCTACAGAAATGAGGAAAAAGTTCATAAAACGTGCAAATCCGGCCAATAATCATTAAAGTGAGAAAGAATTTAGCGTATTGTTCCGTTAGGACATGTCGTAGTTGTGACGGGCAGGCGGTGCAGCATACTGCCATGAGTGCAACAGGTTCTTATAGCGTAGATCAGGGGATAGCATAGAAGCAAGTCGTGTCGTGCGTTCATCTACGGAACATTGTCAGTCGTTTTCTGCGGCTTGTCCCAGAAACGATGGATGTGCATATCATGCTCTTCCATCGAGACCGAAAACGTTTCGTGAAAAGATGTACCCGCGACTCAACGGCTTCTAAATGCCATCCCCTTACGCAAGAACCGCAGTCATAGCACTATGCTGCACCTTCAGAAGTCCGTCTCGGCTCGACAATAGTTGTTGTAGTTATCTATATGAGAAATAAACAGGTTTAGTATCGCCTTGGCTGCTTGTAATGCACCTCGTAGATCTTATCGAAATACTTGTTCCAATTGCTTTCGCCTTGGCCAATCTTGAAACCATAGAACTTGGTGCCGGTGGCCTGATAGTCCTTGAACCGCTTCATCAGGTCTTCAGTGGTTCTGGGAATCAGGAAGTCGGTTATCCAAAGGACATCGGCATTCATGTATCTGTCTTCACCATTGTCCAGCAAATAGAACGTCAGGTTCAGCATTTTCTGCGCATCAGTTCCTCCGCCAAGGAAGGGAAAATAGCCCTTCTCGAAGTTCTCTGCATCCTCCTGTCGCAGTCCCATACGTTCCATTGAGCGTTTCTTACGTCTTGAACGAAGTTCTATCGGACGCACTCCGACGGAGAAGTCTATCAGGAAGCAGTCGCGGTTAAGCCGTTCGGCTGTTTCCTCCAGTTTCGAAAGCAGTGATGCTTCTATCCTCTGCGGGACTCCGTACATGCTGGCAGAGCTGTCGACGCAGACAATCATCGGGCCGCGACGGGATGCACGCTCAGAGCGGAGCCTCCGTGATGGTTTGCTGATTTCTGACTTGTAGCGGAATACCTGCAAACGACTGGTGAGATATTTGCGGAGGAACACCCCTTCGAGTTCGGCATCGGAGTATTGTGCCAGTTCGAAGGGCATCAGGGCATTGAGGTCACGCCCGATGGTGACACCCTCGATGTCGCTGCCCGAAGAGTGCTCCAGTCGATGGCTCACGCCGGTCTGAACGGTCAGCCGTGCGCGTCCTTCCTCGTCGGGCAATCTGCCCATCCGTTTGGCCACGTCGCCGATTTCAGGATAGCGGTTCTGAATCTGCACGATGCTCAGGTGCTTCTCGAATTCCGATTCCGTCCACGAGCCGTCCATCATCTCCCATGCCTGAAGCAGCTGTTCTTCAGTGGCACCGTCGCTGCGCATACGATTTTCAAGCTGACTAAGCATCTGCTCGAAATGGCCGGGGATGCCACCACCTTTCGACTCCACCTTCTTCGATGCCTGCTGGCGTGCTTTCTCGTCGAGTGCCCCTTGCCATTCGCGTTTCAGCCGTTCCCAGTTCTCAGGCCGTTGCCAGCCATTGTTCTTGAAACGGCGCTTCATGAAGTTAAGGTCGAACTCATCCTCTTTGTACTTCTCGCCCAGCTGCTGAAGGAGCGACTGCCACGTGTCCTGCTTCTTCTGCATCGACCACTCCATCATCTTCTCCATCTGCGTCTGTTCGCCGATGGCCATCTGGTTGATGAACTTCTGGTCATGCAGACATTCGAGCACGAATCGTCCGACAACCTCGTAAAACACCTTCCCTGCCAACCGGCTGCCCAGCACACGCGACTGGATGAGCGGGTCTTTCATCAGTCGTTGGAGATACAGGAGGATAGGGTCATAGTTGATAGCGCGAGGAAAGTCCATCTGCACATTTGTCTCAAACTCGAACACGTCGCCATTGGTGACAAAGCGTTCGAGCATCGTCAGATAGTCAGTCGGTGAAAACCTCGCCACATCCATAAGCAATTATCACTCCTCCAGCTTCTCCATGTCCTGCCTGGTGTGGGCAATTTCCGTGAACAGATTCTTGACGAACTCGTCCACCTCCTTCTTATCGGCCTCCGACACGAAGATATTGCCGTGAATAGCGTCAGTCCTTTGACGAATCTGCGTGCTCAGTTGCTCCAGCTCCTCGTAGAAATCACGCCCTGATACGCTGCCTTTCTTGGTTGGCAGCGTCTGCTGTTCCCCACGTCCGAGCGTCTCGATATAGAATCGCACGCCGTTGATATAGATGCACTCCTCGTCGCGCGTTAGATAGACTGAGCTGGCATCCCGTGGTATATCGCTGCCGTCATATGTCCTGATGATGCTGCGCTGCGGATTGTTCGGGTCTTTGTAGATGATACCCGCCTGCCCCGCATTCTCGCGGCTCGCCTGTCTCATGTTCTGGTAGTCGGCCACCAGGACGTAGGTATTACCCGTGTCGTGGTCGAGCAGGTGATAATAATAGTTGTCGTATATCTTCTTGTTCGTGTCGAAGAGCTGCATGTTCTGGCGGGCGCGGTTCGTGGCACGGTGCTGACGGCTCACGCGGATGTCGTTCTCCAGGTTCTTCCGCAGACTGGCGAACTCCATCGTCAGGTCGTTATACAAGGCACGGATGACGATAGCTCTGATACCCTCGCACTCTTCCGGCTCCTGCCACAGACAGTTATAGACGGGTAGCACGTCATCAGCCGTCACCTCTGTTCTGTCGTGGACGAAGGCCGACGTGCGCAGCAGACGGACAATCTTCTTCCACCGGCGGTCGCTTACATAGACGTTGTGTCGCTCGTCGGTCTGGGCGATGGTGACGCTGCCCAGCGACTTGCGGATTACGTTGATGATGCGCAGCACTTCCTCCGAGACTGCCACCGTGTCGATGGCCTTGTTCCACTGGCAGTATTCCTCGTCAGTAATCTGTAGCCCGTCAGCCACCTTAATGTCCCCGTCGGCAGTATTGTCGAGCAGCATCGCATTGAAGCTCTTCACGTCTTTGATGTTGCCGCACTCTATGCGGATGATGAAGCGGTCCCACAGTGCCTCCAAGCCCTCGCCCTGCGTAGGCAGCTCATTGCTGGCCGCCAACAGCAGTTTCAGTGGCAGGTGAACTTCCATGTCGCCATTGCGGAACAGCTTCTCATTGATGACCGTCAGCAGCGTGTTCTGTATGGCAGGCCCGGCCTTCCATATCTCGTCGAGAAACACCACGTCAGCCGTCGGCAGGTAGCCCTCCGTGTTTCGCTCGTATTTGTCCGCGTCCTTCAGTTTGCTGATGCTCACGGGGCCGAATATTTCGTCGGGCGTACTGAAGCGCGACATCAGATACTCGAACGACCGAGCCTCCTTGAACGCCAATTTCAGCCTCCTTGCCACCATCGACTTGGCCACACCCGGCGGGCCGAGCAATATCACGCTCTCCCCAGCCAGCGCCGCCATCAGCGAGAGCGAAAGCTCCGTTTCCTTCTCGTAGATGCCCTTGTTGATAGTTCCCAACAGGCTCAGAATCCTATCTTTCATTGTTTCCTATTATTATTTCAGTTCTTTTTGACGAATCCCTTGGCCTTCAGCCAGTGAATCATCTGGTTACTCCAGGTTTCAGTCGTAGTCTCGTCCGTCTGCGGCATCAGTTCGTAGGGACCTTTGCCGTCACCATACATGTGCAGTTCGGCATTCGCTCCAGCCTTCTTCCATTCCATGAACAGAGCCACGAGTCCGGCTGCGACATTGGGATGGTCGGCACGAGTCATGATGAGCACGGGAGGGGCATCCTGCGTCACAGTAACTGGCATCAGCGAGGGGCCGAAGTTAGTGCAGAGGAAGTCGGGACGCTCCATGCTGTCGGCAGTCATTGTGGCAGCGATAGCCACACCGCCACCAGCCGAGAAACCGAGGAATCCGATCTTGTCTTTGCTGATGTGCCACTCGTCGGCATGTTCCCTCACCATGCGGATGGCTGCTTTGGCATCCAGTGCTGCGAGTCGGATGATGGAGTCACCGCTGGCCGTGTGCATCGGATTGGCATCGGCTTGGGGGAATGTTTCAGGGTGTGTCACGTCAACCATTGGCGGCATCCTCATGCCCTGTGGCATTGGTGCCTTATTGAGATGGTAGCGCAGTCCGATGGCGGCAATGCCGTGCTCGTTCAGGAACGAGGCCATCTTCACCACATCGCTCTCCCACGACAGCCACCTCATGGCACCGCCAGGGCAGAGTACGATGGCACAGCCATTAGGTTCTTGAGGAAGATAGACCTCAATCATTGGCTTGTCCTTTTCCTCGTCAGAGGAGGTAGCCGTTGGCAGGAAATACTGCTTTTGTGCCGCTAAAGCAAGTGGCATGAAAAGCAAACAGAATAAAGCGAATCTTTTCATGTGTTACCTCCTAATCTTTAAATTCCCAGAATCCCGTGCCAGTTTCAGGGTCAAACTTCCTGCCGATAGCACCGCCGACAGTTGGACGCAGTTCTATCTCAGCAGTATAGAGAACGGTTGTGGCCTTAAGATGTCCTCCCGCCATTCCATGCTGGCCGTCTTTCTTGAAAGAGAACAAGGCATGAGTATGATGGTAGAGTTTGCCGTCAGCGTCTCTTACGACATTGCCGTTGAGTGATACCAGTTCCAGCATCCTTTCTAAATGTTCAGTCTCAAAACTGCCAGTTTCGGGAATGAACACCTGCAGCTCTGCACTCTGACAGCCGCCGATTCCAGAGAATACGGCAGACGGTATGGATTCCTTTTCGCAGATTTCGAGGAGGTTACTGATAATCTCGTCACCTCGATCCATACGGATATAGTAGTTATCACCTATCTTTCTGTATTCCATCTTAAACTATTGTTAATGTTTGGTGCAAAAGTACGAAAAATCGATTAGAAATCAGTACCTTTGCCCTCCGATTTAATAAGAATTGTGATATGGACTACCTGCCGAAAGATCCTGCCATACTGGTTTCGAGCGTGAATATGCTCCTGAGAGATGAGGAGTTTGACACGCTGGAATCACTGTGCTATAACTTCGGCACGGAGCCGAAAGAGATAAAGAATTACCTTTACGGACACGGATTTGTGTATAGTGAGAAGCAGAAGCAGTTCCGTCCGATAGGATATGATAAAGTAACAAAATGATAACAAAGGATAGTATCGAGACCGCCTACAGTTTCCTGCATCAGAAGCAGAGAATCTATGTTCATTCTACGCTCGACTGGCAGAAGGATGACATAGAGTTGGCCATTTCTGACTATGCCAATGACATGAGCCAGGAACTGTATGATGCCATCAGTGGCGGCAGGGCTGACTTCCTCCGTGACCACAAACGGTTTCAGGAGGACATCACCAAAGCTGTGGAGATACTTGAAAAGATGCTATAACGAATATGGAGATTTTTGAAGAGCCGCTCGGCGACGAAAGGAGACGCTTGTTAGAACAAGAATTGAGAAAAGACCTGCATCAGTTTCTGCTGAGCATGAAGGAGGTGGATAATAGGATGCCGGAGTGTCCTGACGTGGAGGAGAAATGGGAAGAGATAGCCAAGGCATACATCCCCGATGGCATCCGCGAATTTCAGGATTTCCCGTCGGCCTCACTCGGCTGGATGATGTATATCGGCATGGCCGTGGCGAAGATGTGGGACACGGAGTGGGAGATTTATTCTAAGATTGAAGACCTCTATGCCTATATGCGTGACAAGCGGGGCTACGATGCGATGGATGAATACATCCGCGAGGAAGTGCTGCAGTTGCAGGGGGTGGACTACACTGTTCTGGAAAAGGTGACTGGCGAGTGTGCCTCGCGGGTCTATAATGCCCTGATGCACCAACGACTTGAACCAGGCACGAAGGAGGCCTTCAATGGCTACGTCGCCTGCCTGCACCAGCTCTATTTGATGGGAGCCGCTATGCAGTTGAAGCGTATGGGCTATCATATGACGAAAATGAATTGATTAGAATGATGAAAAGAATAATTGTTTATGCACTGCCAGCTTTATTGTTTGCTGGCTGCCAGACGAAGAATGCGACGGAAGCCGAGAGGTTTGACGCAAGCGTCAGGAAGGAGCTGCCCTTCGCCATTGACTCCCTATGCTGGCTCGATGGTGTAGATATGGCAACGTATCGGTTTGCTTGTCGGGACTATGTAGCGACAGCGCCTGACGCATTCATCGGACCAGATGGAGAACTGAATGTATATAAAACGACGATTTTGGAGAAGCCGATACGTCAGGCGGAAGATATGATATGGCGCAATGTCGTGGTGTCGAAGAAGAACCAGCGCATCATCTGCATTGACCGCTATCTGAGCGAAGGTCGCACGAAGGGCTTTGTCTATGTACTGCAAAGTGAATCGAAGCGGTTTCGGACGCTGGGGCCGTACCATTGGGATGTGAGCGACTCGCACAATATCGAGATGGCTGGCGGCATCCTTGAGCATCTGCGCCAACTGACACTGAGAAGGATGAAGAACGATGGGCGCTATACGGTACCTGCTTCGCAAAACGACTACTGGACGTTGATATTCCATGCCGACTCGCTCATGGACGACGGACTGTATGCAGAGGCGAAACAAGCGTATGATCTGGCGTTCACGGAGGACCGCTATATCCTGCCGAGCCATCTGTCGACGGTAGCAAAGAAGATGATGGGTATACACAAAGATGAAACAGCGCTCGACTATCTCAGCCATCGCGTCAAGATGGAGCAGGATTTCTACGAAGAGCCGCTGCACTCGACGTTCCCGCAACTGCGCGACACATTCGAGTTGCGCCAGCACAAGTGGGGCTACGACCTCGCCCAGAAGCAATATTTAGAGTGGATCTTCGAGCGCGACCAGTACAATCGTATGCTATGGTTCCTGGCCTCCAGCAAGCGCACGGAATCTCCTGAACGCATTGAGAAGCTCGCACGACGGGCAATGGATACGGACAGCACCAACCTTCAGTTGGTAAGCCGCATCTTGTCCGAAACGGGCTACCCACGAAAGTCGAAGGTGGGCGACTTCGCGTCGCAGACCGTCTGGATGATTATCCAGCATAGCGACTTGGGGCGCATCAAGCAGTTCCTGCCACAGTTGGAGGAAGCCGTCCGACGAGGCGATTTGGCCCCTGCCTACGTCGCCGCCACGAAAGACCGCATCGACATCCGCGAGGGCCGTCCGCAGAAATACGGTACGCAGTTCAATGCCCCATTGTTGGATGCGTCGCGTGTCAACGAGTGGAGAAAGGAGGTAGGATTGCCGCCAATGGAAGTAATGAATAAACGAGAATGAGCTTCATAAAGTACATAGCAGACGAGAGCCACTACAAGGAAGTCCTTACATTGGTTGAAAAGGCAAAGCGGACAGTGTGGATTGGTACGGCAGACATCAAAGATCTGTACGTCGATGACAAGCCGTTCCTTGCCTTGATAGCCTCTTTGCTGAAAAAGGGCGTGGAAGTCAGACTGATTCATGCCAAGGAACCGGGGACAGCATGGAGGGAGGATCACGAGAAGCATCCTGTTCTCTATGACGGCATGGAACGTGTGCTGTGCCCGCGAGTCCATTTCAAACTCATTATCATAGACAGTTCAATAGCCTACGTCGGCTCTGCAAACCTGACAGGCGCAGGCATGGGCATGAAGTCACCCAAGAAAAGGAACTTCGAGGCGGGCATCCTGACTGATGACCCAGAAATGCTTGATGCCGCCATCGAACAGTTCGATAATGTATGGATAGGCAAGTTTTGCAAGGACTGTGGCCGCAGGGAGTATTGTTCAGACCCGATTAAATAATTAAAATATGACATTTAGATACGCAACATTGAATGATCTTGATTGTGTCATAAGGTATATAAATCTTATTCCAATCCGTGAACATAGAAAAAAAATAGCCACAATCACGAAGGAAAAACTTGAAAAGTGGCATTTAATGTACCATGCCTTTGTTGTTTTGGCAGAAGATAAAGGCGAGGTAGTTGGATATGCTTTGTTCTATCCTGTTGTCGACTTGTATTCTGTTTCACCCCTGATGCATATAGAAGATATATTCATAGATGCCCCCCTTCGTAGAAAAGGATATGGAAGAGAATTTATGCGTTATCTCGCAAATATTACCAAAAGCAGCAAATGGTCAGGAATGGAGTGGAATGCACCAGACTGGGACTCTGAGGCAATCGGCTTCTTTGATAAGATTGGGGCAGAAAGAGAGGCAGGACGTATTTATTTTCGACAAAACATTGTTAAATAGAAATGGAAACGAGGAAACATATAGCTGCAGAGAAGAAGAGGTGCGGAAGTCATAACTGCGCTCAGGCTATTCTTCATACCTATGCCGATATAGCCGGAATTGATGAAGAACTGGCCATGAACATTGCCAACTCCTTTGGAGCGGGAATGGGAAACATGGAAGGAACATGTGGAGGAATTGTCGGTGCTGGCCTCGTTCTGGGATTGGTCAATAAGGATAAGCCAAAGTCAATGAAACAGATGCGCCAGATAATGACCAAGTTCCAAGAGAGAAACGGAGTAACGCAATGTAAGCTTCTGAAGGGTGTCGGTACAAAGGTAGTACTCCGCGAGTGTCCTGACTGTGTAGCTGATGCAGCAGAGTTTTTGGAAGAAGAATTAAATCAAGATTAAACCATTATGTTAGAGCATATCGCAGATTTCACAGCCTGGCCTATTCTGACAGGTATCTTGGTAGGCTACATCGCCAACCGCATTATGAGCGGTGAAGGCAAAGGATGTTGCATGAACTTTATTATCGGCATCATTGGCAGTTATGTCGGCACATTCATCAGTCACCTACTAAATATAGAACTGCTGGGCAAAGGCTATCTCACCAATTTCGTGTTCTGCGTAGTAGGAGCGGTTACGGTGTTGTGGATTTGGAAGAAACTGTTTGATTGATGGAGAAGATTAAGTGTACCATAGAGCGAATCACGTTCCAGAACCCAGAGAACGGCTATTCTGTCCTACAGGCCACCATCAAGGGCTATAGGGAAGAACAGACTATCGTCGGTACATTCCACGAGGTAACGGTGGGTGCAGTCCTGACGGTGGAGGGTAATTGGCGCGTCGATAAGCGATATGGCAGACAGTTCGCCGCTGAGAAATGGACAGAGGAACTACCAGCCGATATTATAGGTATAGAAAAGTACCTGGGAAGTGGTTTGGTTAAGGGCATCGGACCAAAATTCGCCAAGCTCATAGTCGCTAAATTCGGGTTAGAGACCTTTGATATAATAGAGAATGATGCCGATAAACTACTTGAAGTGTATGGTATCGGTAAAGGCCGGGTAGAAAAGATCCGTGCCTCATGGGAGAAACAGAAGGACGTAAAGGACATTATGGTATTCCTTCAGGGGCATGGTGTCAGTTCTACCTATGCAGCCAAGATATACAAGGAATATGGCAAAGAGTCCATTGAGAAAGTACAGGAGAACCCATATTGCCTCGCTGATGACATCTGGGGTTTAGGTTTCAAAACAGCTGATGGAATAGCGGAAAAGCTAGGTTATGAGAAAAACGACCTGCGCCGTTGCCGTAGCGGTATCTTCTATACCCTCAACCGTCTTTCAGAGGATGGGCATTGCTATTCGGAGCGTGAACAGTTATTGAAGTCAGCCAAAGAACTACTCCAGGCAGACGAGGAACCAATTACCCAAGCCCTCGATCAGATGATTGAGGCAGAGGACTTGATACTTGATGAAGAGGCAATCTTCCTGCCACCGTTCTACTATTCTGAGGTGGGTGTGGCAAACAAGATAAAGAGACTTCTGGAGGATTCAAGCGGAACTCTCTTTGATGGCACACTAGATATAGAGGCAATTGTCAAGCAAACCAGCATCCAGTACGATGACGTTCAGGTTGCAGCAATCAAACAAGCCGTCCAGTCGAAAGTCATGGTGCTAACTGGTGGCCCAGGCACAGGTAAGACAACGACTACCTTGGGCATCATAGCGGCCTTGGAGTCTTTGGGGCAAAGCATCCTCTTAGCAGCACCCACTGGTAGAGCTGCCAAAAGAATGAGTGAGGCCACTGGTAAAGAGGCTAAGACCATACACCGTTTGCTAGAATTCAATCCCGCTGAAGGATATGGCCGTAACGACGAGAACCCATTACAAGGGGGTGTGTTGATAGTAGATGAAGCCTCCATGATAGACGTTATCCTGATGAACTCTCTCTTAAAGGCCGTCCCTCCCTACATGAGGGTTATCATCGTAGGAGATATAGACCAGTTGCCAAGTGTAGGGGCTGGAAACGTTTTGAGGGATATTATAGATTCTGGTGTAGTACCTGTAGTAAGACTCACAAGAATATTCAGGCAGGCACAGTCGAGCAGGATTATCACTAATGCCCACAAGATTAACCAGGGCACCTTCCCCGATATCAGCAACGGGCGCACGTCCGACTTCTTCTTTATTAAGGAGGAAGACCCCGAGCGGGCGGCGCATGAAATCGTCAACATCGTCCGCAACCGCATTCCCAAGGCATACCACGTTAGCACCAACGACATCCAGGTGTTGGCCCCGATGCAGCGCAGTGTGGTGGGAGCCACCAACCTGAACATCGCCCTTCAGGAGGCTATCAACCCCGTTGGCGACAGCCTTTCGCGCGGCGGATTCAAGTATCGTCGGGGCGATCGCGTGATGCAGATACGCAACAACTACGACAAGGACGTGTTCAACGGCGACATCGGTATGGTGGAACACGTTGACATGGAGGAGCGGACGCTGACTGTTTCGTTCGACGGCAACAGCATTGAGTACGAGGATTCTGAACTTGACGAGCTGACGCTGGCCTACGCCACCACCATCCATAAGTCGCAAGGCTCGGAATACCCCGTTGTGGTCATGCCCCTGTTGATGACCCATTTCGTGATGCTCCAGCGCAACCTCGTCTATACAGGCATCACCCGTGCGAAGAAACTCTGTATCATCGTCGGCACCACGAAGGCCCTGGCCTACGCCATCCATAATATGGTGGTGCTGAAGCGTAACACAAGGCTGAAGGAGCGACTAACAGATAAATCAAACAAGCAATATGAATAGAAAAGATATTGAAACATTCGTAGAGATTCAGAACCGTTTGCATGCGTATAGTAAGAATGTCCTGACTACACTGGCCAAGGATTACCCTGAATGTGGAATCAGCGATATAGCCAGGGTATTAGGTCTTGATGTAATAGGCGATTATTTGCAACTCACTTATTCGAGTTATCCATGTGCATTACCCCTATATATTCCCCTCCAGTACGTTGAGAAAGAGGATGTGGAAGGTTTTTGCAAGGCTCACGCTGAGAAGGTAAGGAAAGAGGGTAAGTTGCTGAGTCAAGAAGAGTTCATTGAAAAGGCATATCATAACCAGTGGATGAGATTTTATGAACTCTTTGATGTTCAAATGACCGACAGTGAAGCCGATTTGGACAGAGCCAGAAAGAAACTGCATGGACTCATTGAGACGATGACCTATGTACTACAACAGGCAAAACAGCAGGGCAAGGCAGATAAGAAGGTAGATTATTTCACAGAGAAGGAGCTACCCCAGCTCAATGGTACTTTTATACAGTTTCTGGAGTGGGCTAAGTCCGATGAATTCTGGTCTATTCGTAAGAAAGATGAAAGGCAAAGAGCTGCTGAAATCAAGGCAGAAATGCTGAAGGAGCAGAAAGAAACAATCAAGCTTATTAAGGAATGTGAACACAGGGCCGAAGAAGAGCTACAGATAGCTCAGACGGTACTGAACAATATAGAGACGGAATTATAACACCGAATGGCGCAGGCATTGGTTACTTATTCAGTACGGGATGTATCTAGAAGTTTCCGAGGTTTCATGACTACGCCGAATATAGCTGATGCTGTTAGATACTGCTGCCTGTGATGGGT
>JAEEGI010020893.1_pt1 | contig 13055 bp, 6 predicted proteins | sample 8958751 | NCBI WGS metagenome assembly JAEEGI01 (sample SAMN16246545, study PRJNA631951) | gut metagenome | biome: gut microbiome; feature: rumen; material: KS-attached | host: Bos | place: Iran: Karaj | collected 2018-10
TGGCCACGGTGCTGATCACCGTGTTGATTCCGGGTGCCGGACCGCCGCCGGCGAGGATTACGATGGATTCTTTCATAGTTATGTTGTTTAGTTAGTATGTTGTTTCCAGTCTATTATTCTATCACCAATTCATCACAGAAGATCCAAGCCTTCTGTCCGGCGCCGACATGGCCTTCGGGGCAGATGCCAATCGTCTTTGCCGCCATCTTCACGTAACGGGCATTCGTGCGTGGACGCACTTCCATCTCTTGGATAAAGGCGCCGTCGGCATCGATCGGGACTTCGTTCTTCACCTTGCCCACGCTGCGGAAACTCTTGCCGTCGTCGCTGACGAAATACTCTACCTCGGTAGGCATCCAAATCCAGGAATAAATCTCCTGCAGGAAGCTGCCAGCCAAGCGGTTGATTTTCTTACTTTGGCCCAAGTCGACAGTGGCGATCAGGTCGACGCCATAATAGCCCTGCCACGAGCCCGTGCGGAAGTTTTCGCCACCACGTTGATGGTCGATCAAAGCCTTGAGCCCGCCAGCTTCATATTGTTCGTTATACATGTTTTCCAGCTTCACCGAATGGCGCGCATCCACAAGGTAATACTTGGCATCGATGGGCAAACTCCAGTGGCCGTCCTGCTCGGCAGCGGCACGCACTGTGGCATTGTCTTTCAGGCAGAGAGGCTGTTCGAAAAGTTGCCCGTTTTCTCTCGGGTCGGTGCCATCCATAGTATAGTATATCTTCACACCTTCGACAGGGTGACTCATACTCACCATCAGGCTGTCGAAGAAGGTGTCGGAGTCGGCATTGATGGTCGGTACGACGACAATGCTTTCCTCAGGGATGCGCACCACAGGGCAGTTCTCGGGTTGTGTAGCCCAAGTGGAGTTGGAATTGTCGGTCATGGTGAACTCCAGGGTGCCGCCACCATACACTTCTTCGAAGGTGATATAGCTGCGTTCCAGAGGTTTGCCATTCAGTTTCACCGATTGCACGTAGCAGTTCTTTTCGTTCAGGTTCTTGGCGATGACTTCAAACTGCTTGCCGTTCTCAAAGCTCAGTCTCATTCTCTCGAAGCGTGGCAGACCTAATACATAATAACCCGAGGCGGGCGTGGCAGGATAGAAGCCCATGCATGAAAGCACACCCCAAGCCGACATCTGACCGCAGTCCTCGTTGCCGGCATAGCCATCGCGGCGGTCGGTATAGAAGTCGTCCATCACCTGCTTCACATATTTCTGCGTCTTGGTCGGTTGGCCGACAAAATTGTACATATACACGGTGTTATGGCTCGGCTCGTTGCCGTGGGCGTACTGTCCGATGAGACCCGTGATATCAGGCTGCACACGGCCCGTCAGGTTTTCAGGCGCGTTGAAGAGCCCATCAAGTTTGGAAGCGTAGGCCTCACGACCACCCATCAGGTCGATGTGACCGTTCACATCCTGGGGCACGAAGAAACCGTATTGGTAAGAGTTGGCCTCTGTCAGTGTGAAGTTGACCTGTGCAGGGTCGAACGGACGCATCCAGCCGCCATTGCGACGGCCTTGGAAGAACTGGTTCTCAGGGTTGTAGATGTTTTTGTAAGCTTGAGCGCGAGCGTAGAATTCCTTAGCAATATCATTCTTGCCCATGGCCTCGGCCATGCGCGCTACGCACCAGTCGTCGTAGGCGTATTCGAGGGTCTTTGACGTAGCCTCGCCTTCGACCTCAATCGGGATATAGCCGTATTTCATGTAGGCGCCCATGCCACGGAAGTCGTCTTTCGAGCTTGCCACCATGGCTTCCAATGCCTTTTCCGTGTCGAAGTCACGGATGCCGGCAAAATAGGCGTCGGCGATGACGGGAATGGCGTGGTTGCCAATCATGCAGTAGGTCTCATTGGCGGCCAGTTCCCAGATGGGCAGGATATGATGCGGGTTGGTTTCGTACTTATTAATAAAGGTGTTGATGAAATCGAGGGTCCGTTCACGCTGCATCAAGCTGAAGAGTGGGTGAAGGCTGCGGAAGGTGTCCCACAAAGAAAAGACCGTATAGACAGGTCTCTCCGAATTGTAAACCTTCAAGTCATGGGCACGGTAGCGACCATCGGCATCACTGAATAGGTTGGGCGCAACCATGCTGTGGTAAAGCGCCGTGTAGAACACAGTCTTGTTCGACTCGTTGGCATCTGCCACCTCGTAGCGTAGCAGTTCCTTGTTCCATTTGTCGTATGCTTTTTGCTTTAGAGCATCGAAATCGAAGTCGTTTTCGGCGAGTTCGGCTTTCAGGTTGTTCTTCGCGCCTTCCACGTCGACGGCGGAAAGAGCGAAACGCATCACAAGAGGTTGTTCGGAGGCATCGAAACTCATGCTGACATTGTTTTCCTCATCGGTGTCAAGGGCGAGAAAGTCGCTTGAAAACTCCGCATAGAGATAAAGGTACTGGTCGCTGGCCCAATCGCGGGTGCGGCGGAATCCTTTGATGGCGTTGTATTCTGGTGCACCATCTAAAGCCACGTATGACTCCAAAACATACTCGTCGTTGACACCTTGCACCATATTGAGAAACATCCGTTGCGTTTCCGTTGATGGGAAAGTACAGCGCATCATGCCTACACGGTCGCCAGTAGTCAGTTCCACTTTCACACCATTTTCCAACACCACGGAATAGTAGCCCGCGGAGGCATCTTCGTTCTCATGCTTGAAAGCAAACTCATTCTGATACTCGCCCACATAAGGCATAAACCTAAAGTCACCATAATCGGAGCAGCCGGTGCCGCTGAGGTGGGTAGTACTGAAACCGAGGATGGTGTTGTCGGAGGTGTGGTAGCCCGAGCAGCCGTCCCAGTCGTTCATTCGGGTGTCGGGGCTGAACTGCACCATACCGAAAGGCACCGTGGCACCCGGGAAAGTGTGGCCGTGGCCACCCGTCCCGATGAAGGGATCGACATAATTGGCGGGATCAGTGACATAGTCGGCCTTGGGCTGCTGCGTGCAGGCCGCAAGGGCGAGCATTGCGATAAAAGGAAGGAATAGCTTTTTCATCTGGAATTAGTTTTGAGGCGGTAAAGATATAACATTTATTCATGCAAACAGACAAAAACCATGTTTTTTAGCTTCCATTCCTCGCACTTGGTTTCGACAACCATTCAATGGAACACCATTCAGAAAGTCAGAAAAAAACAAAAAAAAACTCTATTTCAATTGCCACATTTTCAAAAATGTTTATATTTGCAGCCCAAATAGAAACAAATTAACAATAACTAACCTATTAAAAACACACAAAAATGAAAAAAGTACTTTTACTTTCATTAAGCCTTGCATTAGGCTTCAGTGCTTTTGCACAACAGCGTGTTGCAAAGAATGACATTAAGTCGTTCAAAGTAAACGCCAAGAAGAGTGCCGCTGTGGGTAACGAAAAAACCAACCCCGCAGTTGCTAGTTTTGCTCCCCAAACTGCAAAGAGTGTTGTTGTCAACAGGTACAGTGACCTGGAAGATGGCGAGACCATGTACACCCACTATGACCTCCAGTCCAACAGCTGGATCTCGAATCGTATGTATCAACTGCCCGATGGTTCGGTTGCTGTGACTGCCACCTTCTCACACGAAGCCAACCAAGTGGCCAGTGACCGTGGTACGGGTTACAACTTCTACAATTCCGAAACTGGAGAATGGTTCGACCAACCTGAAGAACGAGTCGAAGGCCCGGATTACAGAACTGGTTGGCCTTCCATCGCCCAATGGAAAGAAAATGGCGAAATCCTCATTTCTCACGCTCCCATGCGCTGCTGGACCAGAGAAGTGGCCGGCCAAGGTGAATGGGTTTACAGAGGGCAGCTTCCCATCCATCCTGAGGACTTCCCCTACGAAGATGATGCTTCGTGGCCGAGAGTTGCCACTTCGGGTGACAACCACAACATCATTCACGTGATTGGTGACATCCAACATTCAGTCAGCTCCGACGTCGTCGAGCACTACCAAGTCTATCTCCGTTCGGAAGATGCCGAAAACTGGACCATCAGCTATTCACCCCTTGCCCAAGATGGCGAAGAGATGAACTATTCAGCTGATGCTTACAACATCACTGCCAATGGCCACAACGTTGCCATGATTTACGGTGACGACCTCCAAGCTCATGTCGTTATGTATAAATCGACTGATGATGGTCTGAGCTGGACCAGACACGTGGTTTGGGAGAACCCCTATGCAGGCTTTGATTGGGAAACCGATCCTCAATCCATCATGACCGACACCATGTTTGGCCCCGCCAACCTTGCCATTGCTATTGACAACAGAGGTACTGCTCACGTGGCTCTGACCACCTACGAGTACATCCACGATGAACTCGGCAACACTTACACCACCTATATGGGCCGCGCCGTTGACGGTATCTGCTACTGGAATGACAATCAGGGTGGCCCCATCCAATCTGAAGATGGCAACCCGCACCATGCCATGAGACTGTGGTGGCCTGCTGGCGACGGTTACGTCCAAATGCACCCCGATTCAACCAAGTGGATTGGTTTTGTTCCGATGTGGGAAGGTTACGATTACGATAATGATAAGTTCTATCGCGAAAACGACTATTTCTACAAGTTCCGTAGCGGCGCATCTGGCATGCCTGCCCTTTCCATCGACCCCTTTGGCAACATCGCTTGCGCCTATTCCGCTCCTTGCACCAGACGTGAAGATATGTATAATGGCGCACCTATGTACTACAGAGGCATCTATGTGAGCTATTACAATGTTGACGATGGTTACTGGCATCAAGTAATAGACGAACTCTCTGATGAAGAGGTCAACTTCATGTTCACCTATTCTGAAAACATTTTCACGAATGGTGTCGACAACGTGGTCAACCCCGGTGAATTCTGGTTCAGTTTCCAAAGCGATGATAAGGTTGGCTTATACTGGGGCTCAAATGCTACTCAACCTTCCGCTACTCAAAACGACATCCACGTCCTCAAGGTCACTCCCGACCCCGACATGGTGAGTGTCCCTGAGAACTACGAAGCCCAGGATGTGGTTTACGGCATCTATCCCAACCCTGCCACCGACTACGTGGTTGTGCAATCGTCACAAGATGTCGAGGCTAACATCAGCATCGTCAACCTCGTTGGCCAGACTGTGAAGCAGTTCAACAAGAGCCTGAAGATGGGTGAAAACACCATCGGCATCGACCTCAAGAGCGGCATCTACTTCTGCACCATCAGCGCCAATGGTTTCAACAAGACCATCAAGTTCGTGGTGAAGTAAGATTCCCCTGAATTGAGTCAATAAAAAAAGGAGGTTTTCAAAACCTCCTTTTTTTATTGTTCCCTGCGATGACCAATCACATCTGCGGCTAAGAAAATGGCCTTTCGGTAAGAGTCGGGCAACGCCTTGTTTTGGTTGGCGATGTCGTAGGCGGGTCCGTGCAAGGGCGAAGAACACACCACGGGCAACCCAGCCCAATAATAGGCATAGCCTTCATACGCCAAAAACTTCAATGGGAACACACCCTGCTCGTAGTGCAAGGCCAGCACCGCATCATACTTCTTCCACCAGCCTGCCGCAAACAACTGCGAAGCCGAGAAAGGTCCGAAGGCGAAGAGACCCTTTTGCTGCGCTTCCTCAACGGCCTTCACCACCTTTTCGTCGTCGCCCGTAGGAATTGACCCCGAATGCGGATTCAAGCCCATCACGGCAATCTTCGGCGAGCTGATGCCGAAGTCAGTCTTCAAGGCTTGCGCCAGCGTGGTGAGTTTTGAAACAAGGAAATGGCTGTCGATCTGATCGATGGCAGTACGCAAAGGCACATCGCTCGTGGCCAAAGCAACGCGCATCTGTCCGCTCACCAACACCTGCAGAGGCTCAGCCTCCTTGTGGAACGAGAGCAGAAAATCACGATTGATTTTCGCCACTCTAGGATTGTCGGGAGCCAGTACCAAGGCATCAAGGTAACCGTTTTGCAGGTCATCAGCGGCCCGCTTCATCGAAAGCACCGACATCTCAGCTGAAACATCAGAAGGCACACCTGGCTCAATCTTCAACTCGTTTTCCACGATGTTGATGATATTGAATTTCTTCTCCCATGCCTGACGCGCATCACGAGTCAGCGAATAGTTGGGGCTCTCCATGCCAAAGTTCTTCTTGTAGTAGGAAAAGGCCTTCGATTGTCCATACAAGACGGGGGTGAGTGTTTCGAACATACGGGCATCGGAAAAGGTCTTCAGCATGACCTCGTAACTGATGCCATTGAAGTCACCCTGGCTAAGGCCGATACGGGGAAGTGTAAGGGGGTAGGGATTGTCTTGCATAGGCATTGTTTTTTTACTTGGCTGAATCTCAACGGGAAATCAGCCTTCAAAATTAGACAATAAAAACAACAATCCAAAATAAAAGCCTTTTTTTTATTAAAAAAGTGCCTTTTTAAAGCCTTTTATGATGCTTTCCGTTGCCCCCACCTGAGCTTTGAGATAGTTTCGGCAAGTTTCGGAAGCCTTGGCATAAAACGCCTCATCGTCGATCAGACGCATAAAGACCTTTGCCAATTCATCCTCATCACCGACAGAAAAAGCACCTTCGAGGGCCACCAAATCGACTGCCTCCTTGAAGCTCTTGTATTTGGGGCCAAACACCACAGGGCAACCGAAGGTGACCGGCTCCTGGATGTTGTGGATGTTTACCCCAAAGCCGCCACCGATATAGACAAAGCGAGCATACTGATATAGCTGCGACAAGATACCAATCGTGTTGAGAATTAATATCCTTGCAGGTCGGCCCTTCGACAGGCTCAGGGACCTTGATGGCTGATCTGCATCGAGTGCGGAGTACAATTGGCTGTCGGGAAACAAGCCTTTGACCTGAGCCACATGCGACGCGGAGATGTCGTGGGGGGCGACGATAAAGCAATAGTCGTCGGGGCATTGCGAAAACACCCTCTCCAGCAGCTTTTCGTCAGGCGGCCAGGTGCTGCCCGCGATGATGCATCGGCGACCGCCAATAAACTGTTCCACCTCGGGAAAAGGCTTGGCCTGGCGGGCAATGGCTGCCACGCGGTCGAAACGCGTGTCGCCGCATACGGTGACATTCGTCATACCATGGGTTTGAAGCAACTGAGCCGTGGCGTCATCCTGCACGAAGAAATGCCGCACCGATTTCAACTGTTCGCAGAACCACACACCATACCAACGGAAGAAATAGGAATCGGGCTTCAAGATAAGCGAGATGTAGAACAAAGGGATGCCGGCATCTTTCAAAGCCCGCATATAATTGAACCAAAACTCATACTTGATGAAGAAAGCCGCCACAAAATGATGGCGTTTCACCCATTGTGCAGCGTGCCCAGGCGTATCGGAAGGGAGGTAAAGCACCTCGTCGGCCAGAGGGTAGTCCTTGCGCACCTCGTAGCCCGAAGGCGAAAAAAACGAAAGCAAAATCTTGTATTGTGGAAACTCCTGCTTCAGTGCCTCGATAACAGGTCGTCCTTGCTCGAACTCGCCCAAAGAGGCGGCATGGAACCAAATCCAAGCATCGCTTGGCTGAGCCTGCGGCTCAGCCAAGCGATGCTTACGTCCTTTCACCCACTGCATGGCCTTGACGTTGCCAAACAACGCCGCAATCCTCACGCCGAGGGAATAAAACAGGATGCCTATGGTATATAAAACGGTCACCTATTAATAATAATAGTATTCTTGAGGTCTGCGTTCGTAGGTGGGGATGTCCCAGGTGACGCGGATGCCGTAATAGAGGTCGTTGTAACGCTTGTTCGGGTCGGTGTAGCCCACCGGCTCCATCACTCCAGTTTCAGGATTGGTAAACACGCGGAAGTCGTAATCGCGGAGGTCGTGGGTGCGCGCGTATGTCACCTCCAAGGCAACCGAAAGGTTGAGCAGACGCGTATCGTTGAGCAACAGATAACCCACTTCAAAATGCGCTGCCGGACCGCCACGCATGCGATCGTAACCAAAGCGATAGTCCTTATCGACTGGCAGAGGTGTGTTGAGTAATGCCTGCTGATAGTCGATGCGGAGACGGTTTTGCAGATAGCCAAGACCGCCCTGTACGAAGATTCCGCAGTTGGGGTTAGGACCCAATGGAAACAACTTACCCACTTCGCCCTGAAAATGGAAGCCGCGTTGGTTGAGTTCCAACATCGTGAAACTGCCTCCACTGCCTATGATCTCACCCGCATCAGTGGTGATGCCCTCTCCCATGAGCTCCACGCGGTCGCCTTTCACCTTGGTACCATAGATGTAGTTGCCGTTAAACGTCAGCAGCCAGTTGGACGCGGTTTTATAACAAAAGCCACCTCCCACATTGTGGCTGACACCATACAAAACCTTGGTGTCGAGGCCAGGGACATGGAAGGCATAGGTGGCCTGAAACATAGCCACCGGAATGGAGTTCTGCATGATGCTCTTGGGTTGTTGCGCCAAGGCACCGACCGTCAAGCAGAGACAAAACAAAATGGGTAAAATAATCCTTCGCATACAATTTGGTTTTTTAGTCAAACGAAAAACAATAGGTTTTATTGCTTGGCTCCCGCTTGCGGGAGCCAGGCAATCATTTACATCTTAACCACCCTACGAACCAGCACAGTTTCACCTTTGTGGATACGAAGCGTGTAGATACCATTATCGAGGCCGTCGAGCTGATAGGCATCGCCCTCCACTTGGATGCGCTGCACCAACTTGCCTTCGATGTTATAGACCTCAATCAACGACATGCCTTCACATTCGATGGTCACCTTGTCGGAGGTCGGGTTGGGATAGATGCTCAACTTACCGTCGTTTTCGCCAAGTCCATTGAAATAATTGGCACAAGCGGCTTCACCCACGTCGGAAACACCCTTTTCGAACACGGACTGCACGGCGTAGCAATGCTGCGCGTTGAGAGCCATTTCGGTGTCGTTATAAGTGGTCTCATTGAGATGCTCGGCAATCAGTTCGCCATCGCGGTATAGGTTGTAGGCGATGGCTGAGGCCCAAGGATAGTCAACCTCGGTCCAAGCCATCGAGATATAGCCGTCGTGAACATCGGTGATACGAATTTCAGGAGCAATGTTGTAAACGCTCTCGATAAAGCAGGAGGCAATAAGCGACATGCAGTCTTCATGGACAGGCATAACTTGAACGGTGAGGCTGCCCATTAATGTGTCCATAAAGGTATTGGTCTCCACAATTACTGGTTCGGCGCCATCCACGACGACTTCATAGGCATCAGCATCACCAAACCATGTCACTGTAACCAAATCGCCGTTGAAATGATAATCCAAACTGTCGACGGAGGCACAGATGTTTTGGGAGAGGCAAACCGTTTCGGCATCACAGCCATAGACGGACTGCGCTGTCACGCAAATCGTATTCTCACCAATAAGCATATCCGTCATAAGAAGACCGGTAGAGCCAGTCGGAGAAGGCAGCAGCTCTAAAACATTACCATTGTATACCACATTAAAACGCTCCACATCTGCCGGATTGTCCCACTGCCAATAGAAGCGATTATTGACACCATTGGAAACAAATTCCAAACCCGTCACCGCTTCGGCGAAACAAATCTCAACACTTGCGCTCAGCACATAGCAGTTTTCAGCAACCGCTTTCACCATTACGGTGGTCAGGCCAGCTTCCACGTCGAAAGCGTAGGCCGTCGTCTCAACCGTGGCAGCCAGCGTTTCATTGACATACACCTCGTATTCGTCCACTCCTTCGATGGCATCCCAATTCAGGATGACATTGTGGCTTTCCATCTGATAAGTCAAGTTCTGCACAGCGCCAACGACGCAAACGGCTACATGCACGTCTTTCTCACAACCCTCAAACACAGCCTTCACAGCCATATCATGCTCTCCTTCCGTGACGACAAAAGCATAAGTCAATTCGTTGGTCGTAGCCAACAGCTCTTCATCCATATAGACTTGGTACTCCAGCAATCCCGTCGGGTCTTCAGGAGCTTCCCATGTGAGGGTAAGCAGCAGATTGTCGTCAATAGTATAGTCCAAGTTCTGAACAGGGCCGCACACCGACACCTCTGCCTCTAGGCAAACAAACTCGCTCTGGCAATCATTGTAAACGGCATAGACGCAGTAATTGTAAAAGCCTTCCTCAAGATCGGCATCAGTGTAAGTCAGTTCCGTGGTGGTGGTAAGCAGCACCGTCTCGCGATAGACCTCGTAACCCGTTGGGGCGCCACTCTCGGGAGCATCCCAAGTCAAAACGACATCATGGCCATCCAACTCGTAGGCCAGGTTCCTGACTGGATTGCAAAACTCTTGCGCCCCGGCCCCTCCGCTACAGTTAACGGTAAAGGTCTGCGTGCCACTAAATCCGCCGCTATTCTGGTAGATGACTGTGCCGTCTTCATAGGTAACCTCGAAACTGCATTCTGAGGTCCACTGGCCGTTGTGCCAAGTGAGCGTCACCTCACAGCCTGAGGCCAACTCTCTCGTATAAGTGGCCGAACTGCCATTGTTTACGGTCATCTGCTCGGAAGGCGTGCCATCGGAATAATTGACCGTGAGGTAATTGCCTTGCCAACCGTCGCCGTAGGAGTCGTGCAGCGAGAAAATGATGTTGCATGCATTCCTGTAATTGAAAGTCAAGAGGGTATGACGACCGAAGGCATCCACGAGGTCGAGCGTGAAAGGAATGACGAATTCAGCAGGTGCAGCAGCATCGAGAGTGACGTTAAAGTCGGCATAAGCCATCATATCGGCGCCGATGGTGCTGTAAGGTTTCTCTGTCTCGTTGAGCGTAACGAATTCGTATTCCGTCGATAAAGTACCCACCACCATTTGCGCCATCTCATTGCCGACATTATCGACCAAGATACGCAAGTCGGCTGTCTCGCCAGGATTTAGGAGGCCATTGGCATTGTCGTCGTTCAGCACCACTGTGGTACCATATTGCAGCATATAATCATAAACCATGACCTTGACGCCATAGGTAGCCGTGTTTTCACCTGCAACATACACCTCCAAGTCGAACTTGATTTCCTGATTGGCCAACACTTGATCGTTGACCGAGAAGGCAAAGGCGTTCTCCACGGTGAGGGTTTCGTTGGGAGCAAAGTTGGGGAAGTCGACCGTGTTGTCGGTGATGGTGACATTGGAATCTTCAGTAGCAAGCACTACGGTGACATTGCTTACGGGATCTTCGGTGACGTTGTCCATCGTCAAGTTCATCATGACCAACTCGCCAGGATTAAGATGATGGTTGTTGTTGCCCTCAGGGTCATTAATGGCAAACGAATTGTATCTGATGGCTCCCAGTTGTATGGCTTCAACGGCTTGGAACACATCCACACGGCCGAAGCCAAAAGTGTTGCTCTTGCCATCCGACAATGGAAGCGCCGTCTCCTCAAGGATGCGGCAAACATCGGCAGGCGTGAGGTTGATGTCCTTGCTCAGCATGAGTGCCATGCAGCCTGCCACACAAGGCGTGGCCATTGAAGTACCGCTCATGGTGGTGTAGCCTGTGTTGCTCTGATAATTCAACGACTTGATGTCGACACCCGGAGCGCACACATCGGGGCGGATGAGGCCGATTCCAGGTTGGTAGGGATAGTCGCCAAACTCCGTGTTCTGCCAGGTGACAGGGCCACGCGAAGTGAAGTTGGCAGCTGCGTCGTTATAGTTAACGGCACCCACACACACCGAGCAGGTCTGACCACCAGGGTTTTCGCCCTGAACGGCATCCATATAGGGAGGCGGGCAGCTGCCAGGCACACGCACATTGTTGGGGATGGGATACATCCAAGTACTATTGCCTTCGTTGCCAGCGGCGATGGCGGCCACAATGCCGGCATCCAAAGCAGCCTCGCAAGTGTGACGCAACAAGGTACGGTCAGGAATGGAGGAATTGGGCAAACCAAGCGACATGCTGAACAGGTCGCAGCCATGCTCCACCGCCCATTGTATGCCTTCGGAAATGCTTTGGGCACCGCCGTTGCCGTTACCATCCAAGCACTTGACACACATCAGCGTGGCATCGGGAGCCATGCCCGTTTGGGAAGCGCCCGAACCATCACCACACACCGTACCCGCACAATGCGAGCCATGGCCCATATCATCTATGGGGTCGTTGTCGTGGTTATACACATCGTAGCCGTGATTCGGAAAGTCGGATCCGCCGTCCCAAAGATGGTCGGCCAAGTCGACGTGATGATAGTTGACACCCGTGTCGATGACAGCCACCACAACACCTTGACCTGTATAGCCCAGTTCCCATACCTGGTTGGCATGGACTTGGATGACATTCTGCGTGATTTCGCGGGTGGCCATTGCGGGAGTGGCTTCTTCACCATCGGGAATCCAGTTGTATTCCTTGGCAAAACCCATGATCTCGATGTCGTTGCGATACGCCAAATCTTGAATGGCCGCCTTGGTGGCATCGAAATACAGGGCATTTGCCATCCATAAGACAACAGGTTCGGTGGTCATGTCGTTGCGTTGCATCTCGGCCAACGAATGGCGAAGGTCGTACTGCGAAGCATCGGCAAACGCCTTCAACTCGTTGACAACAAATGCACGACGCTCGGAGCGGTCGACATAATAGTCGGCACGACGGTTCATCTGTGCCCTATCGTATTGTGACTTCATGATTACGATGACCTTGATTTTCTCGTCATCGCTGCGTCGGGTCATCTCTTCACTCAGCAGAGGATCGATGACAGCTTGTGCATAGCCTGCCATGCAGCAGACCGCAAGTAGGAGAAGGGTAAACAGTTTTTTCATTTCAAATAGAATTGATTTTAAAGGTGCAAAGTTAGAAATGTTTTGCGTTTATCGTATCTTTGCAGCCCAATTTTTACCCCATGTTGGAAAACAAATACAAAGAGTCCGTCCTCCCGAATGGCATTAGGTTGATACACAAGGAAAAACAAGGCGAAATCGCCCATTTGGTACTGATGGTGGAGACTGGTACGCGCGATGAGCTGCCCCACGAGAACGGCCTCGCCCACTTTGTGGAGCATACCATCTTCAAAGGCACGCAAAACCGCAAGGCCTACCACATCCTGAGCTGCCTCGACAACGTGGGCGGCGACCTCAACGCCTTCACCACAAAGGAAGAGACCTGCCTGCAAGCCACCTTCCTCAAGC
>JAEEGI010020894.1_pt1 | contig 13055 bp, 12 predicted proteins | sample 8958751 | NCBI WGS metagenome assembly JAEEGI01 (sample SAMN16246545, study PRJNA631951) | gut metagenome | biome: gut microbiome; feature: rumen; material: KS-attached | host: Bos | place: Iran: Karaj | collected 2018-10
ATCATATCATGAAAGCTTATAGAACCAAGATGTCAAAGAACGTATTGTTTTCAACTAAATTGAAGAAGAACCAAAAATAATTAAAAATATTGGCTATACCCCCACTCTATACAAAAAATTCTGATTGACCGAGTTTTATTGCCTGCGGCAAGAAATCTGGGAGGAAATCTTTTGAGGAAATGGTTGGGTCAAGGATATGTAGGGACAAGCAAATTATTTCCACACTAGATTTCCCCCTTGATTTCTGCTCGAAGAGCATAACACGTGTTTTATAGCTTGCGCTAGAAATCATAGAGGAAATCTTTTGAGGAAATGAGGTGGGACACAGATCGATGAAAATTACGTGGCACTTAGGAAAGCTGAAAGGCTCTCCAAGTCCTTGAATTCATATATCTTAGCATTGCCGACACCACGAATTCGTTCCCGATTACGGCCCTCGCGCACTTTTGTCATCATTGTTGCAACATCCTCATTCTGGTTGATGAAAGTGAAAGCCTTTGAAGGTATATCATCGATGATATTGCACAACTCATCGGCAAAAGAGCGAGACATGAAACTGACGCCCTCAAAGTCGAGAGTAACCTCGTCGGCTTTTTCATCAATGCTCGAACGCAGTTCTGAGGCTCTGGAGCGGGTGAAAAGGTCTGCGCTATATATGTCGTATAATTTTATCGTTTGTTTCATTTCTGTGTGAGATTTGAAAAAAGGTCTTACGGTTATTTCAGGAACCACTTCCATGCCGGGAGGATGCGAACTGTTCCCATGTCGTCACAAACAACCTCATCCTGGTCATAGGTGACAATCGTTCTATTCAGGCAGCCCGTGACAGAGGCTGCTTCGCGAATGCCTCCGAGTTCGCGGTCGCGAGTTTCCTTGTCTTTCATGCCCCAGCAGACCTGGATAAGTTCGTTTACACCTATTCCCGTTTGGATTACGAAATCGCACTCCTTCTCTCCCAAATAATAACAGATCTTCTGTCCCTCGGGAAGATTGCGCAACAGGTGGAGATATACTGCATTCTCGAACAGGATGCCTACATCCTCACGACCTGAGAGCAGAACAGATTGTCGCAGACCATTGTCAACGCAATAATATTTTGGGAGTGCACTCGTCTCCCGCTTGTACGATGGGTCATACTTGGTGACTTTATACAACAAGAAGATGGAGCAAGTCTTTTCGGCTATGCCATACAAATCGTCTTTGGTTACTTTCCTGCCTTGCGAACGCATATCGTTGTAAATGGCATTGATGGATGCAGGTTTTGTGATTCCGGACATCAGACGTTTGATGACATACTTGACTCTTTCGGAGTTCGACAATTTGTATCGATCCATCAGATCCCTGAATATCATTGCATTGAAGTAACCTTGCAACAACTTGTCCTTCATCACACGACTTGATTCCAACACGACTTCCGGATAACCACCTTCATGGAGATAATCGACGAAGATCGTCCTCAGTCGAGCCACATCCTGTTCCAGTTGACTATCAGTGCGCACTTCCTTAAACTGACAATACTCCTTGAAGGACAAGGGATATTCCTTATACTCTATTGGCCAGCCACGAAGTGCCGTATTCAACTCCTCGGACAACATGATACCAACTTTCCTAAAATAAAGGAAACAATCGGACAAAACTTTCCTAAAAAAAAAGAAAACCCGCGAAATTTTATATTATAAACGATAATTTGCCATCTTGTATTTGCAAAAGAAGATGAAAAAAAACACCTCGACCAATTAAGAACACGAATCGCACGAATTGACACGAATGAACTAAGAAAAGACGAAAAATGAGGCATAAGGATAAGATGCGCTTGATAGCGCCTCTGGTGAATGTCTCAGAGATGACATCTATGAGCGAGCTCCTATCTGCCATCTCTTAGGTATCCACCACCCTATCGGGTCATATCCTAATGCCTTAAAATCGTTTCACAGAAAAATATTTTTAAAAATATAGCCTGTCCCCTATCATAATCATATAAGAAAAAAAAAACTTTGTAAGGTGTAGGTGCGGAGCATCAGGAGACCCTCTCGGTCCTCCGCACCCCCTCTATCCCCCGCTTCTCCTGGACGTGACTGAAAGGAACAACAGCGGGGGCTGAATACCTTAAAGGGGGATGGCTGGCTAGTCGCGAATAAGGGCACACAGAAACCACGGAAACCACAGAAAGGGTGGCATCAACGAATATTTCCGTGAGTTCGGTGAGCTCTGTGTGGGATTAAAAGGGCACGCGGATTACACAGATAGACACGGATAATCAGTGGGTCCGAAATAGGCACACAGAACGCACAGAAACCACAGAAAGGGTGGCATCAACGAATATTTCCGTGAGTTCGGTGAGTTCTGTGTGGGATTAAAAGGGCACGCGGATTACACAGATAGACACGGATAATCAGTGGGTCCGAAATAGGCACACAGAAACCACGGAAACCACAGAAAGGGTGGCATCAACGAATATTTCCGTGAGTTCGGTGAGTTCTGTGTGGGATTAAAAGGGCACGTGGATTACACAGATAGACACGGATAATCAGTGGGTCCGAAATAGGCACACGGAAACCACGGAAACCACAGAAAGGGTGGCATCAAAAAATATTTCCGTGAGTTCGGTGAGTTCTGTGTGGGATTGAAAACGATGTCAATCGTAATCCAAGAGCCATTTCCAGCAAGGGACGATCTCGATGGTGCCATGTTTGTCGCTGATGGTACCTTCTTCGTCAAACGTGATAATAACTCGACGTTTACATGGATATGCATTGGGCAATTTGCCAAGAGCGTCCACTTCGCGTGCCCTTGTGGTTTCGTCGGCTAATGAGTATGACGCCTGCACCGCAAGCTGCTCGCCTGGCACATAGAAGTCAACCTCGACATTCGAGTTGTAGAAATAAACACGCTCGTCATCAACGTCGTGTCCATACTTCCGGAATAAGGAAAGTGCTACAATGTTTTCGAGAAGAATGGTATCTATGTTCATCAACTGAATGGACAACAGTCCATTGTCGATGTAGTAATATTTGCAGACACTTTCTTTTTCCTTGAAGGCCGAAGCGATGTTTCTCAAACGCAGCAGCAACCATGCGTCTTCTGAATATCCGACGTAATTGGAAACCGTCGGGACACTTACCTTTCCTGCCACACTCGATAGGATCTTGGCCAAACGATTGTATGAGATGGGTTGCATGATGCTCTCGGCTATCTTCTTTGTCAGAAGCTGGAGCAGCTTGTGGTTTGCGATACCGTTTCGCTGTGCGATGTCGCCCAGGTAAATCTTTTGAAAGACGCTGGAAAGATAAGAGCGTTTGACCGGCAAATTGATCGATTCGGGCAAGCCGCCCCAGGCAAAGTAGTCGCTGTATGCTTTCATGAAACGTGCCTTCGACTCGGTGGCTACAAGAGACAATTCATCATGCGGGATACTGAGATAGTCAAGGTACTCCTTAAAGCTGAAAGGATATACTTCCACCGGAATATATCGGCCTCCCAGATCAGACATGATTTCCCTTGAAAGCATCTTTGCATTGCTGCCGGTGATGAAGACACTGTACTTCTTGTCGGCAAGATTACGCGCGAACTTTTGCCAACCGTCGACATTCTGTACTTCGTCGAGGAAAAGCATCGGTCGTTTTCCATACATCTCCTGGTGACATTCCAGAATGAGGTTGAAGTCATCGGCCGTGAAACCTTCAAGACGGCGGTCCTCAAAATCGAGATAAAGCATATCTTCCCACCCATGTCCATCGGATAGCATCTGGTGCATTTTCTGGAACAGCAGGAAAGATTTTCCCGAACGCCTCACGCCTACAAAGATCTGCAGAGGAAATGAATCCAGGTCATAGTTGCGTGGAAAAATGTTGTATCGCTCGACATCTTTCTGATTATCGAGCATTACTTGACGCAGTATGTTTCTTGCTATTGCCATAAATTTTGCCGTTTTATTAAATGATATTTTATAAAACGATGCAAAGTTATAAGTTTTGACTTAATAAAACAAGAAAATCACATTGTTTTTGATGAAACCTAATATACTTGGAGAATAATGTTATCTATAGTTTGCATTATTCTCCAAGGATATTTATTATAAGATGAAAAAAGCTGATTGTCCGATTATTATTGCTGGCGCAAGAAATCTTTGAGGAAATCTTAGGAGGAAATGAGGTGTGGTCAAGCTTTTGTAGGGTCAAGCCCCCATTTCCACACTAGATTTCCTCCTTGATTTCTGCTCGAAGAGCATATACAAAGGGACTTTAACGTTAATGACCGTATAATGGACCGTTAATTGTTCGTTAATGAATATTTGAAAGAAGACAAGAAGATGAAAAAAAACTTAGAAAGGTGTAGGTGCGGAGCACCAGGTGCTGTGAGGCATTGTGTACAACTGTGAATGCAAGCATTCTCACCTGTACCCTATGCTTCACAGCGCACATCAAGGATGTGCTACACCTTTCAAAGAAAAAAAGAGCTCCTATCTTAGGAGCTAGAAAAAAGCCTACGGCAGAAAAGAGACCATCCGGATCCCGGTTTTTTTATCAAGAATTGGAGAATTTGAGTATTTATATAAAAAGATGAAAAATGGATTTGCAATGATGAGGTGGCTTCGATAAGCCACCTCATCATTGCAAATCGAAAATAATCTTGGAAAATTTTAAAAAATATTGCTATCCCTCTTATGGAATAAAATTCTGTTCGACCGAACTGTATTGCCTACTTCTCATAATAACCCTTATTGCTATACTGAGACCAACGGAGATACATTTCCTGGTAATGATCCTTTATGAATTCTGAAATCTTGGCAATCTCACGATCATTGAGTATGCCACGGTTACGAACGACAGAATCGCCATTACTCTTCACAAAGAATTTGGCAGAACCGCCCTCTGTAAGTTTACTATCACTAGCATGGACATGCATACATTCAACAACGCAGAATGATGTAAAATACAGGTAATATCCTGCTACCTTGAAATCATAATATTTGGGCATAACTCAGTCCTCCATGTATTTAAGGTTCTGTTTCAAATAGCGACTTGCTATGGAGAGTTCAATGTCATCCATAGTAGTCTCCAAAACTTCTCCATCCATACTAAACACGACCGCCTTGTCCGGGTTGTTAAGGTTGAGCACTCGAACACGACTATCCTCTCGAATGAAGGCATAACCATTGACAATAACGTCAGCTCTGTCGGCAATAGTCTTGATGTCAAGCATAATCTACACGTACACTTTTAATAGGTTTGAGAAATGCAGCGGAGTCGATATAAAGATCATCAAGGATTGGCTTGAGGTCGATATACTCCTCTTCAGGCTGAGCATTGTGACGATATTTTGCCAATACCACTAAATAGCCATTGTCCCAATGCAAAACATCGACATACCGTTCCAGGCTATATGGTGCCTTGAAACGGATATGGCGACCACCATAACTGAAAGCTGTAAAGTTTCCAGAACTACTGAGAATGGCCTCATGACCATTGGATTGTAACTTGCTATTTCCTATCATATTGAATATTGCTTATATCTTCATATATTGCACTGCAAAGATAGGAGAAAATAATGAAAGAACAAAATAATGGATGAAAAAATAATCATAATGCATCATTTGGGAGAGTTTTTTTTGATTTTTATCTGCTTTTCGTGATTTTTTTACCACGAATGCGATTTGACACGAATGATTATTCTTTAACGTTAATGAAAGTGTAATTAGCCGTTAATTACTCGTTAATGAAAATTTGAAAGAAGATGAAAAAAACTTAGAAAGGTGTAGGTGCGGAGCACCAGGAGCTGCATAGTGTTGTCTGCATCTGTGAATACGAGTATTCCCATCTGCACTCAATCCTTTGCAGCGCACGGCTTTGCTGCCGTGCTACACCTTTCAAAGAGAAAAAGAGCCTCCGGACCTCACATACATTGTAATTATTTGCTGACGCAAGAAATCTTAGAGGAAATCTTAGGAGGAAATAATGACAAGCATGAGAATGTCCTGGCATTACGTGATCTAGTGGTATCATTTTTTCGAAAATAACCCCAATAGGTTTGTGGCGATTTCGGGGTCCTTGAATCGGATGAGATTATCCTCGGAGGAATGATAGCCTAGGATGTTGATGCTGCCATACCAGATGATTGTTTTGTCGATGATTGCGAGATGCAGGGAGAGGGTGCTGATTTCACACCTTTTGCTGCCAAATGGATGAGTTGTTTAGTTATCGGTGATTGCTGCCGGATTCTCACTTTGGGGCAGGATATGACAATGCTAAGTTTAGGGTTCGATATATCGGACAAGAATGGTGATTCGAAGTTATTGGCATTGTATATCACGTCGATTGTTGGGAAGAAACTATCGAATAGTTCGTTATTCCTAATAACATAACCGATGGATGCATAGCCCTTCAGACGCTTGCGATACATGGTCTCGCATACAGGAACGTGAATATCGATGTAGTCGTAGATTTGTACGTCCTGCTTGCCTTCGAACTCACGATGTAAACGACCAGCATATTGGGCTACAATGCCTTTCCATGAGACAGGTGACACCAGAAACAGCGTGTCGAGACGGGCGTAGTCGAAACCCTCACCAACATACTTGCCTGTGGCTACTATGACCAGTGGTTCAGTCGGAGGTATAGATTGCAGGAATTCCATCTTCTGACGTTTCTCCTTCGTACTCTCTGAGCCAATCAGCGAGATGACATTGGGACAATGTGGCTTTAGCAGTTCGGACAATGTGGCAACATGTGAGGTACGACTAGCCAATATGATGGGTGTTCGCCCTTCCTCCAATGCTTCGATGACATCCTTGATGATAAACTGGTTGCGACATTCATCTTCTGACAGTTGCTGTGCGACTCTTGTAAACGAAAGATTGCATGAAGATGATGGGATCCTGACCATCTTGACGAACAGGAGTCGCTGTCAACCCATAAACATAGTGAGCGTTGACAGTCTTCAAGACCTGTTCGAAGCTGACTGCTGACACATGATGACACTCATCGACTATCACCATACCATAATCTTTCACGAAGGGTTTTACTTCGTTGTCGGATATGCACGACTGAATCAAAGCAATATCGATGATGCCATGAAGACGGTTGCCTGCAGATGAAAGGGTTCCAATTGGCGTCGAACTCCTCCCCTGTCGGCGTTTTCCTCCTTTTATTTCTGGTATGGTATCTATGATCAAAAACTGTTCCAGTTTACGGACCCAGTGGTCGAGTAAGGCTTTGGTATGAACCAGGACCAATGTATTGACACCTAGTTTGGCTATTATACCTATAGACGCTACCGTTTTCCCGTAAGCGGTTGTTGCCGAGAGTACACCATTGTTTCCTGTCGTCAGACAATTGACTGCCTCTTGCTGACCCACCCTCAATTCGCCAATGAACTGGACAGAAATAGGTTTGCCATGATTCGTCCTATCATCGAAAATGTAGCGAACCTCCTTTTCTTGAAGCAAACTGGTGACGGCATCTTCGCATCCACGAGGCAGAGCCAGGTAATCGTCGGTAATATCTGCACATGAAATAATGCGAGGTGTATTATAAGTGGATAGACGCATGGCCTGTTTCTTGTAGAACTCTGGATTGCGGAAGGATGCAATGCGTCTGAGATGATTAAGAACCTTGGAGGACAGCTGGCACAAAGGGATGTATAGCAAATTGGCCCTTGTGATTACAATCTCTGAAGCGAAATCGGATTTCTCGATTCCTGAGGCAAGAGGCACTTCCCAAGGCTTGTTCTCACTGATTCTTGAAAGTTCGCCAAGAGTCTGTATGTGGGATGTCTGTTTCAGCAATTCATCTAATGCCAATTCGGATAATTTACCGACTTTCAGCAAATACTCCCATTGGTCGGGATATGGTTCGAAGTATTCGTTAACAAAAACGCTATTGCCATTCTTGCGCGCATTGCCCTGCAATGGCAAGGCTACCAAGTTGCCTAATCCTCCTTCGGGAAGGGTGTCCTGATTAGGGAAGAAACGATCGTAGGACTTGAAGCCTATTGTCCCGTTTCTCTCCATGGCCTCGGTGAGAATAGTATTGCCCAACCTACGAGCCTTGATGGCAGGAACCGGGCTTTCGAAGAATATCCAAACGTGGGCACCATTGCCAGAACGCGAACGCTCGACGGAACATGGAATATGCCAGCTGTTGCATACATCGGTAAATGCCAGCACATCATCATGATATCCATGTTCACAGTTCTTATCATCGAAGTCAGTGCATAAAAGATGACAGGTATTATCCTCGTTGAGCACATAGAGCCCTATCACATCCCTGCCTTCCTGATCTTTCCCTTCCAAATGACGATAGACATCGTCATCGGTGAGTGGTGAGAACTGTCGATTGGCGCAATCGGCACATTTCAGTTGTTTCTTATCGCATAACTGAGGATTCCATTCGTTTTCGCATACTGGCCTATAACCTGCCTTTCCGCTTGTCTTACTGTACCATCTTCGAGCGAACACATCCTCACGGCCTTTGAATAAACTACGAAAGAGGATGACCTTCTCTTGAAGTGACAAAGTACGCATAGCTGTCGGTGCGGGTATAGGAGGTGCAACATACTCACCTAGCCGTTTGCGCAACTCTGCATTTTCGGCTTCTAATGCTTTGATTCGTTCAAGCAACCGTTGCCGCTCTTCTAACATTATCTGGTATTGTGTACGAAACATTGGATATGTGGATAAACTGTGGTTGGATGGGAGGGGTAACTGACTACAAAAGAAGGACTCAGACATGTCTGAAAGGAATAACTAGGGGGCAGAAACCATGGAGGTTAAGGGGCATATTTCTCTTTTTGCAACTGCTGATTCATATAACTGAGAATGCTGAAGAGTGGGATGTTTTCCATCCATCCTTGATCGATATAGGGCTTCATGGAGCAACGCAGGCCCTTGAGTTGTTTATCAGCATGGTCAATTGTGACAAATTGGGACAAAGACTTGCCCTTAACGTTTTACTCTGCTTTAACCTCTATAGGTATAATTCTTTGAGGAGTCTGTATCAAATTTACCATCAATAAATGCCAATTTTGTGAGGGAATAATCACCCATTATTGCCAATTTTGTGAGGGAATAATCACTCATTATTGCCAATTTTGTGAGGGAATTTTCTGCTTGACCAGACATAAGCCTGAAAGGCTGGAGAGAACACAAGCGGGGATGATAATCCCCGTTTGTATTGGGCGCAAACAAAAGGAGTGCTGAAGGCACGAAAGACCACCATCTTTCGCCCTTTCTGGGCGTTCCTTTCAATTGTATTGCTGACGCAAGTCATTTCCACAAATCAATTTTACCCAAAAGGAAATCGTAAAGGCTTACCATCAATATGCCTTCTTCGTTATAGCCAGAGAGGAACCGATCGCCAGCAATGATTATTTTTCGGAAGCCATCAGCAATATGCAGCAAGGAATCCTGTTCCTGATCCACCTTTTCTTTCGATGGCAGAGCATAGGCCGATTGAATATAAAGACGTTCGTCATGACGATTTACGACGAAGTCTACTTCCAGATTTCTCCGCTGAAGAACGTTATTTTGATCGCGTCGATAACTTTCGACCAAACCGACATCGACCGAGAATCCGTTTCGGCATAATTCGTTGTAAATAACGTTCTCCATTGCGTGAGTCGATTCTATTTGACGAAAGTCGACAATCGCATTTCTAATACCAAGATCTTCGAAATAGTACTTAGTTTCCGAACCGATGTACTTCCTCCCCTTGATATCATAGCGTAAAGCCACGCCAATAATGAAAGCATCCTGCAGGCATTCAATATATTTCGCAATGGTAGCAGGTGAGATTTCAAGACCTGCTGCCGACTTGAAGGTGTTTGAAATTCGACGAGCATTGGTGCTTGCGCCGATACCGGAGGCAAGGATTCTCACCAACTCCCTCATTCCATCCGCATTCTTCAAATGATTGCGCTCCAGGACATCCCTCAAATAAACGGTTTCATAGATTTCCTTCAGATAATTCTGCTTGTCTTCAGGCCGTTCAAACTGAGCAACAGCTGGCAAACCGCCATACTTATAATACAAGTCGAGGGCCACAGCCATCTCTCCACCTATGGCTTCGTAGTATTCCGAAAAACTCAAAGGGTGAATTCTTATCTCCCATCCACGACCTCGGAATTCTGTGATCACATCTTTCGACAGGAACTTCGCATTCGATCCAGTGACATACACCTCAGCATTTGATATGCCAAGGTAAGAGTTCAATACATCCTCAAACTCCTTGACCAATTGAACCTCATCGAGCAAGATGTAGTACTTGCCTGCATCTTTCATCAGACCATCTATGTGCTGCAGCAGTGCATCCGGGTCACGCAGCTTCTTATTTCTGCGATCTTCAAGATTAACCTTAATGATGTGATCTTCGTCAATTCCTTGATTCAATAGATCATTGTAAAAAAGATTGAACAAAAGAAATGATTTGCCACAACGTCGGATACCGGTAATGACCTTTATCAAGCCATTTCCATCTGCCCTATGAAGTTGTTCAAGGTAAGATTTACGTTCAAATACCATATTTTACTTTATATTTCTGTGTCAAGACACAAATTTGTGCTACAAAAGTAGGATTTTTCTTTTTAGAATGTCCCGAGAATCTCAGAATAATTGTTCGCAAGTCAATTTTCTAAAGCCAACTCAATCGTTTGGTATTTCAACTTTCCAATTTCAGCATAAAATCCAAAAGCCCCATCCTAGCGTAAATAAAAAGAAAAAAGGCTGGAGAGAACACAGGCGGGGATGGAATCCCCGTTTGTATTGGGCGCAAACAAAAGGAGTGCTGAAGGCACGAAAGACCACCATCTTTCGCCCTTTCAGGGCTTCTGGGTGGTGGGTGCACAATACCGGGGGTTTTACCCCCGTCTGTGGTCTTACGCCCCTTCGGGGCTATTTGTGGTTTAACGTTAATGACCGTATAATTAGCCGTTAATGACAATTAATAATTTTTATGATGAAAAAAATTGTTATCCCCTTCTATGGGGAAAATTGTCGATGCAGGACACTAGAAGATCAGGTCTTTTTCTATAGCTCTCCAGCCATATAGAGCGGGAGATAAACTACTCCATCCTTCTCGACCAAATCGCCTGTATGTAAGACAAATGGAGTAGCCAAATACTTGCCATATTTATTTGTGAACTTCTCAAGTGAGGTCAGGCTATATCGCGATGACGACTTCACCTCCACAGGTGAAATATTATGACGATCAGTCACCGAAGGTTTACGTACAAGGAAGTCAATTTCCATCCTATCTTCTGCTACCCTGGAAACATTCGAATAGAAAAACAATTCGTTACCTGCAGTTCGAAGCATCTGTGCAACAATGTTTTCGGTCAGCATACCTTTGTTAACCTCTAGTTTGTCGAACATCAACTTCTTATACAGTTGTCCCTGATAGATGTCTTTCTCACTAAAAGCCATGGCTATCAAGAGACCAGTATCGGCCATGTAGAGTTTCATCCTTGCGTTATCACGACTCAACTGCAAACCGACATTCGGTTCAGTGGCAGCGAAGCACACGTTCACAACACGCGACTCTTCAAGCCAAAAGAAAACATTCGAATAGTCACGCGACCGTGCACCCTTTTCCACAACACCTATTCTGAAACGCTTCTCGTGACGCTGAAGCTGAGATGGTACAGAGTCAAATACCCGTGTGACCTTCTGCTCATAACCGGAAGCATACTTACTTATGTCTGCACGGTATAGCTTGATGATGCCACGTTTCACATGGTCAACTCGATCGAAATCACCTTCATTCACATACATCTCGACCGACTGTGGCATACCTCCCACTATCATATACTGCCGAAAGAGTTCCATGGTCTTACGGTGCAAGGCAGGACCGAGGGGTTTTCGAGCAATAAAGCATGCTCGAACATAGTCCATCAGTTCTTCCTTGCCCATGGCCCACAGGAATTCTTCAAAATCCATCGGGTACATGTTGAGTCGTTCCTCTTCCGAAGGAATGATTATGTTCTTCACATTACGGTTGATGCTCATCAAAGAGCCCGTCTCAATATAATCGTAACGGCCATCCTTTACCAGATGCTTGATAGCAGCACGGGCAGGGGGAAACTCCTGGACCTCATCGAACACAATCACCGATTCCCGACGATAGAGTTTCACGTCCATCAACAAACTCAACTGCAGGAAGAAAGAGTCCAAATCGGTCAGATAATCCGTAAATAGCGAATTTATTTGTCGGTTCACTTTGCTGAAATCAAGAAGGATGTAAGACCTGTATTCGCTCTTTGCAAACTCCTCAACGATATAGCTTTTGCCTACACGACGAGCACCATCTATCAGGACAGCAGTCTTGCCCCCCCAATTCTGCTTCCATTTAAGCAGCTCATTATATATTTTCCTTTTCATACTATCTTTACACCAAAACGAGGTATGCAAAGATACGAATACTACACGAAAACAAGGCAATAAGAATGTAAAAAACTACACGAAAACGAGGTGTTTTAATATATTTTAAGGATTTCTGCGACCTTCACATCCCACTTCAACTCGTTATGAACGTATTCTGATTGTCCGAGTTTTATTGCTAACGCAAGAAATCTTTAAGAAGAAATAATGTCTGACGAGCATGAGAATGTCCTGGCATTACGTGATCTAATGGTATCATTATTTCGAAAATAACCCCAATAGGTTTGTGGCGATTTCGGGGTCCTTGAATCGGATGAGATTATCCTCGGAGGAATGATAGCCTAGGATGACTTTCTCATGAAGTGACAAAGTAAGCATAGCTGTTGGTGCGGGTATAGGAGGTGCGACATACTCACCTAGCCGTTTCCGCAACGCTGCATTTTCGGCTTCTAATGCTTTGATTCGTTCAAGCAACCGTTGCCGCTCTTCTAACATTTTCTGGAGGTTAAGGGGCATATTTCTCTTTTTGCAACTGCTGATTCATATAACTGAGAATGGTGAAGAGTGGGATGTTTTCCATCCATCCTTGATCGATATAGGGCTTCATGGAGCAACGCAGGCCCTTGAGTTGTTTATCAGCATGGTCAATTGTGACAAATTGGGACAAAGACTTGCCCTTAACGTT
>JAEEGI010020897.1_pt1 | contig 13054 bp, 12 predicted proteins | sample 8958751 | NCBI WGS metagenome assembly JAEEGI01 (sample SAMN16246545, study PRJNA631951) | gut metagenome | biome: gut microbiome; feature: rumen; material: KS-attached | host: Bos | place: Iran: Karaj | collected 2018-10
TCCTTCATGTGCGAGGGGACCGAAATGCTTTCGTTGAGCTGCACGGTCTGGCTCCAGGCGCCTTCGTAATTCTCCGCGTACGCGCGCCGCACGCCGCAGGAGAAATCGGACGCCGTGTCGTAGGCGTCGGTCAGGATCCGCAGCGTTTCCGAGGTGCATCCGTACACGCCGATCGACAGCGCCGCGTCGACCGTCGCCGTTCCCTCGTCCTCGATCGTGACCGACAGCGAGGTCAGCGTCGCCGAGGCAAACGCGTTCTCCCCCGGCTCGCAGGCGACGACGTCGGAAAACGGGATCGCGTACTGTTCCCGCCGGATCCCGCCGTCCGCCGCACCGTACAGCACGCAGAGCCGAAGCTCGCCCTGCGGCAACATGCCCTCCGTGCTCTTGACAAGTCCGTTGACGAGCGGCGTCGCGCTTGCCCGGATCACGGTCATGCCGCGCGGCGCGTCGATCGGCTCGCTCATCCGGAGGCTGTGCGCGCCGAGCAGCGTGCGTTTTTTCAGCGTGACCGCCGCCGTCTGCACCTCCGCGCCCCTTGCGTCGTCCAATCCCGTGATACAGTCGATCTGCGTCGGCTGAAACACCGCCGTGCGCAGCTGGACCGTCGCCTTCAGCCGCAGTCCCCCGTCCTCGCGTCGCAGGCTGCACGCCGGGATCTCCGCACTCACACGCGCGTTCATGTCGGGCGTGACGCCCTCCATGCGGATCGTGTGCGAGAACTCCGCCGCCGCCTCGAAGGCATACGGCTGCCGGTCCGCGGATTCCACCGTGGGCTTCAGGGTCATGGTGCCGGTGACGACGATCGCGCCGTCGCGGCAGTTCACGTCCGTGATCGCCGCTTCGCTCTCCGCGGACAGCACCCGCTCGAGCGTCTTTCCCTGCGGCAGCGGGATCGCGCTCTCCATCTGTGCCTGCGCCGTCGTCTCCCCGAACAGGGTTTCCGTCAAAAGCGTCGTTTTTCGTATCTCCATGTCGAACACTCCTTTTTCGTCTTCTCTGCAAAGATTATGCGGGATCGGAAAGAAACTTGCGTTTTTCCTGCGTCTGCAGTATAATGATATACGAAATAGTTTGCGCAGGAGGCAAAGATGGCGGCAAAGCTTCGGTATACGCTGATGCTGCGCGTGTACGGCGAGGAAAAGATCTTCGGTCCGGGCATTGCGGAGCTTCTGGAGCGCGTGGAGGAAACGCATTCGCTCAGGAAGGCGACGATGGACATGGGCATGGCGTACTCGAAGGCATGGCGCATCGTGAAGACCGCCGAGAATGCGCTCGGCTTTCCGCTGCTCGATTCCGCCGTCGGCGGCAAAGGCGGCGGCGGCGCGTCTCTCACGGAACGCGGCAAGCGGTTTCTGACCGCGTACCGGAAGTTCGAATCGGTGGTGCACGCCTACGCGGACGAGATTTTTGAAGAGATGTTCGGGGAGGATTCGGAATGAAGTTTTATAAGGTACACGGACTCGGAAACGACTTCGTGCTGTTCGACGGCAGGGATCGCGATGATATCGACTGGACCGCGCTGACCGTGAAGGTCTGCGACCGCCACACAGGCGTCGGCGCGGACGGCACGCTGATCCTTTTGAACTCCGCGATCGCGGACGTGCGCATGCGCATCATCAACGCGGACGGCAGCGAAGCCGAAATGTGCGGCAACGGCATCCGCGCGTTCTCCCGCTACTGCTTCGAAAACGGCGTCGTGCGCGGCACGGAGTTTACGGTCGAAACCGGCGCCGGCGTGATGAAGCCGCGCATCATCCTGAAAAACGGGCGCGTGGACGGCGTGCGCGTCGACATGGGCGAACCGCTTCTGGAAGCCGAGGACGTTCCCGCAAAGGTCGAGGGACGCGCGGTCGATTTGAGTCTCACAGAGGACGGACGCACGTTCTCCTGTACGGCGCTGCGCGTCGGCGTGCCGCATACGATTGTGTTCGTCGATCCGCTGGACGAATCCGACGTGCCGAAGTACGGTCCATTGATCGAGCACGATCCGCTGTTCCCCGAGCGCACGAACGTCGATTTCGTGCAGGTGCTTGCGCCGGACCGCGTGAAGATGCGCACCTGGGAACGCGGCTGCGGCTGCACGCTTGCCTGCGGCACCGGCGCATGCTCGGCTGCCGTCGCCTGCGCGCTCAGGGAAAAGACCGGCAGGACCGTTGCGGTCGAGATCGCGCTCGGTACGCTGACGATCGAATGGTCGGAAGCTGACCACCACGTATACATGACCGGTCCCGCGGAGATCGTTTTCTCCGGGTTCTGGAACAGCTGAACGCCGATTACCCGCAGAAATGCGGGTTTTTTGCAACCGAATGACATTGTTCGCGGTTTTATTGACAAAGGATGTAACATTTTTCCATCCTGCATTGTCTATATAGTGAAAACAAGAAAAGGAGAACTGCCATGAAAAAGATCATCCCGGTCGCGCTTGCGATCCTCCTGCTGCTCTGCACCGCCGTCGGCTGCTCTGCTTCCGCAAAGTCCGCCGCGTACGAGAACAGCTATCAGATGTCCGAAACCGCCGACATGTACTACGCGGAGGCGGAGGCGCCCATGGAGGCGCCGACCGAAGCGAAGGCGGCTTACGGTGCAAACAACGCCCCGGCGCCCGCGCCGAATTCCTCTCAGGCGCTCAGCAACCGCAAGATCATCCGCAATGCCGACATGAGCATTGAGACGCTTGCGTTCGATGCGTTTCTGGAAAAACTGATCGCCTCCGTGGAGAGCTTCGGCGGCTATACGGAATCCAGCAGCATCGGCAACCGCGGATACCGCAACGGTCAGCAGCTGCGCAACGCGCACTACACGATCCGCGTGCCCGCAGACCGGCTTGACGATTTCCTGAGCGCCGTTTCCGAGCTCGGCAACGTCACAAGCATCAATACGGGGCTTCGGGACGTGACGACGAACTACGTGGATTCCGAAAAGCACCTTGAATCCCTGCGCGTCGAGCAGCAGGCGCTGATGGAGATCCTTGCGAAGGCGACGACCGTTGAGGACATCATCACCGTGCAGGACCGTCTGACCTACGTGCGCTATGAGATCGAATCCTATGAAGCGATCCTCCGCACCTACGACGATCAGATCGCGCTGTCCACCGTGTCGCTTTCCGTCAACGAGGTCGAAAAGGAAACGCAGGTCGAGAAGGAAACCTTCGGACAGGAGGTCTCCCGCCGGTTCAAGGAAAGCCTGGAATCCGTCGGCGATTTCTTCCGCGACCTCGGCGCATGGCTGTTCGGCTCCGCACCCGAGATCATCGTGGTCCTCGTGTTCCTCGGCGTCCATGTGCTGATCGTCATCCTGATCGTCAAGGGCATCAAACGCCGCGTCAGAAAGAACCGCGAGAAGGCGCAGAAAGCCCGGGAAGCGCAGAACAACACTCCGAAAGAATAATCCATCCTCTGTCCTCCCCCTTACATACGAAGAAGCGACCCGGTTTCCCGGGTCGCTTCGCTGTCTTTTGATCGAATGAATGACACATATGATTCCTGTTTTCGATGGGTTACGCGCGGAAGACGCGCATGACAAGGCAATAGGCGGCAAGAAGCCCGAAGACGAGACCGAGGAGCAGCCCGACGATCGCCGAGGGTAAGCCGCGCTTTTCGCGGTCCCGGATGCGGGCGACGATGCCGGACAGTCCGAAGCAGCAGGCAAGCGGCGCAAGGAAGAAGGTCACGACCGCGGTGCCGTACAGAATCTTGAGATCGAAGCAGAGGATCTTTCCCAAAAGCGTCAGCATGCCGAACACGAACGTCCCGACGCCCAGAAGCAGAGCGGCGGCGCTGCGTTTGCAGTGCGGCTTCCGCTCCGGCTCGCGCAGAACGGGCGCGGGCTGTTCGGGGACGGTGAATGCCGTTCCGCAGTTCGGACAGAACCTGACCGAATCGTCAGGCAGCGGACGACCGCATTCAGGACAGAACATGATCGGCTTCCTTTCGCGCCTTGTTGCGCTTTCTGATCAGCATCAGCACGTACCACAGGATGACCAGCACCTGGAACACGGCGGCGACCATAAACAGCATGGCGACCTTTTTGATCCCGCCGATCGCGACGAATGAGATGTAGATCGCGCCGCACAGCGTCCAGACGAGTCCCGACACCGAAAGCGCCTGCCAGATGAGGCTGCTCCACATGTGGCTGAACACGACGAGCAGGATCATGCTGACCGGCACGGCGTAGATAAACGCAAGCCAGCGTACGTTGACCTTTGCAAGATAGCACACAAAGAACCCGATCGCGGCGACGAAGAACACAAGTCCGATCGAGATCAGCGTTATGATGATGTGGCGGGTCTTCTGCTCCGCCTGCGAGCGGACCAGGGGTCCCTCGCGCAGGAACGAATCGAGCGGAACGTCATAGAGATCGGCGAGCTTGCACAGCACCAGAAGGTCCGGCATGCCGTCCCCGCGTTCCCACTTCGAGATGGATTTATCCGAGTAATTCAGCTTCTCGGCGAGCTCCGCCTGCGTCAGTCCGGCACGTTTCCGATACGCCGTCATCTTCTCCGCAAGCACGGTGCGAATTCTGTTTTCTTCCATATATACCTCAAAAGCGCCCTGTTCATCGGCATTCTACTCTCAGTAGAGCCGTCATTCTCCCTCTCTACCGGCACAAAGCGGAGCGATAGACGCCCGCGGCTTCCGAATAGGGTGCAAATCCTTCGGGATGCGTCTATTATAATGGCAGAACGATTTTATTGCAAGAGCGAATTGCGTCATACGGAGGTAACAAATGCAAACAAATCGTGTCATCTCCATCTTCGGCGACTCGATCCTGAAGGGCGTTCGCATGCTTTCGGGCACGACGCGCTACGGAACGACGGACGATATCGGACTGGAATCGATCGCAAAAAGCCACGACTGGATCCTCGATAACCGTTCCCGCTTCGGCTGCACGGTGCAAAAGGGCGAACAGCTTCTGAACCGCCAGCTCGAAAAGGGCGAAACGCCCGCGGTTGTTCTGCTGGAGTACGGCGGCAACGACGCCGATTTCCGCTGGGCGGAGGTCGCAGAGCGTCCGGACGGCGAGCATCTGCCGAACACACCGCTGCCGATCTTTGTCCAAACCATGCGCCGCATGATCGATACGCTGCGCGCGCACCGCGTCAAGCCGGTCCTTACCACGCTGCCGCCGATCTCGTCGGAGCGCTATCTCGACTGGATCACGCGCGACGGGCTTTCGAAGGAGAACATTCTCCTTTGGCTCGGCGACGCGAACGCGATCTATCGGTATCAGGAGAAATACTCGCTTGCGATCGAGCGGCTTGCCGTCGAGACCGGCTGCTTCCTCGTCGATCTCCGCAGCGCGTTTCTGGAACAGCGCGCGCTGCTCCCCTATCTCTGTGCGGACGGCATCCACCCGAACGACGCCGGACAGCAGCTGATCCACGACGCGCTGCGTCGGGCGGCGGACGCAAATCCGGTCCTGGCATAATCCGGCGTACACAAACGGCACGAACGCGATTCGCGCCGTTTTTACATGGTTTTTCGCAAGCAATGCCGATTATACAGATTGTGCATATACATACAAAAAAGATGTTGCTTTTTCTGAAAATATATGCGATAATATATCATACGGCAGGGCTTTCCCGCATCAGGGGTAATCGAACGGATCGGGAAAAACAAACCGTTCTGCCGCAAAATGATAGCGGAGGAAACCATATGAAACAGCAACCCAAAAAGAAAAGATCTCTTTTGCCGCTCTGGATCCTGATCGGCATGGTCGCCGGTATTCTGGTCGGTCTGCTCTGCCTCTGGCTTCCGGGCTGGTTCAACCATCCGGAGTGGAAGGAACCCATGGTCAACTTCACCACGAACTGGCTGAAGCCCATCGGCGACATCTACATCAATCTGCTGAAGTTCCTGATCGTCCCGGTCGTGACTATCTCGATCACCGCGGGCGTCATCTCGCTGGGCGATCTCAAGAAGGTCGGCAGCATCGGACTCAAGACCTTCCTCTACTATCTCTGCACGACCGCGATCGCCGTCGTCATCGGTCTCGTGATCGTCAACCTGTTCAAGGGTATGTTCCCGCCGCTGCCCGGTGCGAACCTCGAAGGACTTGAATACCAGGCGAAGGAAGCGCCGAAGGTGATGGACGTCATCAAGGGCATCTTCCCGGACAATGCCTTAAAGCCGCTCGTCAACGCAGACATGCTTCCGGTCATCTGCATCGCGATCTTCCTCGGCGCGGGCATCCTCGCCGCAGGCAAGAAGGCGGACCCCGTCACGAACTTCATCAACGCCGCAAACGAAATCGTCATCAAGATCCTGATGATGATCATCAAGATCACGCCGATCGGCGTCTTCTGCCTGATGGCGAACGTCGTCGCGGTTAACGGTCCGATGATCATCGGATCGCTCGCGCTGGTCATCGGCGTCGCGTATCTTGCGTATCTCGCGCATATGATCGTCGTGTACGGTCTCAGCGTGCAGTTCTTGAGCCACATGAATCCGTTCAAGTTCTTCCGCGGCATGATGCCGGCGATGATCACGGCGTTCACCACCACGTCCTCGAACGCGACGCTGCCGGTCAACCTGGAATGCTGCACGGAGCTCGGCGCGGATAAGGGCGTCACGTCCTTCGTTCTGCCGCTCGGCGCAACGATCAACATGGACGGTACCGCGATCTATCAGGCGGTTTCCGCGGTCTTCATCGCTTCCTGCTATGGCATGAACCTGACGTTCGGGCAGATGGCGCAGATCGTTCTGACCGCCGTGCTCGCCTCCATCGGCACCGCGGGCGTCTCCGGCGCAGGCCCGATCATGCTGGCGATGGTCCTTGCGCAGATCGGCGTACCGGTCGGCGGTATTGCACTTGTCATCGGCGTCGACAAGATCTTCGACATGGGCCGCACCACGCTGAACATCACGGGCGACGCGACCTGCGCGATCTGGATCTCCCGTCTCGAGCAGCGCAAAGCCGCAAAGAAAGCCGCAAAACAGGCATGACCCAAACAAATCAAAGGACCGCTCAAACGGGCGGTCCTTTTGTTTACGGCATTTTTATGTAGGTGTCAAAATGCTCGGATGGCTCAACGGAAAACCGGTTCCGAAGAAGCGTTGCCGCCGGATCCGTGTCGTCTGCTTCAAACTCGATCCGCAGAAATCGGTCGAACATCACGGACAGCAGCGCATCCGCAAAGCGGCCGAAATCCGCGCCGGGATCCGAAAACACGTATGCGATTTCATTTTCCTCGACAAACGCGCCTGCGATCCTTCCGTTCATTTCCGTATACAGCGCCGTATCCGGCAGCTCCGCCGCAAACATTGCTTCGGACGCCGTCAAAGGACTGACGGCTGCGTGTGTCTCGCGATAGTACGCAAACATTCGTTCGGCGCAAGCGTCAAAACCGGGCGTACCCCGCCGCGCTTCCGCCAGCGCACAGGGACGGTCCGAAAGCGGTGCGGACAGATCGGCTCTGCTCACGCTCATCGGATAACACGTACGTTTCCGAATAAAGCCCGCCTGCGTCAGCAGTCCGATCACATGTACGAACGCAGACGACACGATGCTTTGCAGAGGCTTTCCGTATTCCGCGATCAATGCCTCGAATACGTTGTGATCGAACCCGTCTGTTTCGTTCTCGTCGATATTCAGATAGAGATGCCGATCGTGAAATTGTTTGGTGTAAGTTTCCACGTTTGCCTCCCTCCGAAGCCTGAAAAAGGACCGTCCTTTTGAACGGTCCTGTCTGCGGATCAGTCCGCATAATTGTTGAAATAGTTCTGCACGAGCACGATCGGCGTGCCCTTGTCGCCGCTGCCGCTCGTGAGATCGCACAACGAGCCGATGAGATCGGTCAGCCGTCTGGGCGTCGTGCCCTGCGAATCCATCTGCCCCTTGAGATCGCGATTCTTCTCGCGGATACGGGCGCGGATCGCCGCAGTCAGCTCCTCGCCGGACAGCGTCTTGAACTCGTTGTCCGCAAGATACTTGAGCTTCAGCTCGTTCGGAAGCCCTATGAGTCCGTCGGTAAAGCCCGGCGAAACGACCGGATCGGCGAGCTCCCAGATCTTGCCGACCGGATCCTTGAACGCGCCGTCGCCGTAAACCATCGCTTCGACGTGCACGCCGGTACGGTCCACGATCTCTTTTTGGATCGCGTTCGCGACCTCATACGCATTCTTCGGGAAGAGCTTCACAACGTTCTCCGTCGCCTTGTTCGAGCCCAGCAGACCGTAATCCGGCTGGAATCCGCTGCCGTTCCGGGATGCGTTCATGATGCCGCACAGCGTCAGCACGCGCGCTGCGCCTGCCTTTTTGAGCCGTCTTGCCGTGCGTTCGCGCTCATGAATGTTGCTGACCAGCACACTGTCGGTAAACCGAAGGATCGCCGTCGGATCGTTCGCAAGCAGGATCACCGCCTCCGCCCCCTCCTCTTCGATCAGGGAACGGTAATACGCAAGGTAGTTGACGCCTGTGAACGGATGCACCGGATCGCCGAACTTTGCGACGAATTCCGATTCCGTGAACACGTCGGTATAGGGATTCACGCCCGTATCAAAGAGCGCATCCTCGTCGATCAGATGATTGCCTTCCTCATCCGCGGGGTAGGAAAGCTGCACGATGACCTTCTTTGCACCGCGCGCGATGCCGCGAAGACAGATCGCAAAGCGGTTGCGGCTCATGATCGGAAACACGACGCCGACCGTGTCGCCGAGCTTTTCCTGCACATCCGCAGAGATGTCGTCCACCGTGCAGTAGTTGCCGTCCGCACGCGCGACGACCGCCTCGGTCACCGCAACGACGTCGCGGTCGTGCAGTTGAAATCCGTCCTTTTCGGCTGCCTCGATCACCGAATCCGCAACGATCTTTACGATATCGTCGCCCTCACGGATGATCGGCGCTTTGATGCCTCTTGAAATCGTTCCTGCCATAAAAACGTCCTCCCTTCCGGTTCAAAAACATATATTAAAATACAAGAATCTCCGCCGTTTGTCAAGACGGAAACACATTTCCCGCAAAAAGAAAAAGAGCGCGGGATGCGCTCGATCCGCTCCGTGCCGCTTATTCGGCGCCGACCAGCGAAAGGAAGTTGGATTCGTCCGTCTTTGTTGCCGCAGCAAGCTCCGCAACGAGCACCTGACGCGCGGTCAGATACATCTTGCGTTCCCCCGCAGACAGCCCGCGTTCGCGATCGCGCCGCATCAGGCACTTGACCACATCCGCTACGACCATGATATCACCGCCGCGCAGCTTGTCCAGATTGTCCCGATACCGCTGATTCCAGTTGTCGCTTTCCTCGGAGCACTCGTCCGTCTGCAAAAAGCCGACGACCGCTTCGCAGGTCTTTCCGTCCGCCAGCGCTCTGAGCCCGACGTCCGCCGCCCGGTCGACCGGAACCATTGCCGTCATGCGGCCGATGCTGAACCGCAGGCAGTAATACTGCGTCGTCTCTCCGAGTATGGTCTGTTCTTCGATCGCTTCCACCACGCCGACGCCGTGCATCGGATAGCAGACGAGATCCCCGATTTTAAACACCGGATCCCCCTCCTTCGCATTCTCTCGAATCTATTATAACGGAAAAAACGGGGTCCTGTCAAATAAAAAATTTACGATACCACAAGAATCTTTGTCTGTCAAGCTGTTTTTTTGCAGCGAAAAAGCGCGGTATAAACCGCGCTTTCAAAATCGGTGATTTGTTTCGTGATTTCTCAGATACGCTTATCCTTATCCACAAGCCGCAGGACCAGCGCGGAAGCGATAAAGAAGATGAATGTGATGAGCAGAATGATCCCCCATGCTTTCCACAGTTCACCCGCTTCGGGTTCCATGTCCATCTTTTCAAACACCTGTTTTGCGATCACGTAGGATTGATGCAGTGCTTCGTCCTTGTTCGCGATGCGGATCGCGCCGTCCAGACCCCATCTCGAAAACGTCCCGTATGAGATGACCTTCGTTGCCTTCTCCAGTGGGAAGATTGCGCCGGACATAACGAGCTGTACGATCAGAACGAACGGCATGATCGTCATCGCCGTGTTCTCCTTCCGCACAAGGCTGGATACGAAGACCGCGATCGAATCGGATCCGAAGATGACCAGGAAGAATGTGATGTAGAAATCGATCGGCGGTACGGTGATCAGGCTTTCCGACGTGATCTCTTTGTGATACCAGGCATACATCATAAGCACCACGATCAGCGTTTCCACCGCGCACAGGAACGCCTCATAAACGGCGTGCGCGGTGACGTATGCCGACAGCTTCAGACCGGTGCGGTATTCGCGCTTGATGATCGCTCTTTCGCGGCAGATCGACTGGATCGAGTTGAACAGTCCGATCCACACGCAGCCGCAGATGATCGTAAAGAGTCCGTTCTTGGTCTCTTTATACTCTTTGAACATCTTGTCGCCCGTGACGATCAGGATGATGAACATCAGGATTGTTGAGGTGAGGAAGTTCTTCCATTGCTTTTCGTTGATGAACAACCGGAAGCATTTCCCCATATACACGCCGACCTGACCGAACCAGGAGATCCTATTTTGCTTCATGTCCATAGCCTTCCCTCACAAATCGCTGAATGAATTCATCCGCACGGCCTTCGCCGCCCTCGTTGACTCTGTTGATCTTCTTTACGATATCCTCCAGCCGTTCCGTTCCGAAGAACGTGCACGCCTGCTGCGGCGTACCGGTGAACGCCAGTCTGCCGCAGTTCGTCTTGTCCTTTGCAAGAATCACGACCTTGTCGAACAGGTTGAACGCTCTGTCCGGAATGTGGGAAATGACCATGACGATCTTTCCGGTATCGGCGATCTTTCGCACGATGTCCCACATATTGTCCGCATTGGAGCCGTCCAGACCGGAGTCCGGCTCGTCCAGGAAGAACAGCAGCGGCTCGCCGACGTATTCCACGCCGATGCTGAGTCTCTTGCGCTGACCGCCGGAGAGCTGACCGACCAGCTTGTCCTGTTCCTTTTCCAGACCGAGCAGCTTCATCGTCTCCGAAACGGCGATCTGCTGCTCCGCCCTGTCGCAGGCAAGGTGCATCTTCGCGGAATCCAGCAGGGTATCCGCGACCACGTCCGTGCGCCGCAGCAGATCCTCCTGCTGCACGTAACCGATGGCGTATTTCATCTTGTCGTATTCGCGATAGATGTCGATATCGTCATACCGGATCACGCCGTCCGCCGGCTCATAGCCCATGACCGCGTTGATGAACGTGGTTTTGCCTGCGCCGGACCCGCCGAGGATCAGCACAAGACTGCCCTTCGGCACAAACAGCCGGATATCCTTCAGCAGGGAATCGTAGCGGAAAAAGCCCTTGCGGACCCTGCGTTCGCGAATGTGGATCTGCAATCCGCCCGGTTTGGTCACGGGCGCCGGGTTCGGACGTTCGGACTTGCGTTTCCAGTTTGCCGGGAAGATCACGGCGTTCTGCAGGCAGATAAAATAGGTGTCCCCGATGGACACGACGTCCAGCGGACGAAGCTCTGTGTCCAGCTTCCCGAGCTGATTGTTGACGCGAAGGTCCGTTTTCCCCGTGAAATGAGAAGCGAAGATCTTTCCGTCGCGGCAGGTGAAGAACACCGATTGAAGGGTCGGATCATCCTCCCGAACCAGCTGCACCGTTTCGTTCGAGCCCTTTGGCATCTGGATCCGATACCACGAAGAATAATCCGGCACCCTGTCCACCAGGATCAGAACGGTATCGCCGGTGCGCATCAGGTCGAACGGACTGTGGATGCGCAGGATATCGCCGTATCCGATCTCAAAGACGTTGGTCCCGGGGACCGCGTCGTTCAGGTAAACCGTGCATTTGGAACTGATGTTCCGGAAATAGATCCTGCCGTTCTGCAGAAACACCTCGCCCTGACGGCGATCTGCGCCCGAGGAAAGCGGAATGTCCGGTATATTGCTGTTCGACCAGATGCTGCCGATCGACAAGCCGTCGAGCACGGGAAAGACCTTCGTTTCCCCGCTTCCGTTAAACGCAAGGAAAAACGCGGCGGAAATGACCGGTTTTTTCATCCTGTTCGAAAAAACCAGCTTGGACGCATTGGCGTCCTTTCCCCCGACTACCCCGAACGATCCTTTTTTCAGCACAGGCGCTCCGGTCTCGGTTTTCTTCGCTGAGAGAACAACGGGATCGGCTGTTTTCCAATCCGTGGGTTTGGGTCCGCGCTCCGTGCCGGACGACCCCTTCCTCCCGGCAGCCGCGTCGCCTTCGACGCGCCCGTCTGCTCTCATGTCCGTACGCTTCGGGTTCTCTTTGCCGCCGAAGCCGGTCGGACTTTTGATCAGCCGCATTTTCTTCTCTTCCATTTCATTCCTGCCCCAATTTGAAAACTCTGTTGTTTCCGTCCTCTCCGATCCGCAGGACCCCCGCCGATCGCGCAAAAACGGATCCGTTATCAAATAATTTTACCTTTTCTGCCGATAATTGTCAACGAAAAAACGATATTCCTGTATTCTCTGCCTTTTTCTCCCGAAACCCCGCTTTTCGCAGTGCAAGAAAGGACCGGTCGCTTTCGACCGGTCCCGTTCATCGTCCCTCAATCCAGCGGATCGTCCCGATAGTTCAGAAGAAAACGCGCGCTCTTTTTGGCATAGAGGCGCTCCGCAAGCCCGTCCGCGATCGGGATCAGGATACGCTCGTGCTCGCACTGCACCGGCGCGACCTCGTGCATCTTCCCTGTCAGCGAGTAATTCAGACAGGCGCAGTGATGGCGGCAGCGATCCGCGATCGCGCAGCCCTCGCAGTCCGGCTCCGGGTCCAGCGACGCGCGGTAGATCGCCAGCTGCTTTTCCCGGTCGATCCCGTTTTCGACGTCGCCCATGCAGTAATCCGGATCGTCCAGAAACTGATTGCACGGATAGATCTTTCCGTCCGGCGCGACCGAAGGCTGCCGCATGCCGAGCTTGCACTCGAGACACGGGCGGTCGTTCAGATACGCCGAGATCTTGGACAGGAAATTGAGATACTGCAGCGGACGCGCGTCGTCGAAATGCACCTCCGAAAGGTCCGCGATGCGTTTGTACTGTTCCGCAAGGACCGTCATCGAATCGTCGTCCCAGCCCGCGTTCGGACGGTAGTCGATCGCCGTATTGATCCGCGAAA
>JAEEGI010020898.1_pt1 | contig 13054 bp, 7 predicted proteins | sample 8958751 | NCBI WGS metagenome assembly JAEEGI01 (sample SAMN16246545, study PRJNA631951) | gut metagenome | biome: gut microbiome; feature: rumen; material: KS-attached | host: Bos | place: Iran: Karaj | collected 2018-10
AAGAAATAACCCCTGACCAAGCTGCACTTCTGGAGAAGCCCAATTCTTCTCAATATCAGCCTGAACAGGGATTATCTGCAAGCAAAGTTACGAATAATTCTATAAACGTGCAAGAAAATGAGCAGGAAAATGCAGAAAAAGAAAAAAAGATAACAGAAGAAAGTCTAAAGCAGTTCATTGGTGATTGGGAAAAAGGCCCTGAGAACGCCACAAAAGTTTTTGATGAAAAAGGACAACCAATAGTTGTTTATCGTGGTGGTGGTCGTCTTGGCAATATAGAAGATGCCTGCAATAATGCGAAGTATGGCATAGCGTACTATGCCACACCTTCTCGTTATGGAGCGGAAGAGTTCGCAGAAGAACGTACAGGAGACAAGAACAATGTGCTTGGAGGAGTACACTGAAAAGATGGTGAAAGAGCTTGCAGCCAAAGAAGCAAAGTATGCAGAAGTGGATGCAGAGGTGCAGGAGGCTAAAGTATGAGCGAAACGATAAAGAAGTATGGATTAGAAAAATTCTTGCATAGCGCTTTTGTCGGTAATGAAAAAAATGCTATCTTTGCAGATGAATTTAAAAGACATATAAAAGATGGAAAAGAAAAAAGAACAAGAGGAGAACGTGATCAACCTCGACGAAATGCACAAGTGGAACACGAAGCCGAGCAACTGGGTGGACGCAGTAATCAGGGACGGAAAGTCAAGTCTTCTAAAAGAGTCGGACGAGAAAAACCTTTCAGAGAAAATAATATCACATCTGGAGAGGTTTCCATAAATGAGGATGAGGAACTCTTCCGTGATGCAGAGGAGCGTGACCGTGTGACCGCACGTGGAATGTAAATATCCTTAATAGGAGAAATAGAATAATGCCGAAATGTAAAGTTTTCTTAAAAAATATTCATTTGGCGCAGTATGGGTGCGTAAAAGCATATCTTTTACACTGTAAAAATTCTTGCATAGCTCTTTTGTCGGTAATGAAAAAAATTGCTATCTTTGCAGATGAATTTAAAAAACATATAAAAGATGGAAAAGAAAAAAGAACAAGAGGAGAACGTAATCAACTTCGACGAAATGCACAAATGGAACACGAAGCCGAGCAGGTGGGTGGACGCAGTAATCAGGGACGGAAAGTCAAGTCTTCTGAAAGAGCCGGACGAGAAATAAGCTCAGTTGAGGATGAGGAACTCTTCCGTGATGCAGAAGAGCGTGACCGTGTGACCGCACGTGGAATGCAAATATCCTTAATAGGAGAAATAGAACAATGCCGAAATGTAAAGTTTTCTTAAAAAATATTCATTTGGCGCAATATCGGGGTGTAAAAGCTATGCTTTTGCATCATAAAAGCATAGGGATTACACCGTAAAAGCATAGGTTTTACATTGTAAAAGCTATCATATTACACTGTAAAAGCATATGAATTAGCCGAAAAAGCCGTATTTCCTGAATTTCGGAAATACGGCTTTTTCGTTTTTGGCGGTTTATAGCCCCGCTATCAAATTATGCCTCTGTTCTGGCATGTCTGTCCCCCGACGTCATTTTAACGCGCCTACGGGCGAGTTTTCTGAAAAGTGGAGAAACAGAACAAAATACACCATTACAGTTTTACATGCTTGTAAGCTATGCGCTGACGTCGCCATGTATATACGCAGTGGAGGGTGCCGTCGCGTCCCTGTATGATGGAAGGGTAAGAATACTGGCTGATAGGCGATGTCTCGAAGGTGCAGAAGTGGTGCCATGTGACGCCATCCTCTGACGAGGCAAGCGATATCGGGGTGCGCGGACCTTTGTTGGTGCCTGGCAGTGTGGCGAAGTCGTTGTATATCAATACGTGACGCTGGTTCTTATACACCTTGCCGTCAGTGGCCTTGATGCTCACGGGTTGCTGCAGGGTTACGGCGTCGATGCCCGACTGATTGTTTGGCACGTTGATGAATGCCATGTCGCTCCATGTCAGTCCGCCGTCACTGCTCCATGTCGTGGCTATGCGGCCAAGCGTCTGGTCAATGCCCTTACGCTGAGCATTGGTAGGACGGGTGCGGGCAACAGCCTGCAGACGGCCGTCAGGATGACGCAGTATGGAAGGTTGTATGCACAGACATGAGTCGGTGGCACGCGGAGCTGTCTTGGTCCACTCGCCCGTCTTCATGTTATATAGTTCGAAATGTATCTTCCAACCGTCCTGCTCGGTAGATGACGGGCAGACGAGGTTATCGCCCACGATCTCAGGCTTGTTCTTTATAGGACCGAGGAAGCCTTCGGGCAACGGCTCGCGCTCACTCCAGGTGAGTCCGCCGTCACGCGACTTGCAGAGCCAGCCGGTCCAGTCTTTTACGTTGGCACCTATCTTGAAGAAGAGCCACACCTCGCCGTCAGGCATCTCAAAGAGCACCGGATTCCAGCAGGCTTTCCTCAAATATTTATCACTGACAACTGCAGAACCTTCTCCTGACTTAGACATCTTCCAGTCTATGCCCAGCTCCTTGCATGGTCCTACGGCAGCAGGCACGGCAGTACTGTCGAGCCCGCTGAGACCTGCCAGGCTGCCGTATTTGTCATCAACGGCAAACACGCCGTCAGCAGCAAGGACCGGCGTTGACCATGAGTCTGTTGCCTTTTCCTTACGCTGCGTATAGATGCACACGTCAGGGTTGCGCTCCTTCGTACCACCGAAGTATGTGGCAAGCAGCGTACCGTCACGCAGTTCGACGATGCTTGAAGAATGTGTCTCGGGATATATTGAGTGGTCATACAAGAACTCATCGCTGAGCAGGCACCAGTCTTTCTTTGTGTAGTCTGTCTTGACATTGACGCCATGCTGATATGGCATTGCTGCATCTATGACGGTGGTGCCAGCGCTAAGCTGACGCACGGTGCCGTCGGGCAACACTGCTTCGGCAGTAACGCCCTGCGGCAGTGTAACCTCCCAATGCAGGCGCTCCAATGTCTTCTTCCAGTACGACTTCACCTCGCCCTGCGGAGTGCGGTATGTGCAGTTGATGCTGTCAAGCTCCTGTATGAAGAAGTCGGGCTTCATCAGGAGTTTCTTATATGCCACACTGCCTTCTGCATTCTTTATGCCAGCAAGGTCCTGGTACATCCACGTCAGCAGGTCGCCGAGCAACATCACATGGTTGCCTGAGTTCATGGCCGGGTTGGCAGTATCGCCGTTCCACAGTTCCCAGATGGTGGTGGCTCCATGCTCAGCCATATATCCCCATGAAGGATATGTGGTGTTGGTGGCAAGCAGGTAAGCCACGTCACCACGTCCGTAGCGCGTCAACGTGCGCATAAGATGTGAGATGCCTATTACGCCACATGACACATGGCCGCCGTTCTTCACTATGATATTCTCTACCACATTATTCAGCACATCCATGCGACAGTCTTCAGGCACGAGGTCGAAGGCCAGTGCCACGACATTTGCCGTAGCGGTATTGTTGCCGTAGTATATGCTGTCGGGGTAAAGCGGATGGCCCGGCACTGGCGATGTGCCACGCTTGCAGGTGAGGTATTTCGCATTGAAGGCACGCTTCATGTCGTCAGCCCTGCGTGAATAATCAGCGGCATCGGCAGTGAAGCCCTGCAACTTGGCAAAGTCACTCATCAACTGCATCACCTTTATCATGTAGGCAGTGGAAAGCAGTGCACCGTCAGTCTTGCGCGCCGGGTCCTCAGAGTGTATCAGTTCCGGACGCTCTGGCGGCATGCACCAGTCACCATACTTGTCACGGTTGATGATGCCGTCGTTCATATACTCAGAGCATACATGGGCTATCCACTTCTTGATATGCGGATAACTGTTGCGTATGGCCTCGTCATTGCCATACTGACGATACAGCATGTCACATGTAAAGGGCAGGCAGGCAGGCCACGTCACGTCGTCGTTATAATAATTCCAGAAGGCCGGTGCGACGTCACTGAACACTCCGTCGGCTCGCTGTGAATCACAGATATCGCGCATCCAGCGTGTGTACATCAGGTTATTGTCAAAGAGATAGCTCTCTCCAAGACTGCCTACGGTGCGGTCGCCAAGCCACGGCTGGCGCTCGTTACGCTGCGGACAGTCGGTAGGAAAGCCATGGTAGTTGGTCTTTATGCCCCACCAGGCATTGCTGTATATTTGGTTTAGCGTAGCGTCACTTGATACGAACGTGCCTGTCTCATCCATGTCGTCGCTGACCACGTAGGTCCTAACGTCGTCAAGACTAAGGTCTTTCATACCTGTTATCCTGACATACCTGCCGCCGTGATAGACGAATGTAGGATGCCACCACACCGTACCCTTCTCACTGCCGCTACAGATATATACGTCCTCCGTCTCGGCATCTCTCAGGTTATCTACATACAGCGTGGTGTCGTCATTAAGTCGCTCTGCATATTTTATCCTTATAGTATCTCCTTGCTCTCCTCTTATGCGCAGTGATATCCAACCAGCGATGTTCTGTCCGAGATCTATTATATCTCCATACAGTTTGCACCCTTTATTTAATGGCACTGCCTTCTGATTCTTCGCAGTCTGCGGATACAGTGCGCCCAATGGTATCTCCGTGCGCTCAGCACCGCTCCACTTGCTGTCATCAAATCCCGGCTTTGCCCATCCGGCCATCTCGCGGTTGGCGTCATACACCTCACCGTCATACTCATTATTCGACCTTATCGGTCCCTCTGCCGTAACCTTCCACGTCCTGTCGTCAGATGATACGCGCTGCGTCTTGCCGTCAGCATAGGTAACAATCAGTTCAACCCTGCACTTAGGGAAGCCTAAGAACGGACACTTATAGTGTTTCTGGTAACGCATAGGCACGGCACGGCCATTGCCGAGGATAACACCCAGAGCACATGTCTTTCCCTGTTGAAGGTTTTCTGTCACGTCGATTGCATTGTAAATGATACTCTTCCTCGTATCAGTCTGAACAGGCGTCAGCACATAGTCACCGCCCTTACGACTTCCGTTTACATACAACTCATAGTAGCCCACGGCGGCTATATACACCTTTGCCTGCCTGACAGGCTTGTCGGCAACCTGAAACTCAGTGCGCAGGTAACGCGCATTGACACGTGTCTTGTCAGACAAGTCCTCGCCTTCCACAAGCCTGTCAAGTCCTATCCATCTGCCTTTCCACTTTGCCTCGTCCAGCACGTCAGCGGCGTTTAGTGGTGTCACAATATGCTGGGCCATTGCCATGTACACAGCTCCGGAACATAGCACACTGCATAATATCCTTTTGAAGAATCTTTCTATCATCTAAATCCTATTGTTTTTTTATTCGTTTCTACGACAAAGTTACTAATTTTCCACCATACCTACCACCTAAATCCGTGTTAAAAGCATTTCTTATAACATTCTTTAAGATTCTGCAATTCCTCTGATAATGAAAAAACCGCACCAGGGCTTTTACAGCCCCGATGCGGCAAATTACAATACAAAATATTTAAGGTTAGAATATGTTATCTAATATTTATTTAAACAGCTTACGCACTGTGCCGTCGGACATCTTGACGATGTTGAGACCCGACTGCATCTCTGTCAACTGCTGACCGTTTGCATCATATATTGCCACCACGGTTGCATTGGCATCATTAGCAGCCACTGTTGCTACACCATCTGCCTTTGGCATACGTACGGCTACGTTGTCTATGGCAATGTATGCCGGGCAAGTCATTCCAAATTGTCCTGCCAAATCGTCAGACACTTTCCAGTCAAGCTTCAGCGTTGCTATTTTACCTAAAGAAGATAGGTCAAACTTTGTCCAATCTCTTATTATGGTTCCTTTTTCAATAACAGCAATTGATAACGTATCTATAATATCACCATTGCTGTCATATCCCTCAGCCAACAGATATGCTTTCGTATTATCTGACATTGCTGTAGACTGGAAAGCATCTCCTAAAATCACAGAGTGAAGGAAATATGCTGTTGTGTTTACATACATATGATCAATTACATGCTCTTGCCCATCACCAAATGTAAAGACAGGACGGCTATCTGTACCATAACCTGTCAAGACATCATTATACCCATAACAAACGGCAAAGTTGCTTGAATTATCATACCCATGGTTGCCATCCTTATTATAATCAATGCCTAACTGGGTTGTATAGTCTCCTTCTTCGTATGATGTATAATAGTTACTTACGGCTACGCCGCCAGACCAATAGCACCATGAACCCCAACTGTTATTTATAGTCGAAGTCAATTCAGTATTACCTTCGTCATACCATTTATATGCATCTTCCTCTGTGTAGAATCCATTACCCTCACCATAGAGCAAAGGACCGCCATTCTGTGCGTTATCAATCAATGCAGACCACTTTTCTCCTTCAAACGTGAGAACTTTCAAATCATAATCTTCCTGTGCACTTGATGACAAGATTACACCAAGAGCCAGAAACGCTACTGTGTAGAATTTCTTCATAAATACTGTTATATGTGTTGTTATTTTATGTCCTCCATAATGCCTAACCCACGAGCGCTATTATGGATTTTCTGATGATATTGGCAGGTCTTCTGACTTCCTCAAGCTTACCATCACCTTCCCGCAATGCCCACGAGGACAGAACAGTGGTTGTTTTTGATGGCGCTATAACAGAGGTTACAGCAGCGGGACTGTTCAGGACTTTCACCTGATTCCCTATTAAACCGCACGGTCTGGAAAACCGTTTGGTACCAAATCCGAGTGCAAAATTACAAACTTTTTCCCATATCTCCAAATTATTAATACAAAAAAAGAGGAAAACATTATCATTTTTCCTCTTTTTTGTATTATGGTATGACTACATTATTATTTATAGTGCAAATCCTTTGCGCCTGTAATCTCCGTAGAAGTTTCGCCCAGCCAGCCTGCTTTCTGATTCATGCCGGTGTAAACCCTTACAAAATCCACATAGTCCAGATAGACGGGCGTGCGGCTCTCTGGCTCTACTGCCCAACCTATGTCAAAGGAGTTTCCTTCTGCGTTGGAGTTTTTGATATTGTCCACATAGCCATAGCGCAGTGCCGGGAGCACCCTCATCGTACCTTTGCCAGATGTGTCATACGCATTATTAGGCAACAACGTTCCCTTGAACGTCAGCACACTCTGTCGTCCAGCCTGCGTCTGCAACAACCAAAGTGGGTAATATTCCTGGCTATGATATGTATTCCTGTCCACCGTACCACTGCATGACAAGTTGTCCGTCCACGGAACATCGCTCATTTCTTTGTATGTGTATGTAATCTCATAGCCATACTTCACCTTTCCTATGCTGTCCACGTCTGCTGAGCCGCTCAACTCATACCAGTCATCGTCTGGCAATCCGTTGCCGTTAGTGTCTTTCGACACCATGACGATGCCTGGCTCACTGCCGTTATCCATGGCATTACCTTTTATATATATATCATACTCACCATCCACATTCTTCACAGAATGGTCGAAGTGGAACGTGATATATCCGCCATATCCGCCGAGCGAAACCATACCACCGTTGTTGTCGGCTAAAGCCTCCGTACACTTGCGTGCCATCGCTGCTGCGTCATCGCCTTCCTCATATAGCGGCATCGTGTTTATGAACTGTCCCGGTGCAGGCACGTACTCATCCACAGCGGCTATGTACGGACTGCTGCCTCCTATTGACGGTTTGTAATCCGTTTCCGTAGGATTATATACGCTGCTTACGAAGACCGCCCTTGAAGGTATGTCACCAGTATTCGCACTCCACAAGAACTTTCCGTCAGCATCAAAGTGCAACAGTTTTCCGCTTGACACATAATCCTTTGCGTCAAACAAGTAGAAGTCTTTGTTAACCGGATGCACTATCATGCCATAAGGCAGTGTCATTCCTTTTGCTTCTGCAGAATTGAACATCGTGGTCTGGATCTTCTCATGCGTACGCACGTTCACCAATCCCATATCTTTCGTATTACTGTTTGTAACACTACTCCATGATGTTCCCATATAATATAAGGTGTCACCTACTATGCACATCTCGCTCACCGGCACGTCCACGCAACCGCCATACTGCATATTCCCGTTTGCGTCTTTCGTGAGATAGTGTAACTTAGAATGGTTTTCATAATAGTCACCACGACTGCTCACCCACACTTGTCCGTATTTGTCTGCACGCAGGCGATGCAGGTTCACGTCAACGTCTATCTTTCTCTCTTCCTTGAATGTAGCAAGGTCTATTACGCTCACCGTTCTGTCATAGTCAGGCACACGATAGCCGCCAGAGTTTGCCACATACAACTTATTGTCAACTACAGCGAGTTCCTCTGGCTGATAGCCTACAGTAACGGAATCCACCTTCTCCAGCGTAAGCGTATCCACTTTATACACTCTGCCTATCTGTGCATTTGCATCAACCTTTACCGGTCCTACGTAGGATGACACATACGCATAGCCGTTACTAAACGTAACATATCGGCAATTCGGGATATTTACCTGTCCGATGCGCTTGAGTGAGTCTGCCGTACAAACCTCCACCTTGTTTGAACAGTTGACGACGAGCCACAGCCTTGAGCCGTAACACTGTATGTCATTTCCCACGTCGCCCAACTCAAGTACGGTGTTAGGATTGCGCTGTGCATATATGTTGCGCATGTAGTGCACCTGACCGTCTGTTGACGAGAGGTCAAGGTAATCCACCGTACATTTGTTTGAACCCATGTTGCCCTCACAAATCACGTACATTCCGTTCATCACCTTGTCTGTCTCTGCCTCCTTAATAACATTGTCTATCACTACCGGTACGAAGTTATCGTCACGGCAAGAAGTCACCAAGAATGCAACGAGCATTGCATATAAGACAAATAATTTATTTCGCATCTTCTGTTATTTTTAAGAAATCTTTCCAATATTTACCGATTAAACAAAACGGTTATCATCATCAAAGCCAAGATTACATCTATGTATTTTCCATTACAGCTTTATGTCAATAGCCACGGCATACGACCTGCGTGGCATAGGATAGTTCAGTATCACGTCATAGTCTTGTGCAAAGAGATTGTTCACTTCAAACGTGGCTCTAACGTCACACTTTCTCACCTTGAACCTGTATGCCAAAGAGATGTCTGACGTGTACCACGGCTCAAGGTGGTTATACACTATGTTCTCCTGCTGACTGTATCTCTCGCCTGTATATATGAATGAGTAGTTGAAAGAGAGATCTTTCCAGTCAAAGTTAAATATGGCTGAACCGCTATGCTTTGGTATATACGGTATCTGGTGACGATAATATGAGTCCTGCTCATTCGTTACGTCTATAGCCTTCTGCCATGTGTACTGCAGCCTCAGCGAAGCGCGAAGATTCTGCGTAAAGGCATACGACGCCCCTGTTTCCAGGTCAAGTCCCGTAATGTGCACATGCCCGAGGTTTAGCATAGTCCATCTGAACTGCTGTCCCTTGGGATAGGCTATTATCTTGTCTGTCACATCATTGAAATAGAAGTCTGCCTGTGCTGACACCATCAGTCTCCTTACGTCATACTGTCCGTCAGCCAATCTCCTTGATGTCGGGGTGTACCTCACACCTATATCATATTGCGTAGCATTCTCTGGGCGCAGCATTGAGTTTCCCACCTCCGCATAATACAAGTCATTGAACGTAGGCATGCGGAAGGAATTCTTTATGTATCCGCGCAATGACAGCGACTTGTCGCGAAGGAGGTAATAGTTCAGGAACAAAGCAGGTGTCAGGTTTCTCGCTTGCATTGAGACGGCTACGTTGGAAACCATGTTTCCGTCCTTATCTCTGTGCGTCGCGTCTCCCTTGTCTCTCACATGATTAAACAGCAGCGAACCTTGTGCGCTGAAGCGCCTGAGGTTTACGGCAACGGCAAGGCTCAACATGTTGTTCCATCTGTCTGGCTCCGGACAGGTATATACGTCTGACGAAAGTGTTGACCAACGTAAGTCGTATGCCATGCTGGCTGCCAGCCACGACAACAGCTGCAAGCTGTGTGTCGTGCTCACGTATGCTTCCTGCTGACGATAGCGGTTGTCCACCATCATCACCGTCGTGTCACGGTTCTGATAATGGGTATAGTAGTTGGCATACTTGCCTAACACCCTGAAGGAATACACATCCGTAACGTCTTGTTGCCAAGAGCCTTGAAAGAATGTGTTAGAGTCAACCTGTCGTTCTTCCCTGCGCCACACATTGTTTACTATTGCGCCAGGTATTCCGCGGTTAGACTGGTATGTATATGCCTTGAAGTTCCACGAACCACGCTGCAGCAGTCCGTTAAGGTTTCCTTCTATCCTCAATGTCTGCACATCACCGTTCTGCCTTATCGCCGTAGTGTCATAAGCCACCGTGCCGTCGGTATTCTTTCGCATATAGCGAAACTTGTATTTTCCGTCGGATGTAAGTGTGCCGAGCGTGACGGAGAGGTTCAGTTTGTCCGTAAACTTCCGTTCATATACCGCCGACAGCAACAGCATGTTGCTTGAGCCATACTTCACCTTTGCCCGGAAGTTATCTTTCTTCCCCATAGTGAAGTGCGGTATGCGCGTACGTATATATATACTGCCTGCATTGCCATAGTCTGATGCAGTCTGCATCAGCGAACTCTTCTGTCCGTTATACAGCGTCACAGCCTCCACGTTGTCAAGCGAGAACTGTCCCAGGTCTATCTGTCCGTTCTGCGCGTTGCCAAGCTCTATGCCGTCATAATACACCCCGAGGTGCTGACTGCCCATCGAACGTATGTTTACGGTCTTTATGCCCCCCACTCCACCGTAGTCTTTTACCTGAAGTCCGGAGAAATATCTCAGGGCATCAGCCACATTGAGCGAGTTCAGGCGTTCCAGCTGTTTGGCATTAAGAGTCTGCGACGGTATCACATCCGAGAACGTATGCCTCGACACCACCTCCACCCCCTCAAGGGTTGTAGATGTGTCTTGCGCCAATGCCGTACCGCATAAGCCATGCAGCAACAGCATTAAGAGAATAAAAGATATAATCCCTGTCTCTTTTCTTTTTACGTTCATACTATATATACCTATTGTGAAAAGGAATAACTATTGCGCCTCTTCTATTATATACTTCTCTATCGTACGGGTATCATTAGAGAAATTCATGCCTATCATATAGGTCTTTTTACTATCCAGGGTAAACGGTAACAGATAGTTCTTATCCTTAATCTGCTGCAGAGCCTGTTCTGCAGAGCCGTCGAGCTTAAACTCCATGACGTAACGATAGTCGGCTGTCTCTATCAACAGGTCTATACGACCGTCTGAGGTCTTGTATTCTGCCTGACTGTAGAATCCCATCATGGTGAACACCACCCACACCACGTTGCGGTAGTTGCCCTCCCACGTCATCTGTGTATCGTAAGGCGCACTGGCAAGAAGCGACTGCAGGCGCTTGCAGAACTGTTCCGGCATACCTCCACGTACGTCTTCCGTAAACCTCTCCACGTCAAATGCTGTACCTTTTTCACTGTTTGACAAGTAAGTCGGCGCAAGGAATTTCACAAAGCCCCTCTTCACCTCTTCGTTAGGGAAACCAAGTATGTATTTATCAAACTCCTCCTTGTAGCCCTTTATCGTCAGGTATCCGCTCTGGTATATCACAGGTATGGGATTGGTAGAACTTGAGTCAATAAGGTTGAGCACGTCTGTGGCAATCTCTGCCTTCGGCATTTCCTCAAGGTTATAGTGGTGCCTGCGTAACAGCGTGACAAGATATGTGGGCGTACCAGTCTCAAACCAATAGCTTGCGAATTTCTTCCTATCCAATGTATTGAGTACGCTGAACGGGTTATACATGCCGGGGGCATTTTCCTCAAAATGATAGCCGTCATACATCTTGCGCATCCTGTCGATACACTCTTCACGCGTCAGTCCGTTAGCATCCGCAAGGTCGTTGATGTAATCATGGAAGTTATTCAGCAGTTCTTCTTCCGATATACCACAGATGTCATAATACGGGCGATACATTGAAATGTCATTAAGGTTGTTTAGGTCACTGAATACGCTGACCTTTCCGAATTTCGTCACGCCCGTAAGCATAGCAAACTTTATGCAGGCATCCATTGACTTCAGTGCTCCGTAGAAACCTTTAAGGGTGTTACGGAATTCATCCTGCAGTTCGGGGTTGTCAATAGCCTGCAGCATCGGTTTGTCATATTCATCAACGAGGATTACCACGCGATATCCGGTCTTTTCATACGCACGCCTGATTACGCCCTCAAAACGTGTACCGAAGGAACGCTCTTTCTCATCTTTGCCATACAGTTTCTCCTGTTGACTAAGAAACAAATCGAGTTTATTGCTTAATGTTTCCGGAGAGTCATATTTCTCTGTATTCAAGTCAAGATACAGCACTGGGTGCTCTGCCCATTCTATGTCGTCCTTGTCGTCTATGGCAAGTCCCTTGAACAACTCACGCTTACCGAGAAAGAATGCTTTTATCGTTGACAACAGCAGCGACTTACCAAAGCGGCGCGGGCGTGACAGAAAGTAATAGCACCCTCTGTCAACAAGTCTGTATAAATGTTCTGTCTTGTCAATGTAAAGATAATCGCCTCGGCGTATCTTCTCAAAGTCCTGTATGCCTATCGGCAGTCGTTGTAGTTTTCTTGCCATAACAACACTTGTTTAGGTGGGTTCTATTAATTCGCTTTATTATATTTTCGAGTTTAAAACGAAAAGAAGACTAAACGTCAACCCACGTTTAAAGTTTATCAAATGCAAAGTTACAAATAAAATCTGATATTACAATATCTTTTAGGTGTGAATTGTTCAAAGATTCGTCAATTTACGGCTATTCGTATTCGGAAAAGAACATAATAAGTGGCAGAACATTCTGTTTTACACTTTGACAGATTCTACCCTATTTTGATTTACAAAATGTCAAAATGAAAAGTGTCGTCAGCAGACTCAAAATAGAGTTCCTGACGGCACATTCTTTGGCATGTTTATGGACAAAAACAGCATTTACGACGTCAAAGCATAGCTTCCACACTGTAATATGATAGCTTTTACACTCTAAAAGCTATGCTTTTATAACGTAAAACGATAGCTTTCACAACGTAAAACGATAGCTTTTACGACCTAAAACGTATGCTTTTACAA
>JAEEGI010020905.1_pt1 | contig 13051 bp, 10 predicted proteins | sample 8958751 | NCBI WGS metagenome assembly JAEEGI01 (sample SAMN16246545, study PRJNA631951) | gut metagenome | biome: gut microbiome; feature: rumen; material: KS-attached | host: Bos | place: Iran: Karaj | collected 2018-10
TTCACATTGGGAAAATTCTCTGGACGTGCATTGCCATACAAGCCGCCTGCATTCAGAATCTCCAGATGACTGGCAAACTCATAGAAGCGAAGTGGCGTATTACTCTGCATATCGCGGTGCATACAGGCATTGAGAAGAAGCTCTCGGATAGCCTGATAGGGGTAGTTGCTGACCATCTCCTCGCGTAGGATAGAAACGAAAACGGGCTTCTTCTTGATGACGGACAACTCCAAAAGCGATTCCAGACGTGGCAGCAGTTCACAATAATTGCCTTCCAGCCCTTTTTTATTCAGACCGTAGTACCCAGCGTAGTACCCCTAGGGGTAGTTGGAATCAGAGATTATTCGTAACTTTGCAGGCAGAAGTTTAACAAACGAGATGTAGTTATGAACGAGAATGTGATGAGTCTGCTGGATGCGGAGCAGGAGCATGCGGGCGAGGGGACGGCGCTGAGTCCGCAGATGCTGCTGTTGGAACAGCTGAGGATTACGCCGGAGAAGGAGTTGAAGCCGATGGAGTTTCTGTTCAGGCTGTTCGGCAAGCCGTGTTTCCCGCGTGGCGAGCTGGTGGCGATAACGGGTAAGGCGAAGAGCGGAAAGACGTTTGTGACGAGTATGCTGATGTCAAATAGCCTCTCCCCCGACCCCTCTCGCGGGGGAGAGGGGAGTGATTACCGACTGGCTTTGAGAAGGGGGAGGGAGGAGGCGTTGCGTGTGCTGTGGTACGACACGGAGCAGAGCGATGAGTCGACGCAGGATATACTGAAGAACAGGATAATTCCGATGATAAAGACCCACCCCCAACCCCTCCCTATGATGGAGGGGAGTGATTACCTCCAAGGGCAGAATCAAATGGACGATCTATTTGCTCCCCTCCCTCGCAGGGAGGGGCTGGGGGTGGGTCTTCTTGAGGTCTTCAACGTGCGTGCCGTGGAGTGGAAGCAGCGGCGGGCATTGCTGAAGGAGGCCGTCGTGCACTGCCAGCCCGACCTGGTGATCGTCGACGGCATACGCGACCTGGTGAACGACATCAACGACGGGGTGCTGGCGCAGGAGGTGATGGAGGAGCTGCTGCACCTGGCCACGCAGCAGAACTGCTGCATCGTCTGCGTGCTGCACCAGAACAAGGGCTCGGAGGACCACAACCTGCGGGGATGGATCGGCACGGAGCTGATGAACAAGGCCTTCGAGGTGTATGCCTGTGAGAAGCTGATGCCGCAGCGGGTGTTCAAGCTGGAGCAGACGCTGACGCGTAAGTACGACATCGAGCAGACGCTGTACTTCGAGGTGGATGAGCAGGGGTTGCCAAGGGCAACCTCCCCCGTCCCCTCCGAAGGAGGGGAGAAACGACGCGAGGAGCGGCTGCCGTCAATCAATAGAGAGTACATCGTCAATGACGAGGACGGAGGTTGGCAGTTCGACGTGATGAAGTTGTTTCTTGCTGCCTTCCAGGGTGAGGACGAACTGACGGGTGGCGTGCTGCGCGAGCGGGTGATGCAACTGTCGGGCATCGTCATTCCGTTCAAGTACAACCAGCTGCTGCACCAGGCACTGGAGCAGAAGATCATCGAGAAGTCACAGCGCGACGGTCTCACCGTCTATCGTCCGTCCCCCTTCTGAAGTCTCGCCCCCCCTCTTATATCTGTCCCCTTATAGGGGACTTAGATATGAGGGGGAGACTTCCAGAACCCCCACGTTGAAAGTGAAGAGGGATTTAAGTGAAGAGTGAAGAGTGAAGAGTGAAGGGTGAAGAATGAGAAAGTATAGTAGTTAGCACAGGAAAGTATAGTGATTAGGAGTCAGAAGTATAGTAGTTATGCACCGTAATCCATATCATTACGCAACGAAAATCATATAAGAAATGAACCAGAAGGAATTCTTCGTCCGTAGCTACCCGAAGTCGGAGTTGGCGATGCTCTTCTTCCCCGATGCCACGCCACACGTGGCGCTGAACCGCCTGAACGCATGGATCCGCTGCTGCGAAGAGCTCGGCGAGGGACACGCCTGCGTCGTTTTTTAGATTCTTTTATAGTTGCCGATGCCGCTATTTGGAATATTTTTAGTACTTTTGCGCTCGAAAAGAACTTAAGACCCCATTCAACAGGGATCTGCATTGTTAAGTCATACTAATGAATAATTGTCTGGATGAAAAAGCTTATAGTTGTTTTGGCATTGATGGCCGAAGGGCTTCTTGCCTATAGTCAGAGCATCACGAATCCTAGTTTTGAGGACGGCACTAATGGATGGACCGTCAATAAGATGCAACAGCAGACGAACAATGGAATGTCGTCCTTCAAGGCCGGAAATACTTATGTCGAACGATGGACTGCTGCCCCTGGCCTGTTGGGCAGCGCCTCCGTAAAGCAGACTGTCACAGGGCTTCAGAATGGCGTCTACCGTCTGACGGCTGCTGCCATGAACATCTCACAAGACAATACCAGCACGGCGCAGGTGGGTGCATGGATTGTGGGCAATGGGCTGCGTACGATAGTTACTGCCTTGGGTACGTATTCACTGGACTTCTTCGTGACGGATGGCACGGCTGAGATCGGTTTTGTCTGCGAAGGTGCCTCAGGCAACTGGGTGGGGTGCGATAATTTCACGCTGACCTATCGTGGCAACAGCAGCACCTATATCCAAAGCGCAGGAAACACAGTGAAGGATTATGCAAGCAATCTGATCAGCACCTATGGCAGCGACACACAGTACAGCAATCTGGTGAGCGCATTGTCTTCAGCCATCAATGGGGGCAACCTGACGACGGTGGCTAATGCTGCCAAAGCAGTTGTCGAGGGTGAGCGCGCCTATCGCCTGCGTCATCCCAGCGGCTCTGCTCCCACGGTGACCACCAACAGGCGACATGCCCGTGGCAGCGTCTGGATCTTCGGTCGCCTGTCACGCACAGGAAGCAATGTGGTGGAGGAAGGCTTCTGCTGGAGCACAAGCCCCAATCCCACGCTCGCCGATAACTATACTACCGACTGGATTGACTCCTACGGCAAGGTTATCTGGATGCAGGGTCTTACCCCAGGAACGATGTACTATGTACGTGCATACGCCATGACAAAGGACTATGCCGTAGGCTATGGTGATGTCATCAAGGTGCCGACCTTGCCACAGGGACACATTAACTGGAGCGTCCGTGATTATAATTCAAGCGATGAGAATCATGTTCGTATTTATAATGCAGCATCACGAGCTTTTGATCAATATTGGAACAATCTGACCCAATTGACAACTTTTAGCCCAAGCATTGGATATAATAATGGTGTGCCTACGGCGGAATGCTCGTATGGAGGCTGGATGAGTGTAGGCAGTAGCGCAAGCTATCAGCAGGCAGGTACGATCATGCACGAGGCTTTGCATGGCGTAGGTGTGGGAACACATTCGATGTGGGGCGACTTCACTAAGAACCAATATCCTGTGTGGGATGCCCTTCGCTTCTGGAATAACAACGAGACCGAAGTGCTCAATGGTGATTCGCAGCACATGTGGCCATACGGCATCAACGGTGCGCATGAGGACACGGGCACCGACCAGCTGTACATTGGCAATAGCCTTGTCTGCGAAGCTTTGGGCGAGGGCGGCCTTCCCCTGACCGCCAGTCAGTGGCTGCTCCCTTATTATGCCTACCCACAGGATGACAACACGAAATATTACTTCAAGTGTGAGGACAAGGCGCGCGGGCTGACTACATCGTATCTGGTGGAGAACAGTAGCGGCAGACTCGAATGGAAAGAGCTCTCAGCGGACCAGGCACGACAGGCAAGCAGCCTGGCATCATGGTATATGACCTTTGACGCCTCCATACAAAAGTACCGTATCAGGAATGCCAACACGGGGCATTACATCCGCTATAGTAGTGCCGATGCCACAAACGGATTCACCACAGGCTCGTCGGCCACCGACATTCAGATGAAAAAGTGCCGTGTGGATGTGAATGTGGGTTCGCAGACCTATCAGGGTTATTACCTGTTGGACTTTGGAAGCAAGCAGTCGTTGGAGGCGAAAGCCAACGGCACTGTGGGCTCTGCCAGCTTCAGCATTTGGGACGATGCTACCACCCAGCGCTGGGTGATTATCCCAGAAGAAGAGTTGGCGGCCTTTGAGAGCGGAGCCATCGAGATACAAATCGACGTGCTTCGCCGCTATCTCGACGGATACTCTGCAGCCAAGAACGTGTCGCACACCGACAAGGTCAGTGGTGCGACGGAAGCTCTTGCCAACACCATCAACACCATCAGCGCAGCCATCTCCGGCACGCTGACGATGGAGCAGGTGCTGCAGCATATTGAAGACATCAAGGCGGCAGGTCTCGAGTACCTCAACAATACCATGCCTTCCGGCAATGGCTACTACGACCTCACCTTCCTCATCAGTAATGCCGACTTTACTGAAAACACGGAAGGCTGGTCGCTCAGTCCCACTCACAACTATGGTGCAGTAGAGTTCTATCAGACCACCTTCGACTTCTACCAGATACTACCTGACATGCCTGGTGGCAAATATCAGTTTACCGTCGATGCCTTCCAGCGTCCAGGTAGCAATGCCGATGTCTATACGGCCTATGCTGGGGGCACCGACAACGTCAACGCAGAGATGTATGTCAACAGCGCCTCACAGAAGATCAAGAATGTGATGGCAGGGCAGCAGGGCAGTTCCATTGCTAGCGGGGAATATACTACAGAAGCCGGGACTTATGTTCCCAACAACATGGAGTCAGGCAGCATATACATGGCACGCAACAAGTATAACAACAGCATGCAGGGCGAGTTTGCAGCAGGCAACCTGCGCATAGGCCTTCGCGGCACGGTCTCCAGTTCGAACTACTGGACGATGGCCGACAACTTTAAGCTCTACTTCCTGGGTTCCGACGGCGTGGTCCTGTCCCTGAAGGATCAGCTCATCAATGACGGGTTCAGCCAGGTTACGGCATTGCCTTCTGACTATAGCGCTCACTTCTTCCTCCTCTATGACCACGACCAGGACCTTGCCATGAGAATTAAGAATGGCAACCATCAGGGATCAACGAACAAGGCCATGTGGTATGATATGGACGTGAACCCCAGAACCGACAAGGAAGCACTATGGACCATCGATTCCTATACACAGGACGGCTCTGACTACCAGATTGTGGCGAATGCCACGAATCCCGACTATATGTTCCAGACCGAATGGAATGCCTCGTGGAACTATCGTTGTAGCGACAATGGCGGAGGCAATCCGACCTGGGGGCGCACATCGTTTGCCTTTCAGCCTGATGGCTACTGGACCATAAAAAATGGCTACTATCCTGATAACGGCTACCTTGGACCATGGGAGAATGTCATAACCGACGATGCTGAGACGGCTTTGAACAAGACGGGTGCCAGCATCGGTCATTTCGATCTCTTCACCATCCTACGTGGTGACTACGTGAAGCGTTTCGACCAAGGCGTGCAGGATGCCACCATCGACAATCCGCTCGACGTCACCTATGTTCTCGAGAACCCTGGTGCCGAGCGCCGCACTGCGATTGGCTGGAAAAGCGAAGGTGCAAGCTGGGGGGTGCAAAGCAATGACGCTCTCGTTGGGAAAGCAGGTACCTACTACTTCCAAATATGGAACTCCAACGCGGTTGGCAACGCCGAACTCTATCAGGAAATCAGTGGACTGCCTGACGGCTACTACCGTTTCTCTACTACGACTATCGGACGTGAGAACTTCTACCTCTATGCCAACAGCGAAACTGTATCCGCCCCTCTGAACAACAACGGCACTAAGATAAGCGTTGTTGCACAGGTGACCGACGGCAACCTGAGGGTTGGAGCAAAGGCAGAAAATACCGCTTCACAGTGGGTTGCCTTCGATGATGCCCGCCTCGAATACCTCGGAATCGCCTCACCCTTCGATGTCAATGCCGACGGCAGCGTGTCTATTGCCGATGCCGCTACGATAGTAAATATCATCCTGAACTACGGCAACGACTATTACCTCAGAAAGGCTGATGTAAACAGCGACGGAGTGATAACCATTGACGATGCCATCGGCATAGTAAACATCATTCTGAACCTTTAAAAGACTTCATAAAACCTCACAATCCAGCTCCTAAACCATCTTTTAGATTCTTTTATAGTTGCCGATGCCGCTATTTGGAATATTTTTAGTACTTTTGCGCCCGAAAAAGAACGAAACATAGAGAATGAAGCGCAAACAGATAGCCATACTGGGCTCCACAGGGAGCATCGGCACACAGGCCCTGGAGGTGATCAGCGAGCATAGCGACCGCTATGAGGTGTACTGTCTGACGGCCAACAACCGCGTGGAGGAGCTGGCTGCACAGGCCCACCAGTGGAAGCCTGCCGCCGTGGTCATCGCCAACGAGGCCCACTACCAGCGGCTCAGAGACCTGATGCAGGACCTGCCCGACGTGAAGGTATATGCCGGCACACGGGCCCTCGACGAGATTGTGGAGGCCGAGCCCATCGACATGGTTCTCACGGCGATGGTTGGCTTTGCAGGCCTTTCGCCCACGATTCATGCCATCCGTGCCCGCAAGGCCATCGCCCTTGCCAACAAGGAGACGCTGGTCGTGGCAGGCGAGCTCATCCTGCAGCTGGCACAGCAGTATCACGTACCTATCCTGCCCGTCGATAGCGAGCACTCGGCCATCTTCCAGAGTCTCGTCGGCGAGGACAGTAACCCCATCGACAAGATCCTGCTCACGGCCAGCGGAGGCCCCTTCCGCCTGATGCCCGCCGACCAGCTGGCACGGGTGACGAAGGCCGATGCCCTGCGCCATCCCACTTGGGACATGGGTGCGAAGATTACCATCGACTCGGCCACGATGATGAACAAGGGCTTCGAGGTGATCGAGGCTAAATGGCTCTTCGGCGTGCAGCCCAGCCAGATTCAGGTACTCGTGCATCCGCAGTCAATCGTGCACTCGGCCGTGCAGTTCATGGACGGCTCGGTGAAGGCGCAGCTGGGGGTGCCTGACATGCGGCTTCCTATTCAGTATGCCTTCTCGTTTCCTGAGAGGTTGCCACTCAGTGGCAACAAACTGGACTTGTTTGCGGCACAGAGGCTGGAGTTCTTTGAGCCTGACCTCGAGAAGTTCCGCTGCCTGGCACTTGCCTTCGAGGCTCTCCGTCAGGGAGGCAACATGCCCTGCATCGTCAATGCTGCCAACGAGGTGGTGAACCGTGCCTTCCTCGACGACCGCTGCTCGTTCCCGCAGATGGCCGACATCATCGGGCAGACCATGCAGCGAGCCACCTTCGACAAGAATCCCGACTACGACGTCTACGTCGAGACTGACCATGAGGCCCGCCGCATTGCCGCAGAACTGCTGCAAGGTTAAAGGGTTAAAAAGTTAAAGGGTTAAAAGGTTAAAACGTTGAAATAGTAAAAATAGTAAAATAAACTGATGGAAGTATTTCTGATAAGACTGCTACAATTCCTGTTGGCCATCAGCCTGCTGGTGCTGCTGCACGAGCTGGGCCACTTCACCTTCGCCAAGATCTTCAAGGTGCGCGTCAACAAGTTCTACCTCTTCTTCAATCCAAAGTTCCACATCCTCAGTACCTACGACACTTGGGTGCGTCGCCTCTTCAAGATGAAGCCCGAGGTGGTGCCCACCAAGGAGGTAGAGGTGGAGGAAGATGGTGAGAAGAAGACCGTCACCGAGAAAGAGTATGTAGGTACGGAGTATGGTCTGGGATGGCTGCCGCTGGGCGGCTATTGTGCCATTGACGGCATGATCGACGAGACCAACCAGAAACTCTCGGAAGAGACCCACCCCTGGGAGTTCCGTACCAAGCCCACGTGGCAGCGTCTGCTCATCATGATTGGCGGCGTGCTGGTCAACTTCCTCCTCGCCCTCTTCATCTATTCCATGATCCTCTTCCATTGGGGCGAGACCTACGTGCCTGTCAGCGAGATGACCGACGGTATGAAGTTTAACAGCGAGGCCAAGGCTCTGGGCTTCGAGGATGGCGACATCCTGGTGAGCACTGACCGCGGACCGCTGAAGAAGTTCGACGATGACCTCTTCCGCGAGGTGTCGAAGGCCCGTCAGGTCAACGTCCTGCGCAAGGGACAGCCTGTGACCATCACCATCCCTGAGACGACCGAGCTCAACCTGCTTAATATGTTCAAGGCTACGCCTATGTTCATGCGGCCCTTCCTGCCTGCCGTCGTCGACAGCGTCGTTCCAGGTACGGCAGCTGCTGAGATTGGCTTGGCCAAGGGCGACTCGATCATTGCCATCAACGGCAAGGCTGTGGATTCCTACAACGAGTTCACCAACGAGATCGACCGCCTCAGCGATGTGCTTGCTACGGCCAAGTCGCCTGCCGACAGCCTTCGCGTGCGCACTATAGAATTGGTGATAAGAAGGCAGGGCTCAGAAGTCCTGGCTCCCCTTCCTTCCGCCGAGGGAGACACTATTGCCCAGCAGGCTATGGTAGAGGCCAGTCCCTTCGACACCCTCCAGGCCATCCTCTCGCCCGACCTCAAGCTGGGCTTCGTCACCATGTCGAAGTACGAGCCTACCACCTTCAAATATGGTTTCCTTGAGAGTATTCCCGCAGGCATAGGCTACGGATGGCACAAGCTGGCTGGCTACGTCAGCGACATGAAGTACGTCTTCACCAGCGAGGGAGCCAAGTCGCTTGGAGGCTTCGGAGCCATCGGCAGCCTCTTCCCCGAGATATGGGACTGGCATCGCTTCTGGGAGATGACCGCCTTCCTCAGCATCATCCTCGCCTTCATGAACATCCTGCCCATCCCCGCCCTCGACGGTGGACATGTGCTCTTCCTGCTCTACGAGATGATCACACGTCGCAAGCCATCGGAGAAGTTCATGATTCGTGCCGAGTACATCGGCTTTGGCATCATCGTCCTGCTGATGGTTGTCGCCAATCTCAACGACATCCTCCGCTGGCTGGGATATATGTAGTGGCATAGGTAGCGAATACCACTTTTCGGTTCGACATTAGTCGCCTGACACTTCTAGAACCTCTGCATCGCCAAAGGCCTCGTAGCCGCTGACGAGGATGCGGTCGCCGGCACTCAGGCCGCTGAGCACTTCATAGTGCTCCGTGTTCTGCCGTCCCAGTTTGATGGGTACCCGGCTGGCGCGATGGCCTGACTTGTCCAGCCGCATCACCCATTGTCCGCTCGTCTGGGCATAGAAACTGCCGCGAGGGATGATGAGTCGGCGCTCAGGCTTCCCAAGTTCGATTTGCAGGCGTAGTGTCTGGCCGAAACGCCATTTCTCCCCCTCCCTTGGGGAGGGGATAGGGGTGGGCTTTAGTTCCACCGCAAAGCTATGATCCTGCACCTGCGGCGTGGTGCGGCTCACCTCAAAGGCATACCGCTGTCCTTTCAGCACGGCGGTGGCAGGCAGGCCCGTCTGGACACGGTCGATGTAGTATTCGTTGAGTCGTGCCGTCACCTTATAGTCTGTCAGCACGCCTATCTCACCTACCTGTTCGCCAGCAGAGACCTGTGCGCCGATGGCGGCGTTGAGGTTGCTGATCTGCCCGTCGGTAGGAGACAGGATGACGAGGGCGTCAAGGCGGCGGTTGCTGTTACCCAGCCTCTGTGTCTCCATCGTCATCTGTTGCTGAATGAGCTGGCGACTAATCACGTTCAGCACGGAGTCCTGATGCAGGCTCTCGATGTTCAGCAGCGTGCGCCGGCGGTTGTATTCGTATTCGTCCTTTGCCACTTTCAGCTGCGCCTGGCTCCTGACACCCATCCGGGCCTCTTCCTCGGCCAGTTCATAGTCCTGTGCCATCTTCTTCAGTTCGAAGTCTGCCTGCAAGGCCTGGCCGCGCAGGGTGATGCTCTTCTGCTGCATCTCTATGAGTTGCTGGCGGTGCTGCATCTGCTGCAGCTCGTAGTTCTGCCGCTCGGCAGCGATTTCCTCCAGCACCTTCGGATTCGAGAGGACGAGGATGGTATCGCCTCGCTGCACCACATCGCCGTTATGACAGCAGATGCGTTCAACAGTGCCTCCCTCCTTCGCATTCACCCGCATGCTTGTGGCTGGTGCCACCACACCGTTCACATCGATATACTCCAAGAACTCGCCTTCGGTGACCACAGCTATCTGCTCATCGGCTATCTTCACCTTCAGCGTTCGCGGCCCCAGTTGCAGGATGGCGGCATAAACCATCAGTCCGGCAAGTACGGCTCCACCAACGATATACTTGAGGTACTTCACGTACCACGGTCGTGGAGGTAAGGGTATGTCCATAGCAGACCCACCCCCTTTCCCCTCCCTGTGAGGGAGGGGAGGAAAATGTAACTGGCTGTTTTTATTCTTTTCCATATTCTCTACTTTAAGGTATATGCTCCCCTCTCCCTTCGGAGAGGGGTCGGGGGTGAGGCTGTCAGGCTTCTTAATCCATAATATAGGCTCCAGTAGGTTTGCAGGGCACCGATGAATGACCGCTGGGCATTGTCCTTCTCGTTGACGCTCGTGTTAAACTCCAGCAGCGAGGTGCGTCCTTGCAGGTAGAGCCACCGCGCCACTTCGTAGCGGCGCAGGGCCGTCTCTCTGGTCCGATAGGCTATCTTTACCCGATGTGCCTGCAGGTTGTACTGCCGCACCATCTTCTGCACGTTCAGCCGGAAGTCCTGCATGGCCTGTTCGCTCTGCGTCTGTGTCAGCTCCAACCGTGACTTGGCCACACGCACCTGCCCCTTGCCGCGTCCCCAGTCCAAGAGCGGCAACGACAGCGTCATGCTCACATACTGCTGGTTCAGCGGCTGTGCGTAGGCCTCCTTCAGCGTTGAGCCCTTCTGCGAGAGTCCGAACTGCATGTAGAGGTCGGCTTTCAGGCCGCGATTGGCCTTAGCCGATGACAGCGCGCTCTCGCTCTCCATGATGTTCAGTCGCAGTTGCTCAGGGTCGGGGTTGTTTGCCAAGGCCATCGCCAGCGCCTCGTCGGCATCCACTACCTCGTCACTGATGAGGGTGTCGGGCACTACTGCCAATGGCAGTTCTTCTTTGATGCCGAGGTAGGAGCGCAGCGTCTGCATGGCATCCTCCACCTCCGCCTCCGCATTCAGTTGGTTGGTCTCTTCGGTCAGCTTGCCCACCTCAAGCTGCAGCATCTCGTTCTCGGTGATGCTGCCGCGCTCGTAGCGGCGACGGGCATAGCTGAGCAGCGTGTCGCTGACGGCAAAGTTCTGCCGCGCTATCTCCAGGTTTGTCTGTGCCGAGGCCAGCATAAAGAAATAGGTACTCGCACGTGAGGCTACAAGCTCCATCGTCTCGGCATATTGCTTGCGGGCGATGCTGTGGCGTAGCGGCTCCGTGCGCCGTGCCCAACGCAGATGGTTGTGTCCGAAGAGGTTTTGCTGATAGCCAATGGAAAAAGGCACGCTGCTGTAGCCGTGCGTACGTTGCTCAAACTCGTCCAGTCGCTGAAGGTTGTTACGCAGGAACAGGGTGCCGCCCGTCAGTGTCACGTTCTGACTGATGCTCAGCGACAGATCAGTATTCAACTGGTTCTGCCGCACAAAAACATTGGTACCATCGGGCTGCGTGATGCTGTTCAGCTGCCGGTTCAGCGAGGGCGAACTGCTCAGCGTCACCGCAGGCAGGTAGTTGGCTTTATGGTAGCGGTAGCTCCACTCCGCCGCCTCTAGTGAGTGCCGTGCTGCCAGCGCATCGCTCGACTGCCGCTGGGCAAGGACGATAGCGTCGCTGAGCGTCAGCCGCAAGGAGTCTCCTTGTGCTGCCGCCTCTATGTTCGTGCTGATAACGAAGAGAAGGATTAATCTTACATTCATTTCGAAATAGGGTTTGACACTTTCCTTCCGTCAAAATCCGTGCCAAACGCCTATTTCGTTGAACCACTGTAATATACTTTGCTGTGTTCTTGTTCCTTTCTGTGCGTTATCGAACGCTTTGCGTGCATTTCCGCACACGGATAAAAACAGAAAGGCTTCATTATTTCTTATACTTCTTGCTGAACAAGTCGGAGTGCGTGCCCGTGTTGAGCATGATGAGGACGAGTTCCGTGTCGTGTTGCTCCCAGATGAGCAGCCAGTTGGGTTGGATGTGGCACTCCCACTGGCCCTGGCGGTCACCGTGAAGAACGTGCGGTTGATATTCTGCTGGAAGTTTGCCCTCAGTGGAAAGGATGCGGATGGCAGTTTGCAATTTCTCCATGTCATAACCGCGTCGATTACATAACTTCATCTGGCGTTTGAATTCGCAAGTAAACTTAATCTTGTACATGGGGTTATCCAAGGCATTGCTTAAACAAATCATCCACATCTTTTGCCTCGTAGACGCGTCCCTCGTCGAGGTCGCGCAGTGAACGCTCGTAAGCGGACATCCGTTTGCGTCGCGGAATGGTAATCTTCCCAACGCCCTTAACCATGCTGATGGCCTTTTTGATGTCCTTCAGCATTGACATGTCCTCGATGTCTACCAATATCTGCCCCTGGGCAGGAGCCATTGCTACGTTTGCCATAATTGTTTCGTTTTTATTATTCGCCGACAAAGTTACGCATTTTTTCTGATATTAGCGCTTTTTGCGGAAAAAAACAGCGGTGCGCGATAATTTTTGCATTTTATTTTGCTTTACGGGGTAGCCAACAGCTCGTAAGGGATGTCATCGCACAGCATGGAGCAGGCCATTTGCTCTGCAGACAACTGCTGGTCGGGCGTGGACGGCTGCTGCTCGGCGTTCTGTTGGGCCATGAGAGGTTTCTCGTATCGGGTGACGACGCGTGTCTGGTAGATGGTGTCACGGACGGTCTCTACTCGCATGACCGTGTCGTGCTGCACCACGATGCTTTGTGCCAATGGCTGAGCTTCGGGCTGCGATGCTTTCCCTCGGATGCTATAGCCAACGATGAAGCTGACGAGGCTGGCGGCAACGGCGAAGATGGCTGCAACAGTGCGACCTTGGCGGCGACGGGGCTGCCACGGGGCAACGCTCATCTGGCTGTCAACGGCCTGGCGCTGACGGCGGGCCGACTGGATAATCTGTTCATTACTTATTTTCATACTTCTTCAGTTTTTTGCGGATGATGTTCATGGT
>JAEEGI010020906.1_pt1 | contig 13050 bp, 8 predicted proteins | sample 8958751 | NCBI WGS metagenome assembly JAEEGI01 (sample SAMN16246545, study PRJNA631951) | gut metagenome | biome: gut microbiome; feature: rumen; material: KS-attached | host: Bos | place: Iran: Karaj | collected 2018-10
AAGGAAGGTTCCGCCTGGAACGACAAGAAGCAGATTTTCAGAAAATTACCCAGATAAAACAAATACAGCGATATGAAAGAGTACAAGTTCAAGATCGGCGGCAAGGAGTATAACGTGACCGTCAATCCCAAGGAAGGCAAATTGTTCGATGTGACCGTGAACGGCGCCACCTACGAGGTGGAGTCCGAGAACGCTCCGGTCGCCGCTCCGGCTCCCCAGCCGGCGGCCGCCCCTGTGCAGGCTGCGCCCGCAGCCGCCGCTCCCGCGGCGAAGCCCGCCGGCGCCGGCGAGAAGGTTCCTTCCCCGCTTCCGGGCGTCATCATCGAGATCTCCGTCAAGGAAGGCCAGCAGGTCAAGCAGGGCCAGAAGCTCGTGATTCTCGAGGCCATGAAGATGGAGAACGAGATCCCCGCCCCCAAGGACGGCACCGTCACCGAGATTCTCGTGCATAAGGGAGACACCCTCCAGGAAGGCGACCCGATCGTAACGATTGCGTAGTTTCCGTATGGAGCACATCTTCCAATCCCTCTCCCAGTTCTGGGAATATACCGGTTTTGCCAACTGCGCGTGGCAGAACGTGGCGATGATCGTCATCGGACTGGTCTTCATCACGCTCGCCATCGTGAAGGAGTGGGAACCGATGCTGCTGATTCCGATCGGCTTCGGCATGATCGTCGGCAACATCCCCATGTTCCCGGGGCTGAACATCGGTATCTATGAGGACGGATCGGTCCTGAACATCCTGTACCAGGGTGTGCGGCAGGGCTGGTATCCGCCGCTGATCTTCCTCGGCATCGGTGCGATGACCGACTTCTCGGCCCTGATCTCCCAGCCGCGGCTCATCCTCATCGGTGCCGCCGCGCAGATGGGTATCTTCGGCGCCTATCTCCTGGCCCTGGCGTTCGGGTTCGCCCCGAACGAGGCCGGTGCCATCGGCATTATCGGCGGCGCGGACGGCCCGACCGCCATCTTCCTTTCCTCGAAGCTGGCCCCGGACCTGATGGGTGCCATCGCCGTGTCGGCCTATTCCTACATGGCCCTCGTCCCGGTGATCCAGAAGCCCATCATGCTCCTGCTGACCACCAAGAAAGAGCGGCTCATCCGGATGCCCGCCCCGCGTGCGGTCTCCCAGAAGGAAAAGATCATCTTCCCGATCGTGGGCTTTCTCACCACCGCGTTCATCGTCCCGTCCGGCCTTCCGCTGCTGGGTATGCTGTTCTTCGGCAACCTTCTGAAGGAGAGCGGCGTGACCCGCCGTCTGGCGAACACCGCCTCCGGCCCGATGATCGACGTCGTGACCACCCTGATCGGCCTCACCGTGGGTGCTTCCACGCAGGCTGACAAGTTCCTGAGCGCCAAATCCATCCTCATCTTCGGACTGGGCCTGCTGTCCTTCGTCATCGCCACCACCTGCGGCGTGCTCTTCGTGAAGATCATGAACCTCTTCATCAAGAACCCTGCGAAGAAGATCAACCCGCTCATCGGCAACGCCGGCGTGTCCGCCGTTCCGGACAGCGCGCGCGTGTCCGAAGTCGTTGGCCGCGAGATCGATCCGAAGAACCACCTCCTGATGCACGCCATGGGCCCGAACGTGGCCGGCGTGATCGGTTCCGCCGTGGCGGCCGGTATCCTCCTGGCCTTCCTCGGATAAGAATGAAATTCATCCTCCAGAATTACTCGACGGATCCCCATTTCAACATGGCGTTCGACGAGTTCTGCCTGGAACGGTTAAAGGCGGACGAGCCGGTTTTCTACCTGTGGCAGAACCGGCCGTCCGTCATTATTGGTCTGAACCAAAGCGCCTATGCGGAGGTCAACCTCCCCTATCTGCACGAGAAAGGCATTGTACTGGCCCGTCGCACGACAGGCGGAGGAGCCGTCTATCACGACCTGCAAAACCTCAACTACACCATCACCGGTCGTATCCGGGACCTGGAGACCGACTATCCGGCCTATGTGGAGACCATGGTGCAGGCGCTTCGTGCCCTGGGCGTTCCTGCGGAACTAAGCGGCCGGAACGACATTCTCGTGGATGGACGCAAATGCTCCGGCTACGCGAAGCGGATGTCCAAAGACCGGTTGATGATCCACGGGACACTGATGTATGACGTGAACATCGACACCCTTACGGAAGCGCTGGCCGTACCGGGGAGCAAACTGTCAGCAGCGGGCGTTTCTTCGGTCCGCAGCCGCGTCGCGAACCTAAAAGCGTATCTTCCCCAGTTTCCGGACATCCGTGCGTTCCAAGCTGCTTTACAGGCCCTTCTTGCGGGAGATGATGAAGAAATCCGGCTGACGGAGAAACAACTGGCTCAGATCGAGTCCCGTGCATCGGAGAAATACCGAACCTGGGAGTGGATATACGGGCACTCCCCCGTCGCAGCCTTCCGGGTACGCAGGAAATTCGCCTGCGGAACGGTCGAAGCCGCTTTCTCCATCAAGGACGGATGCATCGACGGCCTCCGTTTCAGCGGGGACTTCCTGGGCAATCAGCCGACGGATAAGCTGGAAGAATCTCTGCAGGGCTGCCGGTTCACACCGGACCGGATCCTGGATGTATTAAAGAGAGTATCCGTCGGAAACTGTTTTGACGGCCTTTCTGCGGAAGATCTGACGGATTTCCTGTCGAAGGCTTGAAAAAAATCGTATCTTTGTAAATCCCGAAGGGAACCACATATACGATGAAAAAACTACTGACCGCCCTTTGCCTTGCTTTGGCCTTTCCGCTGGCCGGGCATGCGCAAATCCTGTCCAGTGCGAATCCGAAGGCCGATTCCGTCGCCTTCGCAAAGGTTCGCGCCCGGATGGACTCCATCCGGCAGTACCGGCCTACGGTAGGTCTCGTCCTTGCCGGCGGCGGAGCTCGTGGACTGGCACACCTGGGCGTGATCAGGTACATGGAAGAATTGGGCATTCCCGTCGACGTCATCACCGGAACCAGCATGGGCGGCCTCGTGGGCGGCCTGTACGCGATGGGATACAAGCACGACCAGCTGGATTCACTGGTCCGCGCGATCGAATGGCCTATCATGATGTCGGACAACATTCCGAACGAGTATGTCGGCTACAAACTCCGGAAATACCGCAACACGTACGTCGTCCGCATCCCGCATCACTATGACGATGCGGACCTGGAGGACCGTCTGAAAAACGAACGGATCGTCGACAAGATGGCGGAGGAATCCGGCCACAACTCGACCGACATGCTCTCCGAATCCATCAACCGGATGGGCCTCGGTCTTCCCGACGGTTACCTGTTCGGCCTGAATGTCCGGAACATGCTCAGCTCGGTGACCGTGGGCTACCAGGACAGCATCAGCTTCGCCGACCTGCCGATCCCGTACGCCTGCGTGGCGACGGACCTCTACGCCCTGGCGCCCAAGTACTGGACCTCGGGCAACATCACGGACGCCCTGCGTTCCACGATGGCCATCCCGTTCTATTTCAGGGCCGTACGCCAGAACGGCGAAGTGCTCCTGGACGGCGGCATGCGGAACAACTACCCCGTGGACATCGCCAAGGCGATGGGTGCGGACATCATCATCGGCTCCGACATGTCCATCCACCGGGAACTGAACGAACTCAACAGTCCGGCGGACTTCCTCATGCAGACAATCACCCTCCTGGCGTCCTCCGCCAACGGTCCCGCCCGCGAGATGCTGGATCTCGGCGTCCATCACGATCTGAAGGGCTACACGATGCTTTCTTTCGACGACGCCAGCGTGGACGACATCATCGACCAGGGTTACAAGAATGCCCTGGATAACAAGGAACTGTTCGAATCCATCGCCGCCTGCGTGGCCGGAAAGCCGGATCCGAAGGTCGCCGGACACCCCGCCGCCATCAATCTGGCCCAGCGAAAAGTCGAGGTGGGAAATATCGTTTTCCGTGGCATCTCGGACAAGGAGCGGAACGCCATCCTGCACAAAAAAGACTTTCCCCAGACCAAGTTGTACGACCGGGAGATGATCGAGCAGATGCTGAGAAAAATTTACGGATCAAACGCCTTCGAATCCGTCACCTACCATCTGGAGGGGCACGAGGAGCCGTTCACCCTGGTGTTCGACTGCCAGAGGGGCCAGACGAACGACTTTGCGCTGGGCATCCGGGCCGATACGGACGAAACCGTGGCCGTCGCCCTGCATTACGGCCTGGGTACACGCCGCCTGACCGGCATGCGCATGACAGCGGACCTCAAGATGGGCACGAATCCGTCGCTGTCGGTGGACTGGGGTACCCGGTCCCGGATCGGGCTTCCCTCCTATGGAATCGTCGCACGTGCCGGCCTGCTGAACACGCAGCTCGGCTGGATGGACAGCACCAACGAACAATTGCTTTATTCTGCCGTGGATGGATACCTGGAAGACTCCCGGCTCAAGAACGGTTCGTTACGGATCGGCGTCACGGCAGAGATGAATCCCTACGAACATCGTCTGGACTCGGAAGGGCTGAAGCATGGCTGGGACTGGAGAAGCTACTGGCTCTCCGGTTTCGGATCCTTCAAATATGATACATTCGACGACGCCTATTTCCCCACACGGGGAATCCGGTTTGCACTCAACGGCCGCTATGTCTTCAAAGGTGTGAAAGACGTCACGTGGGATGACGATGAATTGCTGCAGGACGGGAATGACGGAGCGGCCGCCTTCGCCGGAACCAGGGCTGATTACGGCGTACTGGGAGATGAAAGCGAAGGCCCCGGTCCGAAGCCCGAAGACCTTCCCGATTTCCACAAGACCAAGCCCGTCGATCCCTATTTCAGTGTCTTCGGCAGTTTCGAGGCCGCATTCTCCATCGGACAGAATTTCACGGTCAATCCCAGCGTTTACATCGGCTGGTACACCACTTATTCCAAAAGCATGAATTTCCGGCACAGCGTAGTCGTAGGCGGTTTCCTGGCGAGCCGCTATCTGGAGCACCAGATTCCTTTTTTCGGCTTTCCAACCGGATTCCGGGACACCGACTTCCTTACCTTCGTTCCGCAACTGGACCTGAGATACCGCTTCCTGCGCAAGAATTTCGTGACGGCGCGGGCCGGCTTGTTCAAGCGGGGGTCTAATCCCAAAGATACCTGGAATGTCACCCCGATCTGGGCCTTCGGCACGGAGTATTCCCGCCAGACCATCGTCGGTCCCCTCCGGTTCGCCGTCCAGTGGTGCAAAGTCGGAGGACTTACCGCCTATGCATCCGTCGGTTTTGAATTCTAACCCCTACGCCCTATGCATTTCCGATTCCTGCGATATCTGAGCGTTCTCGCCCTCCTCCTGCTGACGGCCCTGCCGGGCCGCACCGTCGTCCCGGAAAAGGACCATGAAACGTTGAACAACCTGCTCCATGAGCTGAAACAATCCTATTCTGCCGTCATGGACGACGACTCCCTGGTGGTGAAGAGCAACCGGCTCCGGGAACAGCTGTCCGAAATGGTCAAGGAGGCGGACGAGGTCACGATCAACCTGTATACCCAGCGGGCCGATTTCGCTTTCGACCTCGCCTTCGCCCTGGAGAACGTGTCCAAGATCTACACCTCTTTCCAGGACCAGGCGCGCCTGTCTGACAAATACATGCTCGAATCCCGGTCCGGACTCCGCCGCTATACGATGCTGGAGGCAACCCTGCGGGACATGTACCTGAATCATCCCCTCGATTCCCTGCTGCAGGCGGACTCCCTGAAACGGGCCGATTCCCTCCTGCGGACATTGCCCGTCATGCCGTTGGATGAAGATGATCCGGAGCGGAAGGACCTCCTGGACAGCTGCCTTCGCTATACCGGCGCCCTCACGGAGTACTACCAGGAGTCGGTCGTGCTGGCGCTCCAGGACAGCATCTATTTCGCCGATACGGAACGCCGGCTCCGGCAGGCCTACGAGTATGCCCAGGCGAGTTATGCAGAATCCCAGAAGAACCGGTTCATCGGCGGCAACGTGAACGCGACCCAGATCGTCAAGAACTGGCGAACCTTCATCAGCGAAATCCAGGAGGACCTGAAGACCCGCTACACCCTGAAACCCGCTTCGGAGGCGAGCGAGGCCGCCCGTGACTCCCATACTTGGAGCGGAAGGGCCATTCTCACCTACGCGTTGATCGCCCTCCTGATGCTTGCGCTCTGTTTCCTGGCCACCAGTCTCATCAGCCACTTCGTGTTCAAGCGGGTCAGCAAAGAAAAAGTGGTGGAGTTCAAGCCCATCCTGTCCTCCATCCTGGCCGTCTTCCTGTTCGCGGTGAGCATGCTGCTTATCCGTTCGGACCGAAGCAATCCCTACTGGCGGATGGCCTACCTGTTGCTCTCACAGTTCTCCTGGCTCACGCTGGCCATCCTGGTCTCCCTGCTCATCCGCATCCGGGGCGACCAGGCCAAGGCTTCCTGGAGAATCTATATCCCCACCATCCTGCTGGCATTCCTGTGCATCCTGATGCGGGCCATCTTCATGCCCGCCAGCGTGGTGCCGCTCATTTTCCCGCCGACCCTGCTGCTGTTCGCCATCTGGCAGATCACGCTCAACGTCCGTTTCCGGACGCAAGTGAACGGCGTGGACCGCCGCTATATGTGGGTTTCCGTGGGTGTCATGCTGACCGTATGCGTCATGTCCCTGATCGGGTATTCGATGATCGGTGTGCTCGTCATCACTTTCTGGACCTTCCTGCTGGCGCTCCTGCACACGATCACCACGATCTACTACCTGATGAAGCGGTATTACGAGAGCCGGGTCCTCCGTGGAAAAGCGCGTTATCATCAGGAGAATCCCCTGCTTCCACTGGAGGACAAGGACGCGTTCATCGAGGTCACCTGGGTGTATGACCTGCTCCGGATGGTCGTCATTCCGGTCATGACGCTGATGTCCTTCCCCATCAGCGTTCTTCTGACCGGCCGGGCATACCAACTCTCCCATGCCGGTGCCGATCTCCTCCGCCGGGCGCTGTTCCAGCGGGAGGGATTCGAATTCCTGACCGTCCACAACATCATCCTCATCGCGACCCTGTTCTTCATTTTCCGCTACCTGATCTATCTGATCAAGGCCCTGTACCGCGTGTTCAAGCTCCGCCGCAAGATCGAGAACCGGAAAGAGGAATCCAACACGCCCCTCAAGGAATCCGATGTGAACCTGAGCCTGCCCAACGCCATCTTCTCCCTGTCGGGCTGGATGCTTTTCCTGTTCATCGCCTTCTCCATCCTGGACATCCCGTCCAAATGGCTCGGCTACATCACGACCGGTCTTGCCGCCGGCGTCGGTTTCGCCTTGAAGGACTTGATCAACAACTTCTTCTACGGTATCCAGCTGATGGCCGGGCGTATCCGCGTCGGAGAAAAGATTTCCTGCGACGGAGTCCGCGGTGTCGTCAAGCGGGTGAGTTACCAGACGACCCAGGTGGAGGACGAGGACGGATCCATCATCGCCTTCACCAACACCGACCTGTTCACCAAGAAGTTCCGGAACCTTAACAGCGGCAAGAACTACGAATTGGCCAAGATTCCGGTCTCCGTCAGATACGGAACGGACGTTGCCTTTGCCCGGAAGGTCATCCTGGAGGCGCTGGAGCCTTTGATGACCAAGGATAAGAGCGGCCGCGACATCGTGGACTCGAGTTTCCCCATAGATATCCGTTTCGACGGATTCGGCGACAGTTCCGTGAACCTCGTCGTCGTCCTGTACACGACGGTGGATACCCACTACACCTTCCCCGCCCGCGCCAAGGAAGCCATCTACAATGCGTTCTACGCGAACGGCATCGATATTCCGTTCCCGCAGCGGGACGTCTATCTGAAATCCGTACCCGAAGAGAAGAAGTGACCGCCGTTTTTTCTTTGAAAAACCGACGGAGTTTCCTATCTTTGTATCCCGTATTCAGGAAAACGACTTATGAAATACGGGTTCGACAACGCTAAATATCTCAAAATCCAATCGGAGCACATCAAGGACCGCATCGCCACCTTCGGCGACAAACTCTACATGGAGTTCGGCGGCAAACTGTTCGACGACTACCATGCCAGCCGCGTCCTTCCGGGCTTCGAGCCGGACAGCAAGCTGAAAATGCTCATGCAGATGAAGGATGACGCGGAAATCGTCATCGTCATCAGCGCCGTGGACATCCAGAAGAACAAAGTCCGGACGGACCTGGGCATCACCTACGATGTGGATGTCCTCCGCCTGCGGGACGAATTCATCGACCGCGGCCTCAGCGTCAACAGCGTCGTCATCACCCATTTCAGCGGTCAGTCCAGCGCCGTCGCCTACCGGAAACGGCTGGAAAGCATGGGCATCAAAGTCTATTACCACCACACGATCGAAGGATATCCGCACAACGTCGCCCTCATCGACTCCGACGAGGGATTCGGCCGGAACGACTATGTCGAGACCACGAAACCCCTGGTCGTCATCACGGCCCCCGGCCCCGGCAGCGGCAAGATGGCCGTGTGCCTGAGCCAGCTGTACCAGGAGAACAAGCGCGGGGTCAAGGCCGGCTACGCCAAGTTCGAGACCTTCCCCATCTGGAACCTGTCCCTCACCCACCCCGTGAACCTCGCCTACGAGGCCGCCACGGCCGATCTCGAGGATGTGAACATGATCGACCCGTTCCATCTGGAAGCTTACGGGAAGACGGCGGTGAACTATAACCGGGACGTGGAAATCTTCCCGGTCATGAACGCCTTGTTCATGGACATCTACGGCGAATCCCCCTACAAGTCCCCGACGGACATGGGCGTGAATATGGCCGGTTATTGCATCTCAGATGACGACGTGTGCCGCGAAGCCTCCCTGCAGGAGATTATCCGCCGCTACTACACGGCTCTCTGCAACTTCGCCGACGGAAAGGCCACCGAGGCCGAGGTGAACAAAATCGCCCTCCTGATGAAGCGGGCGGGCATTTCCACAGCCCACCGCATGACCACGGTAGCAGCGAAAGACCGGCTGGACCGCTCCAACACCTGCACCGCCACCGCCGCCATCGAGCTGGAGGATGGCACCATCCTGACCGCCGAGGGAAGTCCCCTGCTCGGTCCCAGCGCCGCCCTGCTCCTGAACTCCCTGAAACACATCGCCGGCATCGAGCATAATGTCAAGCTCATCCCCCAGACGATGATCGCCCCGATCCAGAAAACCAAGGTGAACTACCTGCACGGCCGCAATCCCCGCCTGCATACCGACGAGGTGCTGGTGGCCATCTCCATGTTGAGCCTGATCGACGAAAACTGCAAACTGGCCCTGGAGCAACTGCCCAAGCTGCGGGGCGCCCAGGTGCATTCCACGGTGATGCTGAGCGAAGTGGACCGCAAGACGTTCCAGAAACTGGGAATCGGACTTACCTGCGACCCGGTCCGGAAAATCAAGAAACAGCTGCGGGTCGTCGACGAAGAGGTTTAGTCCTCAAGGACGGGAAACCCCGTAGAAACGCTTCCAGACCGCGTCCTGCACGTCCTCCGGCAGACCGCGGAGAATGGAGTTCACCGTCGATTTCGGGAAATCGCTGAAACGGAGGACGATCAAAGCGTCCAGACAACTGCCGAAGTCCGGATCCACATTGAAGCAGACCAGCCGGGCGCCACAACTGAAATACTTGCGCACCAATACCGGCAACCGAACCTTTCCCTCCGACAGAGTGCCGAGAAAGCGGTCCAGCAAATCGATTTTTCCATCCGGAATCTGCAACAGATCATCCGGATTCACGGCCAGGAAATCGGGCGTAAACGGTGTCGTGGGAGTCGCTACCCGGGGGGCGTCCGGGAACGGGAAACTCTTTTCCAGATACCGGACGACCAGGCTCTTGTAGAAATCCGGAATATCGTCACTGATGCTCACCAGGCCGGAATAATAGGTCAGGTCGGGGCATTTCAGCACGGCGACGGCCAGGCCGGCCAGAAGGAGACGGAGCGGCTGGATTTCCCGCTGATACCGTCCTACGATGAAAGAACGGCCGAGTTCCATGGACTTGGCCAGCAGCGGCGCCGCTTTCTCCCCGTACCGGACCAGCGCGGCGGAGTAGAACCCGGTGACACCTCCATGGGATTCCATGATTTCAGGACCGAAACCGAGGCGGTAGGCGCCGACAATTTCCTGATTCGGCACGTGCCAGAGCACCATCTGCCGGTAATAAGCGTCATAGATATCCGTATCCAGCGGCTGGCCGGTCCCTTCACCCACGGCGCGGAAAGTCTCTTCCCGCAAACGGTACAGTTCCCGCATGGTTTCCGGCGCATCGCCGGCCTGCAGGAGATAGGCTCTGTAATCTCCGATCTCGAACAGCATCCGCTCGTCCAGGCCGTCCATTTCCTCCCGGATCCGGTCCGCCGGAACAGGTTCGGCCAGCGGTGCAGGAACCGCCTGGACCGCATGCTCGACCGGCGGAAGGCACTGGGCTTCCAGCGCATAGCAGCGGTTTCTCAGATAGCGTCCCAAAGTGGGGACATCGAAACGGGCGATTTCTTCGGCCGTCAGGGGTTGACCGATGCGAACTTGCACCACCCTTCCCCGCTTATTGAACACCTCATGGATGAGACGGACAGTGCGGAGCCGGGGATGGATACGGCCGAGGATATGGAAGGACTTCGAGTTCCCGCCTTCGAAATAGATGGGAACGACCGGGAAACCCGATTTGCGGACCAGCTTGATGATGTTTTCCGCCCACGGAATGTCTTCAACGACCCTATCTTTGCCCAGGGAAGTACGGTTCTTCCCTTTCTGCCAGGTAGCCACTTCCCCGGCCGGGAACAGGCCCAGGGGATGCTGGTCGGCGATATGCCCAAGGGCAGTACGGATGCCGGAAATGCTCCGGGCACCGCCGGTGGAGAAATTGTCCACCGGAATGAAACCGTCCTTGAGGCTGGGGATAAGCGACAGGAGGAACGTCGTGAGAATCTTATAGTCAGGCCGGCGGGAACCTACCACGGCGCTCAGGATCATCCCGTCAATGGCACCGTAATGATGGTTGGACACCGTGATGAAACCGCCCTCCCGTGGAATCCGGTCCAGTTGCTCCGGCGGTATCTCATAGCGGATGCCGATATCCTCGAGGACATGGGCGGAGAATTCGGGGCCGACGCTGTCATGATACTTGTGATGGACCCGGTTCACCTTTTCCAGTTCCAGGATCCGGTAAGCCAGCCGGGCCAGGCAACGGCCCGGAAAGCCCTTGATCCCAAGGACTTTCTGAAGCTCATCCGCTTCCAGGACGGTGGTTTTAGTAACTTTGTCGGGCATTCAGCGCCAATAAGTTTTCAAAGATAAGCATTTATCGCGAATTTCCGCTATCTTTGCCCCCGCAATGCAACACCTTGGTGAAATCATCTCCCTGGTCGTCGCCGTCTCCTGGACGGTGACGGCGATTTTCGCCGACAAAGCCAGCCACCGGCTCGGGTCGATGACCACGAACGTCATCCGCCTCTCCCTGGCTTCGGTTTTCCTGGCCATCCTCCTCTGGATCACCCTGGGCCATCCCTATCCGGTCCATGCCGACGGCAAGGCCTGGCTCTGGCTCGGACTCTCCGCCCTCGTGGGCTATGTGTTCGGGGACTGGTGCCTGTTCAACAGCTACCTCGTCATCGGCGCCCGTTTCGGGCAGCTTTTCATGACTCTCGCTCCCCCGATGGCCGCCATCGCCGGCTGGGCGATGCTCGGGGAAACCCTTACCTGGAAATCCATGCTCGCCATGGCCGTGACGCTGAGCGGTATCGCCATCTCCATCCTGAGCAAAGGGGACAGCGGACACAAGGTAAAACTTTCCCTGCCCTTGAAAGGGGTCCTGCTGGGCCTCGGGGCCGGTGCCGGACAGGGTGTGGGCCTGGTCCTCAGCAAAATCGGCATGCAGCACTATGAAGCGGCCGTTCCGGCCGGGGCGCCCGAACTTATGGACACGATGCTGCCCTTTGCCTCCACGATGATCCGCGCGCTTATCGGCAGCGTCGGATTCCTGTGCCTGATGGCCTTGCAGAAGGATCTCCCCCGGCTGAAAGCAGCCGCCCACGACCGGAAGGGATTGACCTACGCCGTCATCCTCACCCTCTTCGGCCCTGTCTTCGGCGTCTCCCTTTCCCTGATGGCTGTCCAGTACACCGACGCCGGCATCGCTTCCACCTTGATGGCCCTGACACCCGTCCTCATCATCCTCCCGTATGCCATCATGTACAAGCAGAAAGTCCGCCTGAAGGAAATCCTCGGCGTGACCGTGAGCATGGCGGGTGTGGCTATGTTCTTCCTAATGTGACAATCTCCGGTGTCCGGAGAAGATGCGCTGCGGCAATTCCATCGCGAGGATGATGCCCAGCACGATGGCAATGGCGATCTTGCCGGCCGTGAACCCGGTCGTGCTTGACAGGTCGAACTGGCTGGAAATCAGGTAATAAGTGCACCAGAACACCCCCGCTCCCGGAACGAGCGGGAAGATGCCGCACAGCAGGAACACCGCGGCAGGGCACTTCTCCAGGACTGCGAAAACACGTGACAGAATGCCGATGAAGATGGTCGAAAGCAGCGTTGAGATAGCGGCTGACATGCCCGCATGCCGGAAAAGGATGAGATAGAGCAGCCATCCCAAAGCCCCGACGATGCCCGCTGCGACATATTGCTTCCGCGGGACTCCGAACAAGACCGCGAAAGCCGTCGTACCGACAAAGGCCGCCAGCGTCTGGACAAACAGGCCGGCCGTCTCGGGATTCGCCCATACGCCGTTCAATTCGATGAGGCCGTTGAACAGGCCGCCATCCAGGATGAAAGCGACGCTCACGCCGATGGCGATGCAGAAGAAGCCCAACAAGGCGTCCGTGAGCCGGGTGAGGCCGGCGAGATAGTCCGCATTGGCCAAATCCCGGACACCGTTGACGAACGGGACACCCGGAATGAGGGGCATGATGGCGCCGATGATGATGTTCGCCAGGCTGTTTCCGAAGCCGACACGATAGCATCCGACGCATAACAAGGTGGCAATCAGTGCATTGCAGATACCTCCCACAATGCGGGACATGTATCGTCCGCTCACCAGGAAGATGAACAGGTTCAGCAAACAGCCGACAACGAAGGCTGCTCCGCAATCCAGCCAGCCGCCGCCGAAGACGGCGCAGAA
>JAEEGI010020907.1_pt1 | contig 13050 bp, 11 predicted proteins | sample 8958751 | NCBI WGS metagenome assembly JAEEGI01 (sample SAMN16246545, study PRJNA631951) | gut metagenome | biome: gut microbiome; feature: rumen; material: KS-attached | host: Bos | place: Iran: Karaj | collected 2018-10
CACGATCGCCCATTCCCGCACCGCCGACCTCGGCGCCGTCTGCCGCACGGCCGACGTCCTCGTCGTCGCCGTGGGCCGCGCCGGCCTCGTGACCGGCGACATGGTCAAGCCGGGCGCCGTGGTCATTGACGTGGGCATGAACCGCAACGCCGAAGGCAAGCTCTGCGGCGACGTGGACTTCGCCTCCGCCGCCCCCGTCGCCTCCTGGATCACCCCCGTCCCCGGCGGCGTCGGTCCCATGACCATCGCGATGCTGATGAAGAACACCATCGCCTGCTTCCTCTCCCGGCAGCAAGCGTAATCCGCTATGCGTAAGCTGGTTGTCATCCTAATTGCCCTGTCGGTTTCGATGGGGCTTTGCGCTCAAGTAAAGACGGCGAAGCCGGAGGATCACGGGATGGATCCGGAGCGGCTTGCCCGGGTGGATGCGGTCATTGACGATGCCATCGGCGCCGGGGACATCCCGGGCGCGGTGTTGGCCGTCGTGCGCCGGAATGACATCGTTTTCCTGAAGGCCTATGGGAACAAGTCTCTCGTTCCGGATATCGTGCCCATGACGACCGATACGATGTTCGACCTGGCCTCGCTGAGCAAGTGCGTAGGAACTACGCTCTCGTTCATGCAGTTGATCGAGGGCGGCTATGTGCGCCTGACCGATCCCGTGAAGCGCTACATCCCCGGTTTTAAGCCATGGAAGGATCCCGAAACAGGGGAGGAGGTCGATATCATCCTGCGGGACCTGCTGACGCATTCCTCCGGATTGTCGGCCTATTACGATGCCGACCTGTTCGTGGAGCGTTTCGGGACTAACCGGCCCGATTTGCTGATGAACGTCATTGCCACCGAGGTGGAACGCCACTTCAAGCCCGGAAGCGATTTCCTGTACAGTTGCCTGAATTTCATTACGTTGCAGCATATCCTCGAGACTGTGACGGGGGAGCGTCTCTGCGACTATGCCGAGTCCCACGTCTTCGCTCCGCTCGGCCTCAAGCACACTTGCTATTTCCCGCTGCAGGAGGATCTTCGTACGCCATCTCGTCACCTGGACCTGCTTCCCCTCGTTGCGCCGACCGAGGTGCAGGGCGACGGCTCAGTGCTGAAGGGTGCCGTCCACGACCCGCTCGCCCGGCTCGCGAACGGAGGCAACTCCGGCAACGCCGGCGTCTTTTCCGATGCCGTGGACCTTTCCAGAATCTGTATGATGATCATGAATCAGGGGAGAGCCCTCCAGGACAAGAAACTCGGTTTTCCCGGGGTGGATACGCGCATCTTGAGCCGTGCCACCGTCCGTCTGATGACTACCATCCCGGCGGAAAACGCCCCCTCCGTGGGCCGTGCCCTCGGTTGGGATGTGAAGAGTGAACACAGCGGCCTCCGGGGCGACCTGTTCAACCCCGAGACCACGCTGATGCATACGGGCTACACCGGCACATCCCTGGTCATCGACCTGGACACCCAAACGGCCGTCGTCCTCCTTACTAACCGCGTCCATCCCACCGACGACGGCTCCGTCTCCCGCCTCCGCGCCCTCGTCTCCAACATCGTTGCGGGTGCGATCCTGTATTGATCTGCAGATGGGGAAAGCCTATCATACCAAGCACGAGGCCCGGAAGGGGCTGGAGGACTTTGAGTTGTCCAGGCATCCGAATGGGACGAAGGCGAAGGGACTTCGGAAGGTGCTTCGGACGCGGATGAAGAATGCCGCCGTCGCGTTCCCGAGGGACCGTTTCGGATGGGCGGAAGAGAAGAGCTCGCGGCTCCGCGGCGGGCGGCGGAATGTCCATAAAGCAGCTCGGCAGGATTCCCAGAGGGAGATCGCTGCCGAGCTGGATCAGGAATAAGGAGGCGTCGTCCTATTTCTTGACGACGTACTTGTCGAAGAAATCGAGGAAATAGGGCCAGTTCGGGCCGGACTCGTGGCCGCCGTCGTGCTGGCGGAAGGCGAGCTTGCCCTTGATGATGCCCACGTTCGTGCCGGGATACAGGTCCGTGTCCATACCCTTTTCGCCCAGGAGCTCATAGACCGGCGTCGCCTTGACGGTGGCCATGAACATGCCGATGAGGTCCTGCCACTTGTCCGCATCCCAGGTGCCGCTGGAAATGAAGCAGGGGCGCGGGGCGCAGAGGGCGATGAGTTCGTGCTGGTCCACGGGTAAGTCGTTCTCCGTGAGCGGATCCGCTCCGTACTTGATGAAGTTGCCGCACATCCAGTGGTATTCGCCGGCATCGGCGAGGTTGCCCAGGCTTTCGCCGCAGTTGCGGCGCCAGGGCGAGGAGCCGCCTTCGCCGGCCGAGGCCACGAGGGCGGCCGCGAAACGCTCGTCGAACGCCATGGTCACCAGGGCGGCCTTTCCGTTGCGGGAAACGCCCTCGATGGCCACCTTCGTGGCATCGAACTCGGGCGTCGTCTCAAAGTAATCCACCAGCTTGGACGCGCCCCAGGCCCAGGCGCGGAGCGCGCCCCAGTCCGTGGGCTTGCGGTAATCGCCCTTGTTGGTGAGGCCGACGATGCCGCTGCGGAGGCCGTGGCCGCCATCGGCCTGGATGCTGCCCGTGACGATGACCGCCGCGGCCCAGCCGCGCTCGACCACCTGCTGCTGCCAGGACTTGGCCCGCGGCCGGTTGTTGCCGCCGGGGAAGTTGAAGCTCATCCCGGCGGGCATGATGAAGCCGAATTCCATGATGACGGGAACCGGGCCCTTCGCGGCCTCCGGCCAGGTGACCTGCGCCTGGATGCGGACCTCGATGGACGGGCAGGCGGAATTGTCCGCCACGCCCGCGAGGTCGCGCCGGATGCACGGAATGCCTTCCATATCGACCTTTTCCTCCTTCACGATCTCCCACTTGATGGCGGGCACGTTCTCCGGTACGCGGCCGTAGACCTCGTCCTCGAACGCCTTCACCAGTTCAGGCCGCCGGACATTCCGCCACATCTTCGCATTCTTCACCTGGCGGCCGTCGAAGGTGACCAGCGGATCCGGATAGTAGATCCAGGGATTGGCCTTCATCTCGTCGTAGTTGGGGGCGCGGTTCGGGTCGTCCGTGTAGGCGTCGCGGCCGGGACGCACGGACGTCAGGCCGAGCTGGCCGAGCATCTGCGCGTGGTCCGCGTTCGTCAGCGCGTTGAGAGAATCGCGGTTCACCCGGGGCATGCCCGGGAACTGGGCCGACGCCTGGCCCTGCGCAAACAGCAGGGCGGCGGACAGGATCAGGACAAGCTTTTTCATCGTGCAAGGAATCAATAGAAAACTTCGTCGAAGAACTGCTGCATCTTGGCGGCATAGGGGACACCGTACTTGGCGAAGGTGTCCTTGGTGCGCTGGTCGGGCTTCCAGTCGAAGAAAGCGTGGCTGGCGCCGTCCACGATGTCCAGCACCGCGTTCTGGTTCTTGCCCTTCAGGCGGAGCAGGTATTCCTCCATCGGCTTGCGGCCGACGGTGCGGTCCAGGGTGCCGAGCACCATGTACTGCGGCACCTCGCGGATGTCCGCGTGCGGGACGTTGCAGTCCGGGGTGATGGCGACGAGGCCCATCGGCTCGTAATTCTCGGCGAAGCGGACCAGCGTGCCGAGGTCGAAGACGCCGTAGCTCGGGGCCGCGACCTGGATGGCGCGGAGGCTCTTCTTGGCCTTCGCGGCAGTCCAGCCCTTCGGCATGTAGGTCGGAAGGAACTGATACACACCCTTCTGCGTGCCGAAGCCGCCGTCGCCGATGCGCTCGATCATGTCGATCATGCAAGCGGAGAGGTGGCCGCCGGCGCTGTCGCCCGTGACGGCGATCTTCCTGGGATTGACCCCGTATTCGGCCGCGTGCTCCTGGATGTGCAGGATGGCGCCGTAGCAGTCCTCGATGAGCTGGTGCATCTGGACAGGCTCCTTGTCGCCGTCGCCGTGGTTGAGCCAGCGATAGTCGATGCTCGCAACGACGTATTTGCCGTCCTTGATGAGCTCGCGGGCGAGGCCGCGCATGATGTCCTCGGTGTTGGAGGACCAGCCGCCGCCGTGGATGATCACCACGCAGGGGAGCTTCTTCGCCCCGTCGGGGATGAACACGTCATACTTCAGGGGCTTGACGCCCGGCTGCGCATAGACGACGTCCTGGATGGTCTTGTAGCCCTGCAGGCGCTCCGCCTCGATGATGGAGGCGCCGATGCCCATGATGTTGTGGTCCACCTTGACGGTGAATTCGGGAACCATCGATTCCTTGTAGGTGGGATAGAACACGCCGCCGGAGACGGAGAGCTCGTAGCCGCTGTCGAAGGCCCAGCCCGGGTCGGTGACATCGACCTTCACTTTCAGGACGGTGCCGGCGGGAACCATGCCGTTTTCAGGGATGGCGGGGGTGACGGTGACCTTGCCGTGCTGCGGCTGCTCCACGCGGACGCGGAAGGCGTCCTGCGCAAAGAGAGCACCGCCGGCAAACGCCAGGATGGCGAGGGAGAAGAGGATGCGTTTCATATCGAAGGTTTTGTAGTTGCGTTATTTCCGCTAAGTTAAGATTTTTTGCGTAACTTTGAAACGGCATGAAACGGTTTCTGACAATTCTCTGGACCCTGGCCGGCATTTCCACCGGCCTTTTCGCGCAGCGGGCGCAGTATGTGGACCCTTTTATCGGCACGGCCGGCATGGGGCACACCTTCCCGGGCGCGTGCGTCCCCTTCGGCGGCGTGCAGCTCTCGCCGGACACGGACATGATTCCCCACAACATCGAGGGCGTGTATCAGCCGCGCACGTATGAGTATTGCGCCGGCTACCAGTGGGGCGACAGCACGATCGTGGGCTTCAGCCACACGCACTTCAGCGGCACCGGCCATTCCGACCTTGGCGACATCCTGCTGATGCCGGGAACGGGAGAGGTCCAATTCGTGCCCGGAACGGCGCAGAACCCCGATTCCGGCTATCGGCAGCGCTTCAGCCACGACACGGAATCGGCGGGCGCGGGCCATTACGAGGTCACGCTGGCGGATTCCGGCATCCGGGTGGAGCTGACGGTCACCCCGCGCGTAGGCGTCCATCGGTATACGTATCCGAAAGGGGAGGAAGGACACATCGTCCTGGACCTGGACCACGGCATCTACAACTACGACGGCAAGACGCTCTGGGCGGAAGTCCGCGTGGTGAGTCCGACGCTCGTCACGGGATACCGCATCACGAACGGATGGGCCCGGACGAACTATACCTATTTCGCGATGGAGTTCTCGCGGCCGGTGCTGGATTACGGCTGGAAGGACAACGCGCCCGTGCGCTACAAGGGCGGTTACGGCAAGTTCCCCCAGTATGCCGATTTCCCGGAAATGGCGGGCCGGAAGCTCGTGGCCTGGTTCAAGTTCGATACGGCCGAGGACCCGGAATTGACCGTCAAGGTCGCCCTGTCCGCGACGGGAACCACCGGCGCCCTGAAGAACCTCAGGGCGGAGGCGGAGGACAAGTCCTTCGATGCCCTGCGCGCGCAGGCGGAGGAGGCCTGGGAACGGGAACTCTCCTGCATCGACATCGACGGTACCGAGGCGGAGAAGACGATGTTCTACACGTCCCTGTACCATACGATGATCAATCCGTCGGTGTATATGGACGTGGACGGCCTTTACCGGGGCCTGGACCACGAATTGCATCAGGCCGAGGGATTTACGAACTTTACCGTGTTCTCGCTCTGGGATACGTACCGGGCGGAGCATCCGCTCCTGGCGCTGCTCAAGCCGCATCAGGCGGAGGACATGGTCGCGTCGATGCTCAAGCACTATGAGCAAAGCGCCCACCACATGCTTCCCATCTGGAGCCACATGGCCAACGAAAACTGGTGCATGACCGGCTACCACAGCGTTTCCGTCCTGTCCGACGCCATCGCCAAGGGACTGAAGGTCGATGGAAAAGAAGCGCTGGAAGCGATGGTCTCCACTTCGTCGGTGCCGTGGTACAGCGGGCTGGGGGAGTACATCCAGCTGGGCTATGTCCCGCTGGAAAAGACGTCCACCGCCGCCAGCAACACGCTGGAATATGCCTATGACGACTGGGCCATCGCAGCGGCCGCGGAACATCTCGGGAATGAGAAGGTCGCGGAAAGATACCGCGCCCGCGCCGGCTATTACAGGAACATCTTCGATCCCGCGCTGGGCCTCGCGCGTCCGCGGTATGCCGACGGCTCGTTCAAGGAGCCTTTCGACATCAAGCAGACGGTCGGCCAGGGCTTCATCGAAGGAAACTCCCTGAACTATTCCTTCCACGTACCCCAGGACGTGCCCGGACTGATGGCGCTGATGGGCGGGGACAAGAAGTTCATCGCGAACCTGGACGAGCTCTTCGGCAGCGACCTGCCGGAATACTGCTATGCGGACAACGAGGACATTACGGCCGACTGTCTCCTGGGCGGTTATGTCCATGGAAACGAGCCCAGCCACCACATCCCGTACCTCTATGCCTGGACCTCCGAGCCCTGGAAGACGCAGTATTGGGTCCGGGAGATCGTGGACCGGTTCTATCGGCCCGAAATCCGCGGCCTGGGCGGAAACGATGACTGCGGCCAGATGAGCGCCTGGTACATCTTCACCGTGCTCGGCTTCTACCCGGTATGCCCGGGCACCGACCAGTATGTGCTGGGCGCGCCGTGCATTCCGTATGCGAAAGTCACCCTGGATAGCGGCCGCACCCTGGAGATGAAGGCGAAGGGCCTGAGCGCCCGGAACCGCTATGTCAAGTCCGTGAAACTGAACGGGAAACCGGTCGACCGGCTTTTCCTCACGCACGGCGAGCTGCTGGAAGGCGGCACCCTGGAATTCGAAATGGCCCCGAAGCCGAACAGGCGCCGGGGCGTTACGGCAGATGCGAAACCCTATTCCCTATGAGAAGAATCCTTTCCCTCGTGGCCGGCCTGCTGCTTCTCGCGGCCTGCCAGGACAAGTCCCCCCAGCCCGGCTACATCGTCCAGGTGTCGCTCGGAGGCTGGCATTCGCCCGACTATACGGCAGAACAGGTCATCAGCCGGATCGGGGAGGTGAGCGCGAAGATCCCGGTCGAGAAAGTCATCATCGGCTGGAGCCTGGACCAGGACATCTACCGGCAGGTGGGCGACTACCTGCACGCGAACGGAATCAAGATGCTCCTGTGGATGCCGGTCTTCGCCGAGACCGAAGAGATGTGCGAAAACGAGCCTGCGGTGGACCTGGCGGGCGACATTCTGGCGAATTACGACCTGGCCGCCGGCGAAGGTTTCCGTTTCAACTGCTCCACGCGTCCGGAGACGGCCGCGAACGTCGTCGCCATCTATGACGACCACTTCAAAGACTGCGGCTTCGACGGCGTTTTCCTGGACCGGATCCGTACGCAGTCCTTCGTGAGCGGCGTGAGCGGCGTCCTGAGCTGCGGCTGTCCGGTCTGCCAGGAGAGGTTCCGGGCGGAAGGCGTGGATCTGGAAGCGGTGCAGGCCGCCTGGACCGAAAAAGGAGACGCGTTCTTCTCGGTTACGGCCTATGACCCGCTGACCGGTTTCACGTTCGCCGATCCGGTGGCGGCGGCGTATTTCAAGGCCAAAGGCCACGTGGTCAGCGGCGCGGTCGCCGCGATTGCCGACCGCTTCCGCGAGCGCGGGCTGGAAGTGGGAATGGACCTGTACGCGCCGTTCATGGCGCAGTTTGTCGGGCAGGATTACGGCATCCTCTCGCAGCACGCCGACTTCATCAAGCCGATGCTCTACCGGCAGACCTTCGCGCCGGCCGGGATGGGTTTCGAGTATGACCTGCTGCGGAAGGCGGTCCCGGGCGCGGAAGGCTACCCGGAATTCGTCATGGACGTGGACTTCCTGGATTCCCAGCTGAAAGCCATGGAGCCCTATGCCTGCGGCAAATACCCGGGCATCGAAATCAACTACCGGGAGAAGGTGGCTCCGACCTCACCGGCGTATGTCACCGAATCCCTGGCCGCCGTCATGCGGCATGGCTTCAACGGCGCCGTCCTTTCCTGGAATGTCATGGAGGCGCCGGATTCCCATATTTCCTGCTTAGGAGCGCGTTGACGGGGCGCTGAGCTTCCCGATGATGCCGTCCAGCATCCGGAAGAGTTCCGGCGCGGTTTCGGGCGTGACGCTGTCACAGAGGACGGAAGTGCCCACGATATGGGGCACATCGGCCAGCTTTTTCTGCAGCTCCCGGCCCTTCTCCGTGAGGGAAACGATCATCTGACGGGCATCCTTCTCGCCTTTCCGGCGGACAAGGATGCCTTCTTTTTCCATCCGCTGGAGCAGGGGAGTGACCGTGTTCGTTTCCAGGAGCAGCCGCTTGGCGATGTCGTTCACCGGCTGGGCGTCCTTCTCCCACAGGACCAGCAGCACGAGGTACTGCGGATAGGTCAATCCGTGCTCCGAGAGCAGCGGATGGTAGGCCTGTGTGAGAAGGCGCGAAGCGGTGTAGAGCCGGAAACAGAGCTGGTTGTCCAGCTTGAACTCCTCTTGGATCATAACATCCCCTGGATGTCCTTCTCAATATCTTCCGGCGTCGTAATAGGGGCGTAGCGCTTGATGACGGTGCCGTCGCGGTTCACGAGGAACTTGGTGAAGTTCCACAGGATGTCGCTGTCCTTTTCCACGCTCTTGCTCAGACCCTTGAGCATCATGCGGGTAGCCTTGCCCTTGATCCCGTTGTAAGCCTCGGTCGGAGCCTGGGCTTTCAGGTACTCGAAGATGGGCTCGGCATTGGCGCCATTCACATCGGTTTTGGCCATGAGCGGGAAGGTGACACCGTGGTTGATGCGACAGAATTCGGCGATCTCCTCATTGGAGCCGGGCTCCTGGCCGGCGAACTGGTCGCAGGGGAAGCCGACGATGACGAAACCCTGGTCCTTATACTTCTGGTAGAGGGCCTCCAGGCCGTCGTACTGCGGGGTGAAGCCGCACTTGGACGCGGTGTTGACAACCATCAGGACTTTGCCTTCGAACTGGGCGAAATCGACCTCAGCGCCTTTGTTGCTGCGGGTCTTGAAATCATAGATCTTTGCCATAACTGTATATCTTTATCGTTTAATTATATCGTTCACGATACAAATATACGACTTTCTTTTTATATCGCAAACGATATATCAAAAATAAGTGACAAAAAAGCGTTCCTGCAGGGGAACGCTTCTCCATATATTAACAGGATACAACCTTGTCGATCTCCGCGAGCTCCTCCGCGCTGAAGGCGATGTTCTCCAGCGCCTTGAAGTCGTCTTCGATCTGGGAGACACAGCTGGCGCCGATGATCACGCTGGTCACCCGCTCGTCCTTGAGGCACCAGGCGAGGGCCATCTCGGCCAGCGTCTGTCCGCGGCGGGCGGCGATGCCGTTCAGCTTCACAAGCTTAGCGTGCATCTCGGGCGTAAGGACCGACGACTTGAGGAACTTCTCCTTCGCCATCCGGGAATCGGTCGGAATCCCTTCCAGATAGCGGCCGGTCAGGAGGCCCTGCGCCAGCGGGGAGAAGGCGATGAAGCCCACGCCGTTCTCCTTGGCCTGGTCCAGGAGGCCGCTGCTCTCCGGTTCGCGGTTGAGCATATTGTAGCGTCCCTGGTAGATGAGGCAGGGAACATCCCGGTCTTTCAGGTACTTGTAGGCGAAGGCGGCGGCCTCCGGCGGATAATTGGAGATGCCGGCATACAGCGCCTTGCCTGCCCGGACAATGTCCACGAGGGCCTGCATCGTCTCCTCCAGCGGGGTCTTGGGATCGAACCGGTGGGAATAGAACAGGTCCACGTAGTCGAGGTTCATCCGCTTCAGGCTCTGGTCCAGGCTCGCCATCAGGTACTTGCGGGAGCCCCATTCGCCGTAGGGTCCGGGCCACATGTCATAGCCCGCCTTGGACGAGATGAACAGTTCGTCGCGGAAGGGGATGAACGATTTCTTCATGATCTGCCCGAAGGTTTCCTCGGCGGAGCCGTAGGAGGGACCGTAGTTGTTGGCGAGATCGAAATGGACGATGCCGTGGTCGAAGGCGTAATGGGCCATCTCCAGGGAGTTCGCCAGCGGGTTCACGTCACCGAAGTTGTGCCAGAAGCCCAGGGAGATTTCGGGCAGGAGGATGCCGCTGCGGCCGCACCGGCGGTAGCGGATGCCGCTCTCGTAGCGGCCGGGGGCGGGGGAGTAGACAGGGTTGATCATGGCGTGGCGGTTACTCTTGGAACTTCTTTCCGGAACCCCATGCCTGGCCGACAACCTCGCCGAGGGCGCGGTAGGTCAGGGCCGCCGCGTCGAAGACGATGGGCTGGAGCTTGCCCAGGTCGACCTTGCCGTCCGTGAGGATGCATTCGTCGGCGCTCATGTTCACGACTTCGCCCACGAGGATGCCGTCCTTCCAGCTGACGACCTTGCATTCCAGGGTCAGGGGGTACTGGTCGATGATGGGCGCGTCCACATTCGGGCTGGGGGAGACCGAGAATCCGACCTTCGCCACCTTGTCCGGGACCTTGGTGCCGCTTACGATGCCCAGGTAGTCGGATTCCGCGACGGTGCGGACATCGGCGAAGCTGACCGTGAAGGCGCCGGTGAGTTCGAGGTTCTCGGTGGTCTTGTGCTTGGACATGCTGACCACGATCTGGTTGTGGTCGTACTGGCCCGCCCAGGCGGCCATCATCACGTCGGGGGTGTGGTCCTTGTCCCACGTGGCGATCATCACGCAGGGCTGGGGGGTGGTCATCAAGGCATGGGCCGGTCCGAAATTCTTGCGTCCGGCGACTTCGAGGAAGGGTGCATTGGTATTCATCGGTAACTGGTTCTGTTTGATCGAGGTAAAGATAGTGAAAAAAAAGTCTTATCCCAATACGACGTCGAGCACCATCATCAGGACGAAGCCCAAGGCGAAGCCGATGGTGCCGATATTCGAGTGCTCGCCCTGGGAATATTCCGGGACGAGCTCTTCGACTACCACATAGAGCATCGCGCCTGCGGCGAAAGCCAGCATATAGGGCATGATGCCCAGGATGGAAGTGGCCAGGAAAAGCACCAGCGCGCCCCCCAGGGGCTCCACGACGCCGCTCAGGGCGCCGATGCCGAACGCTTTCACGCGGGAGTTGCCCTCGGCTCGGAGCGGCATCGAAATGATAGCCCCTTCCGGCACGTTCTGGATGGCGATGCCCAGCGACAGGGCCAGGGCGCCGGCCATGTTGAAATCGGCCGTCAGGGCGCCTGCGATGGCGACGCCCACGGCCATTCCCTCCGGGAAGTTGTGGATCGTGACCGCCAGGGCCAGCTTCGTGGTACGGGACAGGCGGCTCTCCGGGCCTTCCGGGCCGCCGACCGGATGGATGTGCGGGGTGACGTAGTCGATCAATAGAAGAAAAGCGAAACCGGCCAGCAGGCCAACGGCCGGCGGAATGACGGCCGAAGCGCCGGCGCCCATCTCGATGGACGGGATGATCAGCGACCAGACGGAGGCCGCCACCATCACGCCGGAGGCGAATCCCAGCAGGACTTTCTGCAGCAAGGGAGGCATCTCCCGCTTCATAAAGAACACGAAGGCCGATCCCAGGGCCGTCCCCAGGAAAGGAATCAACAAAGCAGTCAGAACCGGGCTCATAACAAGGCGTTTATCCATACAAAGATAGGGATTGTCCGGCAAACCGGCAATCCCTATCTTTGGTGATATTCAGATTCCTGCACCGTCCAGGAACTCTTCCTGGCTCCTTCCCTGCAGGATTCTGGAATGGGGCGGAACGCTGTGGGTGAGCCACACGTTGCCTCCGATGACGGAACCTTCCCCGATCGTGATCCTTCCCAGGAGGGATGCGTTGCTGTAGACGGTGACGTTGTCCTCGATGATGGGATGGCGCGGGACGTTCCGCGGCCTTCCAGACTCGTCGTACTTGAAGTTCTTCGCGCCCACGGTCACACCCTGGTACAGGGTCACCCGGTTCCCGATGACGGCGGTCTGGCCGATGACCACGCCCGTCCCGTGGTCGATCGCGAAGTGATGGCCGATCCGGGCCTGGGGATGGATGTCGATGCCCGTGGCGGAATGGGCGTATTCCGTGAGCATCCGGGGGATGACCCCGACGCCGAGGCCGTCCAGTTCGTGGGCGACCCGGTAATGGACCATCGCGGTGACGGCCGGGTAGCAGTAGACGATCTCCTGGGTGTCGCTGGCGGCCGGGTCGTTGCCGCCGATCGCCTCGACATCCTGGGCGAGAAGCTCCGCCAGGACGGGAATCCTTTCTCGGAACAGATCGGCCTTTTCGGGGCCGCAAAGGCTCGAAAGCGCCTTCACGGCCTCATTGACGGAATACTCGTACGAGTTGGGGCTGTACTCCGGGAAGAAGGCGTCGAACAGGGACTCCATCATCGCCCGGAGCGTGATCCGCAAGGTTTTGACAGGGATTTCCATAATGGGTCAATTACGGTTGAACAGGCCGGTGGACAGGTATCTTTCCCCTGTATCCGGAAGCAGCGCCACGATCATCTTGCCGGCGTAGCTTTCCTCGCGGGCGAGGGAGAGGGCGGCGAAGAAGGATGCGCCCGAGGAGATGCCCACGAGAAGTCCTTCCTTCGAGGCGAGCAGCCGGGAGGCTGCGGCGGCGTCTTCGTCCGAGACCGGAATGACCTTGTCGATGACCGAGGCGTCATACGTCTGCGGAACGAATCCCGCCCCGATTCCCTGGATCTTGTGGCTCCCGCTCCGGCCTTCGGTCAGGACCGGGCTGCCGGCCGGCTCCACGGCGACGACCTGGACGGAGGACTTGTGCTTTTTCAGGGCTCTGCCCGTGCCGCTGACGGTTCCGCCGGTCCCGATGCCGCCGACGAAGACGTCGACCGCGCCGTCGGTGTCCCGCCAGATTTCCTGGGCGGTCGTCAGCTCGTGGGCGAGGGGATTGGAGGGATTGACGAACTGGCCGAGGATGACCGAGCCGGGGATGGACTCCTTCAGCTCGTTGGCCTTGGCGATCGCGCCTTTCATTCCCTGGGAGGCGGGGGTGAGTTCGAGTTTGGCGCCGAGGGCCGCGAGCAGGTTCCTTCTTTCCAGGCTCATCGACTCCGGCATCGTGAGGATCACCTTGTATCCTTTCGAGGTCCCGACCCAGGCGAGGCCGACGCCGGTGTT
>JAEEGI010020912.1_pt1 | contig 13050 bp, 15 predicted proteins | sample 8958751 | NCBI WGS metagenome assembly JAEEGI01 (sample SAMN16246545, study PRJNA631951) | gut metagenome | biome: gut microbiome; feature: rumen; material: KS-attached | host: Bos | place: Iran: Karaj | collected 2018-10
CAGCGTTCTTGAAGTTGTAAAGAAAGAAACAAAACCGAAAGCAGGACTGCTTTCCATCGCTGGCTGGATGCAGACACCGGAATATTTGGCCGGATCTGCTTTCCAGCATGCTTATAACGACTATGTTGACGCGAACCCACCATATTCCTATTATTGCACAGGCCAGTATATGAGAGCGTATTATGCTCCGTTTCCCTGTGAACCGGCCTCTTTGCAGGATAGTCTTTCCCATCTGGGCGAACAGTATGACTTGCTACTCCCAACGGACGCAAAAGCAATTATAGCAGAAAATTGGGTGGATGCTAGTAATGTCGAAAGTATGATGAGCTATCGTGCAGCTAAGGGTTATAGAAACCCGGCTTCATTGGAGGATATCCAGATTTTAACGAGAACCGATAACTTCCTATATGGAAAAAATCTTCGATCTATAGTTCTTTGGGATAATGGTGTCTGGCAAGGATATTTTCAAGATGTTGAAAGTGTAGAATGCTATTTTGACATGTTTTATATTCCGAAAGGAAGCCTGTGCCCGGCGATCCGGGAACAGCTGCATCCAGATGCGGCAAGCTGGGCATACGACACCTCCTGCGGCGAGCAGGTCGTCATCACACTGGATGGAGAAATGGAGTATCCGAGATTCAACAATGCAATCGTATTGTGTGAAACAGATACAGCCTATGTTATCCTTCAGCAGGCCGGATGTGAGGACGCAGGATTTATGCAGGCCTGTGCAGACTGCGTTGATTTCACGAAACTGAAGTAAAAGAGCAATTCTTAATCATTCTGAAAGTCAGCGCCGGGTGTTGTATAGCCCGGCGCTTTCATGATAAATTTTAAATGTGAAACCAAACGTCCTCCGACGGCTTTTTATATAGCAGAACAAAGACCAGGGAGGAATGATTATGAAAAAACGATTATGCCTGCGAGTGATTATTTCCAGGGCAAAGCTGCAGAGAAAGGGAGGTGAAACAGCATGGAAGATAAACAGATCGTGGATCTGTACTGGGAGCGCAGCGAGCAGGCGATCCCGGAGACGGAAAAGAAATACGGCGCCTACTGCTATACCATCGCACAGAGGATCCTGAATGTAAAAGAAGATTCGGAGGAATGCGTGAACGACACATGGCTTGGCGCATGGAATTCCATGCCGGAAAACCGTCCCTCACTGCTGGCACCGTATCTGGCTAAACTGACGCGGTGGCTTTCCCTCAGCAGGCTGCGCGAGAAGAATCGGCTGAAGCGAGGCGGCGGAGAGGCAACGCTCGCCCTGGAAGAACTGAACGAGCAGTTTGCTTCCGGGAACGATGTGGAACGGGACGTGGAACTGAAAGAGCTTACCCGGATCCTGAACGATTTTCTGCATGGCCTAGACAAGACAAAACGGGAGGCTTTTCTGGCGCGTTACTGGTACATGGCGCCAATCAGCGAGATCGCAAAGATAAGCGGGTTTTCGGAAGGCAAGATCAAAACCATGCTTTTTCGACTGCGGCAGAAACTGTGGATAGAACTGGAGGGGCAAGGCTATGTTGAGTGAAAAGATTCTGTTTGCCCTGAATGACGTCGACGACAGCCTTCTGGAAGAGACGCGTTTCTTTATGACTGGCGGAGAAGGAGCCGGAAAAGTACTTACGCTGAAGCGTACGGCAAGAACGCTCCTGATTGCGGCGGTCATTACAGCGCTGCTCACTGTTACAGCCTTTGCCATCTACCGTGCTGTCATGGCACACCGGGATCTGAAACCGGACGATGACCTCAAGTATTACCTTCATCAGGAAGGAAAGATCATCGGAGATATTGATCTGGCGCTGAATCACGGCGACTGTGCAATGGCACTGTCCTTTACAACGGAGAACCCAGGACATGCCTGCTGTTTCCGCATGCCGAACCCAGCCAAAGTAGGCGAACCGAGTCGGAAGAGCTCTTTTCTTGAATTTCTTGAGCCGTTCGATTGGGAAGGAGAGCACCAGATGTATGATAAAGTACAGACGTTGGAGGAGTCTCTGCAGGAAGCCGGCATGACCAAAGAGGAAGCTGAACAATGGAATAAGATGATATATTATGATGATGAGAATAGGGCGATTTTGTTAGTAAAACTATATGATGGCGCCTATTTGGCAGATACAGACCTGATTCTGGGCTGGCCGAAGGGAGAGGCCATTGTAGAACGGGAGGAGATGTGGAACAGCTATCATCTGCTGGAAGCGACAGTTACTACAGAGTGGAAAGAAAACGATTATAAAACCGTCAAGCACCTGTACCTGTTCCAGCCTGATCAGCAGTATTTACTGGAATTCTGTGCTGCAGATGATGTTTTTACCTATAAGGATCTGGAGCAGATTGCTGAAACAGTGGAAGTGCTGGAAACAAACTTCACTTATACCAAAGATTCCTCGGGTATGAACTGGAGTGTGACCGGTTTAGCATCTGGATAATAGGGTATTCCTTCAGTTCTTAATCATTCTGAAACTCAGCGCCGGGCTATTTACTGTCCGGTGCTGAAATGATAAAATAAGAAAAAAGACCTGCCGGCCCTAACACAGAAAGAATAGAAAAATTACCGCCGAAATCTCATCTTTGTTGTATATTTGAGAATCTTGTCTTTCAAGGAGCGTTTTATGAAAAACAGAATTCAAATCGGCATTTGTGTAGCAGATATCATCATTGCGTTTTTGGTACATCTTTATGTGCTGCGTGTCCTTGTGCCGAAAGTTGCTCTCACGTATTACTATACACCCCTCCACAGAATAGATATGGTGTTTCTCTGGCCATCTTTCTGGCTTTGCCTCGGTGCACTGATCGCTATGCTTCTGTTTAAAACAGTACGGAACAGAGCGGCCTGTATCGCGGCAGGGTGGCTTTCCATCATTTTGGTGGCTGCGTATCTTGTGCTGGGCTTTCTGTATCTGGCGGGCAAGCTTGGGGCATATGGCATGATTATAGCAACTGTTGAATGGATCCTGAAAAACTGTTTTATATTTGTGATATCCGGGCTGCTGATCGGAGCTCTTTCGCTGAAAACAGAATAAAGTGATCATAAGAATTGCCGAGCAAAATGGATAAACACATATCATTCTGAAACTCAGCGCCGGGCATACAACAGCCCGGCGTATTTATATGAGTAGATAAGGTTTAAAAAAATTGACGTTTCCTGTAGAGCCAGTTTGTTAGTGCTTTCCCGCCCAAAATATCAAAGTGGACAAGTAAGGGACAATACTAGTGGGTGTACAGGACTGTGACGATACTTCGACAAAAGTCCATAACTGCAAAGGGTCTTCTGCCTTGACGACAGGAGGCCGTTTTGTATACTGGCAGGGAGATAAAGCCGGACTTGACAAGGTAAGCTCTGGATGACACAATATGCTAAATATAAAATATCAGCAGGAGGGCGCGTATGATCGCATTCGGACAGTTTTATCTGGATCGGGAAAAGGATATCGCCGTGGATCTTTCCATGGAAGGCGACAGGCTTTTCTATGTGATCCGCACGCCCAATCACCACAGCGGAAATCTGATCACCAATCTGGCCAGGCTCTGCCGGCTTGAGACGACTTTGGATGACAACGATCTGAAGGTGATCCGCGGTGAAGTTCCCTGCTATTTTGACGGCGAGAATCGCCGGATGTACATTCTGCGTCTCGGGAACACGAAGATCGCCAACATCTACCCGGACGGCAGAGTGGAGCTGAAGGCTTCCATCCCTGCCATCTCCAAAACGCTGATGAGCCAGACGAAGGACTATCGGCTGGGAGAGGAAAAGACGATCGTCAAGACCTATATCCGGTCTGACTGCAAATTCCACACGGATCTGCACACCCACATGAACGGCAACCTCCCGCCGGACGTGCTCATCGCGCTGGGCATCTGCCATCAGATCCGTTACCCGTATTACTATATCAAGAAACTCGGCCTGCAGTGCACGCTGCAGCAGATCAGTTTTCTTGAGGAGAAGCGCGCCGAAACCGAGCGGAAGCTCGGTGACCTGAAGCTGACCGGGAAGTACCGCGAGCGCCGCATCGACGACTATACCTTCATCAATTTTGCCGAGCTGATCCTCGGCAACCCTGCCAGCGCGGCCTGGAACCTGGACCGCATCCGCAATTCACTCACCATCCCGAAGGACGGCCAGGCAGTCTTTGCGGATCTGGAAAAAGTGTATCTGTACCGCTACGTCTTCACCAAGGCACAGCCGGCGGAGGAGCCGTTCAGCGGCATCAGCGTAGAGTCACTGCCGGACCGGGAGGTGCGGGAGTACGCGCGCCAGATCCTGCAGGACCGGGCGGACGACCGCTACCGGGCCAATACGCTGTATCAGGACCTGCTGTTGTGGATCGCCCGCGAGTATCGCAAACACGGCATCTCCTACGCCGAGATCACCGACACTTCACTTTTAAACCGGGCGGAATTCCCCGCAAAACTGCGGCAGATGCATGAGATCCTGCCCAGTGTCCGGCGGGAGACCGGCGTCCTGCTCCGCTTCCTCGCGGGCATCCGGCGCATCCCGCTTACCATCGTGCGTGACCGTGTGACGCCGAACGACTATCTGGCGGAAAACCTGCGCTGCCTGCAGGCTATTGCGGCGGATCCCTATGTGGCCGGCTGCGATATCGTAGGGGAGGAGATCAACGACATCCTCGAGCTCCGTGCCGTTATACGCGAACTGGTGCGGATCGCCGGAGAACATCCAGGTTTTGTGATCCGGATCCACGCAGGGGAGAACGACAGTCTGCGGGACAACGTAGCAAACAGTATCCGCTGTGTGGCGGAGGCCCTGCAGCCCGGCCAGGATTTCCCGACGGTACGTCTCGGCCACGGTCTCTATACCTGCGACCTGAACAGCCCGCGCGGGAAGAAGCTTCTGGAAGACCTGCGGCAATATGATGTGACGCTGGAATTCCAGATCAGCTCCAATGTCCGCCTGAACAACCTGAGCTACCTCGAACGCCATCCGCTGCGGCAGTATCTGCGTGCGGGCGTCAGCTGCGTACAGGGGACCGACGGCGGTGCCCTGTACGGCACCAATTCCATCGATGAAGAGCTGAGCCTGGAAAAACTGCTGGGATTGAGCCATGAGGAGCTCTGCCGGATGCGTGCGGCAGAGGATGCGATCCATGCCCGGAGCCTGGAGACCTTCCGCATGAAGGAAGCAGCTTTTGCGGAAGCCTTTCCCGGCGGCGACCTGGAGCGCTGGTATCGGGAAAAGGCGGCGGCCGAGATCCCGGTCAGCGCCGACCTGTGGAAGGATGCGGACAAACTGGATGCGGAGGAAGCGCTGAGATCCTGGCTCGCGCCGCTGCCCGCCGATGCTTTTCCCATCGTGGTCGCAGGCGGCAGCTTCAACAACTCCAGCCACCGTAGCAGAGTCCGCGCGGAGGATCGTGTGCTGATCGACAGGGTGCTGGATTCTGCCCCGGAAAACGCGGTCTTTGTTGTAGGCCCCAGCCTGCGCGGACAGGAGGGCGTTCTGGCTTCACGCGCCAAAGGAAGATTTCCGGTTTATGCCATCGTACCGAACCGCATCACATCCGCGCAGGCATCTAAGCTGCGGGAAGCGGATGTAGGCGTTCTGGTGTCCATCGAGAGTTCCGAGATGGGCCTCTACAAAAGCTTTGCCTACGAGGTGTTCAAGCGCATGCCTTCCGTCCTCCTCGCTTTTGACGGTAACTCCGCCGCGCAGAATCTGATCCAGGAGGCCAGAAACGGCAGGGAAAAATGCCGCATCTTCCTGAATCTCCGCACGCGGGATCTGGCCGTCAAGGCCCGGACGCTGAAGGGATATGTACGTCCTCTGGAAGAGGCACCGGACTATCTGCGCGAACAGAGCAGATAAATATTCTGTAAGTTTTCAGAAACTGAAAAAAAGATCTTGACATGCGACCGATCGTTCGCTATAATCATATGTGACCGAACGGTCGCATTGTTGCGTGCAGATACGGCATGTTTCGGAAACAAAAAGAAGGGATAACGATAAAATGAAACAGAAGACTTCAAAATGGATGTATCTCGCGGCTCTGCTGATGTTTGTCGCCGCTGTATTTCAGATCACAGGCGATCACTGGGTCCTGGGTGCCTGTTTCTTTGCTTCTGCAGTCTGCTTTATGTCGGCTGCAAGAATATACCAGAAAAAGGAAGCGGAGAGTGGACAGAAAGAAGCGAATGAAAACAAGCCGGAGGAATAGATCGGATAAATCGGGGATAAGAGGAGACAGAAAGAAAGGGTACGGTGTATGATATGAAATGGAACAGTCCCTGCACGAAAAGAGCATGGATCGTCTTTTTGACCATGGTTATTCTTTTCTCAGCCGCTGTGGAAGCATGGATCGATCTCGGCGGCTCGACAATTCTCTATCTGGTGCTGATGTGGATCCCGGCTTTTGCCGCGATTATCGCTTCGATCCTTTCACAGAAAGAAAAAGGGGAATCCTTGACCGGTAAGCAGTTCCTCGCACGGCTGGGATTCCGAAAATGCAGGCTTCGGTATATCCTTCTGGCGATGCTGATCCCGCTCATTTATCTTCTGATCCCGTACATGGTCTACTGGAAACTGCATCCGGAAAACTTTGCTTATACAGGCGTTTCTCTGTGGCTGATTTTGAAAGACATAGCTCCGGTTATGATCATCGGTGTTTTTTCAGGCCTGATCTCCGCAACGGGAGAGGAGATCGGATGGCGGGGATTCATGCTCCCCAATCTGATCCGGAAACGGGGACACAGGAGCGCGCTCCTGGTCACCAGTATATTTTGGGCATGCTGGCATCTGCCGCTTCTGATCGGAGGCGATTATATGGCCGGAGCTCCGGTTTGGTTCAAGCTTCCCGCCTTCGTCCTCTGCATCGTACCGGTAGGGATCATTATCGGAATTCTGACCTTCCTGAGCAGCAGCGTCTGGCCCGCGGCTTTTCTGCATGCGGCGCATAACAATTACGATCAGGCTGTTTTCGGCGTGATCACAAGAGGCGATGATCAGATGTTTTATGTCAGTGAGACCGGCGTTGTCACGATTCTCTGCGCATGGATCATAGCAGTGATCATGATCCTGTATGTAAAAAAGAAAAATGCGTCAGACTGACGTCGTGTAAAGTCATTCTGTTCACTTATTTCAGGAGGTGCTTTTATGGCGAAGGATACAAAAGAAAGAATACTGATGGCAGCATTGGATATGTTCTCGCAGAACGGTTATGCGGGTACGAATATACGGGAACTCACGGCGTCTCTCGGACTCGGCAAATCATCGATGTACCGCCATTTTGAAAGCAAGGAAGAGATCTGGAACGCGCTGCTCGACGAGCTGATCGCCTATTACGAGGCGCGCTTCGGATCACCGGAGCATCTGCCTCCGGTTCCGGATTCCCTGGAAGAGCTGGTGGTGATGACGATGCGGATGGTGAATTTCACGGTCCATGATGAAACGATCGTGAAGACACGGAAAATGCTTTCGATCGAGCAGTTCCGCGACGAACGTGCGCGCGACCTGGCAACGAAGCATTTTCTCACCGGCCTCTCGGAGATGTTCGCCCGTATCTTTGCGGGCATGATAGACAAGGGCCTTCTGCGGCGGGACAATCCCAAAATGCTGGCCTTTGCCTACACCGCGCCGATCTCGGCGCTCATCCACCTGTGTGACAGAGAGCCGGAGAAGACGGAAACAGCTCTGGCGCAGGCTGAGGCGTTCAGCCGGCATTTTGTGAAGGTTTACGGAGAAAACTGATCGCGCATCACTTTTTGAAACACAGTTATGGGAGAGGTGAGGCTTATGGAATATCGGAAAACGATCATCCTGAAGGACGGCAGAGCGTGCATCCTCAGAAACGCATCGGAACAGGACGGAAAAGCCGTCCTGGATATCTACATCCTGACTCACAGTGAAACGGATTATCTGCTCTCGTATGCTGAAGAGTCCGGCATGACGGAAGAAAAGGAAGCGCAGTATCTGAAAGAGAAGGCGGAGAGTTCCAATGAGGTCGAGCTTCTGGCGGAAGTGGACGGGAACATCGTCGGTATTGCCGGGATCGGGAGCATCGGGAAAAAAGACAAGGTGAAGCATCGGGCCAGCTATGGGATCAGCGTTGCCAAAAACTGGTGGGGTCTCGGCATCGGCCGGGGACTCACGGAAGCCTGCATCGCGTGCGCCAGAATCGCCGGGTATGTCCAGCTGGAGCTGGATGTGGTAGCGGAGAACAGAAACGCCATGGCCCTGTACGAGAGCATGGGCTTTACAGAGTACGGAAAAAATCCGAAAGGTTTCCGCTCCCGTTTTTCCGGGTGGCAGGAGCTTGTGCTCATGCGGCTGGAACTGGACAGATGAAGAAAGGGAAGATGGACTGATGAAAGAATTGATCGCTTTTTGCGGGCTGGACTGTGAGAACTGCGATGCCCGCCTCGCAACCGTCACCAACGATGATGCCCTGCGGCAGAAGGTCGCAAAACTCTGGTCGGAACTGAATCAGGTGGAGATCACGCCGGAGATGATCAACTGCACCGGCTGCCGCATCAAGGGAGTAAAAACGCCGTTCTGCGATTCGCTCTGCCCGATTCGACAGTGCGCGCTTGGCAGAAAGGTCGAGACCTGCGGAGCCTGCGGCGAGATGGATGGCTGTGAAAAGCTCTCCATGATCACCGGGAACAACGCCGAAGCGCTGGATAATCTGAAGGCATGACGACATGAAAAAACAGGAAACCTTCTATACCAGTGACCGGCAGCAGTGGAGAAACTGGCTGCAGGAACACTTTGAAACAGAAGACGAAATATGGTTCGTGTTTCCAACCAAAGACTCGGGGGAGGATAGCCTCTCGTATAACGACGCCGTGGAAGAAGCACTCTGCTTCGGATGGATCGACGGCAGGGCGGGAACACGGGACGAGACGCATCAGATCCGCCGGTTTACGCCGAGGCGGAAAGGCAGCTCGTATTCTCAGCCGAATATTGAGCGCCTGATCTGGCTGGACGCACACGGACTGATCCACCCGAAGGTGCGGCCGTCTGTTGAAGAGCTCATCCGCACACCCTTTGTATTCCCGGAAGATATCCTTGACAGGATCCGGGAAGATGAAACGGCATGGAAGAACTATCAGACGTTTGCGGAACCGTACAGAAGGATCCGGGTCGCCTATATAGACGCAGCGAGAAAGCGCCCCAAAGAGTTCGAGAAGCGTCTTCTAAACTTCCTGCAGAAGACGAGGAACAATAAGCTGATCATCGGATACGGCGGCATCGATAAATATTACGGAAAACGGGGATGATGAATCCCCCGTTTTCAGAGCACAAACGCAACCAAACAGTACAAAAAACATAAAAAAATGTTATTTGCAATTGGTAGAACGATACGCAATCAGATGCTACAATAATCATAGAAATCAAACATTTCGTATTTTTCAAACATTTGGGAGGCTGCTATGAGTATTGTGGAGGTGCGGGATCTTGTCAAAGAGTATCCGGCATTCAGACTGAAGGAAGTTTCCTTTACAGTCGATCAGGGCAGGATAACCGGCTTCATCGGCAGAAACGGCGCCGGAAAGACGACAACGATCAAATCCATGCTGAATCTCGTTCATCCCGACGGCGGATCTGTCAGCTATTTCGGTCTGCCGTTGATCGGAAACGAGACGGAGATCAAAAAGCGGATCGGTTATTCCACGGGTGTGGTCAACTGGTATCCGAGAAAAAAGATGCGGGATATCGCGGATATCGTCAAACGGTTCTATGACACCTGGGACGATGACGCCTACCGGAAGTATCTGGAGATGTTTCGGCTGGACGACAGCAAAACACCGCTGGAGCTTTCCGAAGGCATGAAGGTGAAATTCAACCTTCTGATCGCGCTCTCCCATAAGGCAGAGGTCCTGATCCTGGATGAGCCGACAAGCGGCCTCGACCCGTTTTCCCGCAGCGAGCTGCTGGATGTGTTCTCCGAACTGAAAAAGCACGGCGTGGCGGTGTTTTTCTCGACCCATATTATTTCGGACATTGAGAAGTGCGCGGACGACATCGTGTATATTTCAGAAGGAAAGATCGTTGCTGCGGTGCCCAAGGAAGAGTTTACAGCGCAGCTGTCCGCCCCCGGCGAGACACTGGAAGATACGATGCTGAGAATGGAAAGGAGTGCTGAACATGCGTAATATTCTGCTGAAGGAATGCAAACTCAGCGCACATATCCTTTCGTTCCTGTTTATCGCATTTGGGCTGATGTTCTTCATCCCCGGTTATCCCGTGCTCTGCAGCGCCTTTTTTGTGACGCTCGGGATCTTCCAGAGCTTCCAGAACGCCCGGGAAGCCAACGACATCGTTTTTTCCGCGCTGCTTCCGATCGCGAAGAAAGATGTGGTGAAAGGGAAGTATCTCTTCGTCTGCTTTATTGAGGCCTGCTCACTTTTAGTCATGGTCGTAGCGGTGCTGATCCGTGCGACAGCCCTGGCCGACTCACCTGTGTATCGGTCCAACGCACTGATGAACGCAAATGGTTTTGCCCTGGGTGCCGCGTTCTTCATCTATGGGCTGTTCAACTGGATCTTTGTCGGCGGATTCTTCAAAACGGCGTACAAATTCGGCCGTCCGTATGTGATCCATATCATTGTCACGTTCCTCGTCATTGCACTGGCGGAAACGCTGCACCATGTTCCGGGACTCTCTGCACTGAATGCTTTCGGTTGGGAACACATCGGACTGCAGCTGGCTCTTCTCTGTGCTGGAATCATCGCGTATCTGCTGATGACCGCGTTGTCGTACAAAAAAGCGTGCAGGAATTTTGAGAAGATCGATCTGTGAAAAGGACGGTGTGCTGATGCTGAAAGACAATCTGGTGATGCTGCGTAAGATGCGCGGTTATTCTCAGGAAGAGATCGCTGAAAAGATTAACATTTCAAGGCAGGCTTATGCGAAATGGGAAAGCGGAGCTACGATCCCGGATATCGAGAAATGCAGCCTGCTGGCGGAAGTGTACGGAACGACGATCGATGCTCTGGTCGAGACACAGCCGATGGAAGGAATCGGAAAGATTCCGCCCGCACCGAAAGGAAAGAACATTTGGGGCGTCGTTACGATCAACGACAGGGGACAGATCGTGATCCCAAAGGGGGCAAGAGACAAATTCGGCCTCACGGGCGGACAGAGGCTGATCCTTGTAAGCGATGAGGTGGGAATCGCGATCATCCCTGCGGAATTTTTTGAAACATAGCCGAACAGGGCAGTAGCCCTTCTGAACAGCAAAAGAAACGGCGGTGTCGGGAAATAGATTCCCGGCACCGCCGACCTTTCGTTTATGGCTTGCATTGAGGCTGTTTTCCTGTTATAGTCGAAGAAAAGGATAAACTGCATGAAAGGAGAAGCCATGAAAGCCATTACCATGTTTTATCTGGATAATTGCGGTTACTGCGCCAAAGCGCGGAGAGCGCTCGCAGAGCTTTATGAGGAAGACCCGGCCTATAAAGAAGTACCGATCACGATGATCGAGGAATCCCGCGAACCGGCGCTTGCCGACACCTACGACTATTATGCCGTTCCGTCCTTCTTCGACGGCAAGACCAAGCTTTTTGAAGCGCACCTGTTTATGAGCTATGAAGACATCCGGGACGAGGTGAAAAAAGTCCTGGACTATGCGCTGGCGTAATCATCCGCCTTTTCGGCGAGTGCCAAAGAAATAGTTTACATAAATAATCCTGCTGTTCTTTGAAAGTAGAGAAAGATTATCTTGTTTTTATGGGATATTTGTATGATAAAACCTGCTTCTCCATCCCCGGAGAAGCGGCTTTTTTATAATAATCATGTTAAATATATGAAGATCTTGGTTATGCTGCAACCTTAACAAACAGGCGTCTCCATCAGGAAGCGCCTGCTCGCACGCTCCGGAACGCAGAGCGGGAGATCGTACTTTTTGTTTTCCATCATTGTATCACATAGCGGTCATAGCCGTCAGCAACCAGCCGCTCATAGGCCTGCCATATCTCTTTCGGGATCTCAACGGATGTCTGATAGCCCAGCTCAGGGTATACGCGCAGACGCTGGAGGTCTCCAACCATCAGTTCGATCTCCTGATCCAGCGGGCAGTTGCTGTTGGCATAATCTGAAAAGGAGATTTTCGGCGCGTTGACGGACCAGCGCAGCTCAGGCCACTGCTTTCGGGCGGTAGCCAGGCAGCGTTTGGACATATAGGGTTTGCATACGATAATGCCGCTTTCCGCAGAAACACCTGATCGCAGCAAACTTTCTCTGCCGAAACGAAAGTTCTCTCCGGTGTTGGTCGAACGATCCTCCACCATAATACGGTCCTCCGGCACTCCCATTGCAGTGCATTCCCGGGCGAAAAGGACGGCTTCCGGTTCTGCCCACATTCCTCCTGTAACTTTGCCCAGGCCGCCGCAGCACATCAGCCATGGAGCAGTTCCTGACAAAAATAGCTCGGCTGCATGACGGGGGACCCGCATATCATGGCTGCCTGCCGCAAGAATCAGATCCGCTTTTTCCGTAGATTCACCGCAGTCAGAATGAAAACGGTAAAGGAGTTCTGCGTCCTTAAGGATGTCTTCTCTTGTTCTCATTGCAGTTTCCTTTGCTGTATGGGATACATTTTTGGTATAAGAATCTTAACACAAAAAACAATGGTGGACAAGTAGAGCCGGCTGGGAACCAGCCGGCTGCTGTAATTATATTCTGTTCTATTTTTCTGAGGTGTATCTCCGTATTTTAATCATGGTTCCACCAAATCACACAAAAACTATTCCTGTGGTTCTGATACAGTTTGCTCCTGTATGTCGATCTGATTGATCGCCGGTGTCTCGACGAGTTTTGCCAGATACAGGCAGTAGGCCACAGAAATGACGACGATAACGATGTGCAGGATTATGTTCAGGAGATAAGAGCCTTCATCGGCGGCGAATACAGAGGTTACATCGATGAGGCTGTGTACCAGAATACCGGGCAGCAGGCTGCCGCTCTTGTAATACACCATTGTGAATATAAAGCCGATGGCAACGGCAAAGATGACCTGGTTGAGCGTCTCGATCAGATCCTGTCCGGTAAACAGATTCATGATGTGACCGAGCCCGACGGTGAGGGATGAG
>JAEEGI010020915.1_pt1 | contig 13049 bp, 5 predicted proteins | sample 8958751 | NCBI WGS metagenome assembly JAEEGI01 (sample SAMN16246545, study PRJNA631951) | gut metagenome | biome: gut microbiome; feature: rumen; material: KS-attached | host: Bos | place: Iran: Karaj | collected 2018-10
CTCCGAATCCGGCGCACAGTTCAATAGCTTCAACACCGAGATCAGCAAGTTTCTTCGCAACCTCCGCCCCTTCGGCATAGCTGCTTACTCCCACCACGTGAAGGTTCAACACTCCGGTGCCGATTTCACATCTGTGAATCTTCGGATCTGTCTCTGGTGCAACAAAAATAAAAGCGGCTTCAATTTTCTTCATGATAGTCTCCTTAAATAGAAAAATCCAAACACAGGTACTATTTTAGTGATCGGCAACCATCATGTATTTCAAAAAAATGACATTTTGAAAAACAATCTGCAACGATAACGGTGAGTACTCAGCGTCAATCTAGTAAATATCATTGCATACAAGACAAAAAAAAATAACATCAAGCTAGAAAAATTCGTACATTACTGTTTATTTTGTTCTTGTTCGTTGAAAAATTGCGATTTTTAGTAACATTACATAAAAAAATTAGGGTACAATACCCGAACTTGAAGACATAGAAAAACTCTCGATTAGATATAATCAGTTGTTTTTTTAGCATAGTGTATTAAGGGTATTAAGGGATTTAAAAAGATATGAACAAAAATAATCACTTTATGTTAAATGGGGGGGGGGGAGAGGACCCTTAATTATCGACCAGATATAGACGGTCTTAGAGCAATAGCCTGCCTTGCTGTCGTATTATTTCATGCATTTCCCTCCCGACTTCAAGGAGGATTCATTGGAGTTGACATATTCTTCGTAATCTCCGGTTTTTTAATATCATCTATTATTTATAGGAACCTATTCAATAAAGAAAACCCCGGTAGTTTGAACATTGTTGATTTCTACATTAGACGTATAAAAAGAATTTTTCCAGCCTTAATCACAATTTTGATTTTTTGCCTTATTCTAGGGCACTTTATTCTTCTCCAAAGTGAGTTTAACATGCTAGCAAAACACACATTTGGAGGTTCTACCTACATTAGTAATTTCTTGTTATATTTTGAGAGCGGAAATTATTTTGACACCGACTCAAGAACCAAACCTTTATTACATTTATGGTCATTAGGCGTTGAAGAACAGTTTTACTTAATTTTTCCATTTATTCTTTATTTTATCTATCGTCTAAATTTAAATTTCTTATTAACATTAGTAATATTCTCGGCAATATCATTTTCGTTAAACGTCAATTTTATTCATCATAATATGCAAGCTAGGGCATTTTATCTCCCATGGTGCAGATTTTGGGAGTTGAGTTCCGGTGCAATACTTGCCTATGTTGTAAATTATCATCAAACTCAGTTAAGTCAATTAAATCATTTGGTAGAAAAGCTCAGAATTACAGAGTTCCTATCGAAGGTAATCTATCGAGAACCATCTAAAGACCAGCAATCTAGCTTAATACCAAACATAATTGCTTTATTGGGAATAAGCTTAATCATCGTTGGTATTTTTTGGCTGGAAAGTAATGAAAACTTCCCAGGAAAAAGAGCGCTAATACCAGTTACGGGCTCCCTACTTGTCATTGCTGCAGGGAAAAAATCTTTTGTTAATAAATACATTTTATCCAATCGACTGATGGTTTTCTTTGGACTAATTAGCTACCCTCTTTACTTGTGGCATTGGCCAATCTTATCTTTCATTTACATTACAGATGGAAATACTCCTTTCTGGATAAGAGCTCTAGCGGTTATTGTTTCGATTATTTTAGCAACCCTTACATTCTATCTAATAGAACCACCGTTAAGATACGGAAAGAATTCCAGAATAAAAGCCTTTTCCTTATTCCTATCACTTCTATTGATTGGAATATTTGGATACCTGCAAACAAATAATTATTTAAATATTAGAGTGCACCAGAAAGAAAACAATGAACAGTACTCTATAAGAACATATTTAATATGGGATAAAGATGAATTCTATAAGAAATATCAAATTACAAAAGATACAAAAGATTTAGAAACACAGGATCTGGTGAATAGACTTTTAAACAAGGTAGATACATGTAAACAAAGTTATCCTACCTGGGGCTGTGATTGCTTATGTTATATGAACAAAGACCAAAACAATACAAAATATGTACTATTTGGAGATTCTCACGCAGGAAACTTATTGTATGGTCTAGAAAAAATTGAAAAAGAAAGAAACCTCAATTTTAATTCTTTTCAAAACTCGGCATCCGTTCCATTTTATGGGTTTATGTCATCAACGCACCCCGCAAACTGCAGAATACACAATAGTGATTTAATGTTAGAAGCATTCAATAATGAAGCCAGTAAAGAACATATAAAACTTTTCATTCTTGCTCATAAGCCTGAAGCATCTTACACTGATATAACAGATAAATTAGATTCCACGACCAACGATAAATCTCCAGAGGAAAGATGGAGAATAGGAATGACAAGGACAATTGATTTTCTTACAAAAAAAGGAAAGAAGATTCTCTTTGTTCTTGATTCTCCAGTATTACCATTTCCTGCTGAATCGTGTATAGGAAGGCCTATTTCTTTGTTAAAAAACGAATGTAAATTTGACAGAGATACTCATGAAAGAAGAGAGGCAAATTCTACATACAATAAACTCGTTAAAGAATATGCAGAAAAATATAGTAACGTTGAATATATAGATTTGGCGGATACATTCTGTAATGATAAATATTGTTTTGGAAGTAAAAATCATGAACCTTTATACTCCGAAGGGTCGCACCTCAATTTGAAAGGTTCAGAATTTACAGCAGAATTTATATATCCTAAGATAAAAGAAATGCTGGCAGAGTAAAAGGAATCGAAAACGAGCTACAGAAAGTTACTTTTTGTATGTTGCACAGTTCCAGAAAATTTTAAATCATATGAGGCTCCTTCAACACCAGGTGATATAATTGCCGCCAGTTCAAGGACATATAGGATTTACAGAAAAATGGAACTTCTGCTAAACATCGGCTATATATCAGTTGCAATAGCCGTAATCATAGTCAGCTCAAACATTCTGATTACCAACGCAGCTGCGGTGGCATCTATTCTCAAGGTCCCGTCAATAATAGTCGTAACTCTGCTGATCGGTTTCGGCAATGCTCTGCCGGAACTTGCCATTTCGGTGATCTCGGCACTTAACGGAAGTACCGGTATTGCCATCGGCAACGGTTACGGCTCAAACCTGGTCAATACCGGGCTCGTACTCGGAACTATAGCCGTGATCGCCCCGCTGGCTGCCCACCGGCTACTTCTGATCCGCGAAATGCCGTGGCTGTTCGGTTCGCTGCTGCTGGCAACCCTGGCAATTTCAAACGGGAAACTGAAACCCTAACTCGCAAAATTTTATACTAGCAGTATAACACCACTTTCGCTCTTAATGACCGCTAGCAATCTTAGTAATGAATTTGTGGACGTCATCTTCGGTTATTCCAACATTACTCAGAATTTCTTTTTGATCTTTATTCATTGCGTAAGAAGGATACCATGTATCATCTTCATTTTGATCAATGCAATATTTATTAAGCTCAGCAATAATTCTATTCGTAGTCATTGAAGTCTTTGAATTCAAAAATGTCTTCTCAAAATGTAACATTCCTGCCATTATTATTTGTGCAATAAAAGCTACAAACATCAAACCTACATATGTATTGGCGTTGTGACGGTACGTCGTTCGTAAATTAAGTCCGCGCATAAGATTAGAAAAATTTTTTTCAACATTATCTCTTTTTCTGATAATACTGATTGCCTCGTAAGCCTCTATTTTTGATGGCGACAACATAACAAAAAATCCTTTGTGGTTGAGCAACTGTTGGATCATCTCTGTATTTTCCATCATAATAAAATTTTTCCCGTCCTTCGTAGGTTCTGACGGTGCAATTATGACGCCCCTTTTAGCCGCATATTTTTCAAGTTGTTCCGAGTATCTTACATGTTTGGAAATATTTTCCCAATAAAAGGCCATCAATGAATGCAACGCCTGCCTTTCATCCTCTGCCCGTTTACTGTCATAAAACATGTAGGCATAATATTGAGTTTCTTTTAATTTGACTTGGTATACATTGCCGTAAACACTTTCTTCAGCCAAATAATATTTTTTTTGATCCTTGATTTCATTACCTTTAGTTGAAATCAATTCTTCGACCCAGTTGGTACTCTCGGGACATAAAACACCGAATTCCAATTCAAGTTGTTGCATTTGTTTTATTGCATCTTCACTGTAGTAACCTCTATCAAAGACAACAAATAATTTTTTGTACCCGAGGTTTAAAATTTTTTTGAGCGAGTATGGAGTTTGCGTTTTATCTAGAACAGATCCATCAAAATGTTCATACCACAACGGAATACCCGTTGTTTCATCGACAAAAGCAGCTGTATTTATAATAGGTAAATCAACATTAATTTTAGCCTGACCAAATTTTGCAAAGTCGATGTGCCCGGATGATGTGTTCTGGTTGGTTGAATCGAAAGCTACAATTCTAGTCTTTGGAGAAGGAAATAATTTTTCGTACATCTCAGCAAACAGGCTGAAAAAAATTTGTATATCACCGCTGTTCTTCGATAACTCTGTATACAAAGCACTAACTTCAGAATCAGAGACAGTCCGATCCAATCCGCAGTAATGTCCAAAACACCAACTGGAAAATTGTTGCGAGATCAGATCTCCTTCTGAAACTCCATACGTACAGAGAGCAAGAATTAGTTTGTAGTGTTTAGGAAAAACTTTTTTTAATATTTCGTAACAACCTGTTTTACGTGCTATTGCAGATATCAGTACATAACCGCCATAAGCAATATGATTATCAACTTTTCCTGCTTCCTTTCTAGTGGAGGAACTAAAAACAGCTTTCAGTTTTGATAATTTTACATCCTCCTGTTCGCCAAAAAATTTGAAAAAATTTTTATTGGGATACATAACCGAGTTATTAGAATTTTCTTTGATTCTGCCGATTGAACATCGTTTATAGATCGGTTGCCTTTTTTCAGAATCCCATTCATACGCTGTTTGATAGTAAACATATCCAGTAGAAGCGATAACAATTTTTGCGTTATCAATACTACCCGGAACTTTGACTTCAGAGGAACGACCTACATACATAAAACCACCCCACTAGTATAAATATATTAAATATTATACTAGCATTTATAATAAAAAACAACATATAAATCAATATGTTGCAAAAATTTAATAGGATTCTAGTATAAAAACTTGCGATTTAGGGGTGTATCCTCTGTTCTGCATATTCATAAAATGCTCTTCTTAATAAAACTCTGGGAGCATAATCTGTCCTGAACACATTTTGTGATCCAGATATAATAATTTTTGTCATAAATGTAAAGCAAGAGACTCAATCGAATCTGCCAATCAAAAATTCTGACTTCTGGCACTAATGTGGTTGGTTAATTTAGTTTGTCCAAAAATTTATATCAAGTTTAATTTAGTTTGTCTAAACATTAATTTTGATTTAATTAGTTTTGTCCGTGTTTAATCCATTGGTGTAGGAGTTATATTCTCAGCTGATGCAGCGTTACGGTGCTGTCGCCCATCGTCAGTTTTGCTATTATCACTGGTGTTTGGACTTACTCCGGATGTCGCTGCACATCGCTCCAGTTCATTCATATCTGCTATCAGATACCTTATGGCTTCGTCATCAGTCGCATCAGGTTTGCCTGCCAGCCAGTTTTCCAGAACTTTTCTGCGATCCTCTGTCATCTCCACATTGGAGTTTCTGAAAATACTGTTTATTCTGTCTTTGTAATCACTCTCTACCTGTGCCGGAGTTTCCCTGCCGAACTCACAGGTTTCCATTTCCTTATTGGTTGCTCTGTTTGCTTCGCTGTATATGTTCTGCAAATCTGCAATTAATGCCAGATCATCATACTGATCAAGTCTGCCGGTATTGATTGCATCAATTATCGGTCTTAGAGGGCTGAAGTAGAGATTGAATGTTGACTCTATAAGTTTTGCATTCAGTTCTTTCATTCCATGAACTAAAGCCATCTTCTGACTGATGATATAAAGCTTGATTAGAATATCGGATATGCCTCCGCTGTATCTGTAGAACGCATCGGAAATATCCTGCGGCATGGCATCAGACGTATTGCGGCACACCATACCGCTAAACCCCCAGAGCTGCGAAGTAAACATTTTCCAGCTGGCTCCGTCCTTTTCATACCGTTCCCAGTTAAGAGCGCCAAACGAGCCGAAACGGCGGGCTATACGCAGATCCTGCTGCATAAATTTCTGTGCTGCCGGAGTTCCTATAAACACCATGGGAACTGATACGCTGTTGCACATAGAAACAATGAAATTGAACAGAGTGTTGCGGCTTCCGCGGGTGTTCGCCAGGTTCTGGCATTCATCTATGCAGAGCAGACCAACGTTATAAAGCTGCATTAACTGTTCCACACGCATGGACAGAGCTTCAGCGGATGTTCTCCCGCCACGTGCAAACAAATCGCGAAAGTTCATTCCCGTAATATGATCAATTTCGCTGATTATCCTCAGGCATAGTGCCTTGACCGAGCCATCTGCCGGACACTCTACAAACAGGTATGTCAACTGCGTAAAATGATCCTCTCCTGTCAGTCTGGTGTGGGTAATCTGCTGAGGAATGAGTCCAAGAACATTACGCACTGCACATGTTTTTCCAACACCTGAACATCCTATCAGCGACAGAGAAAGCGGATCATGACTTCGACCATTCATTCGAAAGTTTATGCTGTTTGTGTTTGTTTCAGCACCGGAGTCTTCAGTTTTCGATTTTGGACCGGCAATAAGACGATCGCGTTCTCTGTCAGGTACCGGGTGACGCCGACTGTAACCATGACGCATAAGCAAATCAATATTCTCGAGCAAATCAACATTGCGTCCGGAGGGAATGTATAACTCCGCAGCAAGATTGCTGAGCCATGCATTCAAAAGAGTTCTTGTTGCTCCGGTTGGAATCGGCGACGGACTGTGCTCCATCGCCTTAATTATTTCCCTGCGACTGCTGCCCAGAAAATCGGGTAATGCTTCAATAAGCAGGTTGCCTTTGAAACGATCAAGAATTTGCGGAGTGTAAACCGCTTCAGCACATCCAAGACACCCTGCAGTGCTGTCGTAACTGTCTTCGTATTTTCCGTCAACGGTATGCAAAAAACTCTTATGCTCAGAAGAATGTAATGTCTGATTATCTGTAAACAGACTAGTCTGGGATGTCATCTGGATTTTCCGGAAATGAGTAATCTGTAGTTGTTGTTCCTTTTACTGCAGCAGTACCTGAACTGTTACTGCCGTTTGCTGCAGCCGCTCCTGTACTGATACTGCCGTTTGCAGAATGTTCATTTTGAACCCTGGGGTTTTCCTGCTCCATTCTGTTTCGTTCAGTAATCCTGTTTTGTGCCATTGCCGCCACTGCAGCCTTTTTATTACTGCCGTCTGCTGCCGGAGCCCTGCTGGTTATTTCTTTTGCGTTTTTGTCAGTCTCGTTCAACAGGACTCCCTTCTGCTCACAATAGTGTCTGTAAGCCTCTTTTTGAGTTTCCGTGCAGGCTTCAATAAACTTTTGTGCCTGGCTTAAACTTTTACCGCTCAGATAGCGGCTGCATGGTGCCAGCATGCACTCATGGTAAACCGGATGTGCGGTATCAGCGTTTTCTACCAGCCAGCAGCTGTCTATGACTGCCGGATCATATACGAGCATGGCCTTCTTCGGATGTGTTGCTGTACCGCCGCGGTTAAACCATCCCTGTTTGGCCGCATCACTGCATGTCCAGGTGATTTTCTTCCAGGTCAGACCGTCTTCGGAAACAGATGCTTCAACATGAGGAAGCAGTGTGCGTCTGACATTCATGAGTTTTCCCGCGTTACGAAGAGAACTTCTTCCTGTTGAGCCGGCCCAGTTCCATATTTCTTTCCTGGTGCATGCTATGTTTGACGGAAGACCGTCCGGGCGACCATTGGTACGGAACCCGGAATTTTCAATCATGATAGCATTTATCAGCCGCCGAATGTATTCCCTCAATGTCATTCTGGCTTCTGCACGGGTATCTTTATGACCTTCTTTCTTCAGCTTCTTATTGTCAACCTGACCCGGTATACCCATGTTTACAATGCTCTGCAGTCTCTGAAACAGTTCTTCAACCGAGCCCTTCATATCTCCGCGATATGGAGCTGTATTTATCAGATCTACGTGAAATGCATATCTGAAAGGATCCAGAGCGCTGCCGCAGAGCTCTCCGTTGTCTGCTGCAACCGCCCGGGGTATACCATGTACCGGCCAGTCATCCTCATTCAGTTTAACGCCAAATTTTGCACAGAACTCCGTCTTCGGAACTATTGAACAGTACAGAGCATCTGCCGCACTGACCGCACACGCCGGATTGAACGACACGTGGAAGCCGGCAATCATTCCGGAAAAGACATCACGAACCATGTACAGTGTCGGTCTGCCGATAATACACGTTGGATCTTCATCGCTGACAAGGTTGATATCTGCTACCGTGGAGTCAATCTCATAAATCCGGCCAATTGTCCCTGTAATATCATACACATTGCCAGTCAGTGGTCGCAGATCTTTTTTCCATATCTGACTTTTGTTCTTTCTTCTGGTTCGTTCGTAGGAAGAGAACTCAGAGCGGTAATAGTATTTGAACTGGGCAGGAGTAGGTTTGAGAATATTCCCTTCTGCATCTTTAACCGGAGGAGTGTATTCTTTTTCCCAGGCGGCAACGAGTCTTGAGTAGGCATCATCAATGCTTACACCGTCTTCCTTAAGAATGTAGCGCTCGCAGTATCTGTGAAAAATTGCCCGAACCCTGTCATTTACCGGTATTGTTCCTGCAGTCTTCTTTACAGAGTCTGAAGGTTTGCGGCCCGGAGTTTTTGTGCAGTTGTGTCTTCCCGGTGAGCCGTACTCAGGCATCAGAGCTCCAGGAGTCTGTCCCTTCTTCCACCAGGTGCAGAGTGTTCTGACAATCTGCTTACGGATTGAAGCTGTCTTCCCTCCGGTCAGACTTGTCTGTTCTGCTGCCAGAGCATTGATTTGCTGTCTCCGGTATTCAGGTTCATACAAAATCCTTGTATCATCAACCAGAGGCTTTATCAAATCATACAGTTTTTGGGCTTTTTTGCTACTGGAGTTTCCGGAATCTTCCGGGGATAATCCTCTCAAATGTTCAAACTCGTCTTCAAGTGATACTATCGTTCCTTCGTTCACAGCCCTGCGGAACTCATCACCGTCGGCAACAGTAATAGCCAGCGCTCCGTCCTTTGCGTTGATGGAATACAGAGCTGAACGTTCTTTCATCATGTGAAGAATACGCCATTTCTGACCGTTCCACTGCACAATCCTGTTTATCAAATCATAAGTCATAAGTACGCTCCAATTTGAACAAACCTGTCGGACATTCCTGAATTCTGTATTCTTTGATTGGAAAGGTGATTTTACCGGAAGCACTCAGTACGGAAGTTTTTTCTATCAGCTCCGGCGGCAAATCACACAGCCGAAATCCGAACATATTTTTACCTGAAAGACATTCAATTTCTTCGGTGGTCAGACGGGGCAGCGTTCGTCTGTCCTCCAGTTCACACCGGTATCTGAAAAGATAATCAAGATTGAAGGAATAGATTTTGTTGAAGCAGGATGACAAAATCCAGTCATACTGTATTCCCAAAGACTCCCAGTAGCGTTTCTCAATCAGAATTTTTGATTTTGTTCGACGATCATCGGACTCTGGATTATTGTACTTGATTTGGTAGGCACAAAAACTCATCGTGCCGTCAGGTTGCTGATAGGTTACAAGAAAATCAGTCGTCATGACTATCGCACGACCACCGGAAATGGCTCCGGGGCATATCATATGTTCATCACTGCAAAGTCGGTTTGTTATTCTCGGATCTAATGGAAATTGTTCACGTATTTCTGTTACCCGATCATCCCATTCAAACCTGAGCAGAGCCAGATACTCTCCTGCCGACATCAGATGGAAGTCTCTATTAAACCGCGGGATATAAACTCTGCTGCGGGAGGTACAGGAATGAAAAGACTGTGTGGTAATGAAGGGACGGTACTCACTATAACGTTTGCCGCACTTCAGGTGCTGCATTGCATAGTCGTACTCTTCAATGTTTGAATCAAATGACTTCATCAGACTCCTCCTGTACAGGACAGAGTAAATTAACTTCATTTGATATTATGGACATATTAAAATAACTTGTCAATAGACAGATTAAATTAAACTGAGTCTGGACAAATTATTTTGAATTTTTGATGGACAGACTAAATTAACCAACCACAACTAAAATCTGACAAAATCTACATTTGATCTAAATCACATTTTAAAATTATCTGACAAATCAGAAAAATCCTAAAAAGGTTTCAAATGAATCTAATAGTTAACCTGCTGGTAACAATATTTTTGAACAAGATCAAATATCAGCATTTTATGTGACGGAGATCACTATTCTCGCTCGCGTGATATAACTCTTTGATTTTATTAACATTAATTTTTTCAAAAAATTCAAAAATAGGCAATTTTGAGAAAATTTAGAATTTTTTGCAGTCTCGCTCGCAAAAGCCGCTCTGGACCCTTGAAAATACTGAATCTTTTATATACACTGTTGGAATCTGGCGGAAACGCCGGCTCGATTGAAACACGTTTATGGCATCATATTCAGCATTTGAGACTGTGTTGGAATCTGGCGGAAACGCCGGCTCGATTGAAACTCATGTCCAGCAGGCACAACTTTGATGATCTTGGCACGTTGGAATCTGGCGGAAACGCCGGCTCGATTGAAACTATCCTTTTACAGCATCAACTACCTTAACGATAACTGGTTGGAATCTGGCGGAAACGCCGGCTCGATTGAAACTCTGGATTAGTCAGCACAAATTCAGCGATATCTTCGTTGGAATCTGGCGGAAACGCCGGCTCGATTGAAACCTTCGTCACCGTTTTCGTGTAACTCAATGTACTTCGCGTTGGAATCTGGCGGAAACGCCGGCTCGATTGAAACCTTCAGCCTTATAGTCCCAGACCCAGAAGTTTTGGCGTGTTGGAATCTGGCGGAAACGCCGGCTCGATTGAAACGATGATCTCCATCAACACCTGTTCTTTGATAATTTGTTGGAATCTGGCGGAAACGCCGGCTCGATTGAAACACTAATTTTTCTAATATGTCAATGAGTCGCTTGCCGAGTTGGAATCTGGCGGAAACGCCGGCTCGATTGAAACAAGACCAGTAACAGTGTAGAGTGTGAGTGTTTCGTGTTGGAATCTGGCGGAAACGCCGGCTCGATTGAAACTGTGATTTAAATCACACTTAAAAAGCGACTTTTTGAGTTGGAATCTGGCGGAAACGCCGGCTCGATTGAAACCGCTTATAGCCTTTTCAACAACCTTTTTTACTTTTGGCGGTTGGAATCTGGCGGAAACGCCGGCTCGATTGAAACCCCCAAAAGGCTGAAAATCCTCGGTATAATGCTCCGTTGGAATCTGGCGGAAACGCCGGCTCGATTGAAACCATCAAAAAGATATACATCATACCCACAATAAAGAGTTGGAATCTGGCGGAAACGCCGGCTCGATTGAAACTTCCATTTCTTCATGTGAAGGAATTTCAGTGAAGGTCGTTGGAATCTGGCGGAAACGCCGGCTCGATTGAAACACTGAAACGATAATCAGAGATTAATTCATAATCGTTGTTGGAATCTGGCGGAAACGCCGGCTCGATTGAAACTTCGGACCGTACCTTTTCAGGTCCCTTGTTCTTCTCGTTGGAATCTGGCGGAAACGCCGGCTCGATTGAAACGTCTTTCATTGCTCTCTCAGAACTCACTTTTCAGGAGTTGGAATCTGGCGGAAACGCCGGCTCGATTGAAACAAGTGCAAACATGATCAATCCAAGAACGATGGAAGTCAGTTGGAATCTGGCGGAAACGCCGGCTCGATTGAAACCTCTTCTGGAAATTCTCTAATCCAACTGGCAATATAAGTTGGAATCTGGCGGAAACGCCGGCTCGATTGAAACCTATGTCTATAAGCCATGTCGGCTTTCGCCGATGTGTTGGAATCTGGCGGAAACGCCGGCTCGATTGAAACTTCTGATCACTTCGGTGATGGCACGAAGCACATCACGAGTTGGAATCTGGCGGAAACGCCGGCTCGATTGAAACCACACACTACACACACACACACACACACACACACGTTGGAATCTGGCGGAAACGCCGGCTCGATTGAAACCCTGCTGGATTATTACAGTTTGCTCTGGAGCACTGTTGGAATCTGGCGGAAACGCCGGCTCGATTGAAACTCCGTCTGCGTCTATCACTTTTACACACTTTTTGGTTGGAATCTGGCGGAAACGCCGGCTCGATTGAAACTTGTTGGCTTTTTCGTTAAAGGAATAGGCATACTTGGTTGGAATCTGGCGGAAACGCCGGCTCGATTGAAACGTATCCTCAATGTAACCGACTAAGAAAACTTTCTTTGGTTGGAATCTGGCGGAAACGCCGGCTCGATTGAAACTCAATATACTTGGCTTTTTTCGATTTCAGTGTACCGTTGGAATCTGGCGGAAACGCCGGCTCGATTGAAACTGATTGCTTGCCTATCTTGTATCGAATGGTAGTATGTTGGAATCTGGCGGAAACGCCGGCTCGATTGAAACGTGGTTTAAACGCATCCTTAAATAACATTCTATTTACGTTGGAATCTGGCGGAAACGCCGGCTCGATTGAAACCCAATTCTGTAGCTGATAGTGGTCATACCTCCTACTGTTGGAATCTGGCGGAAACGCCGGCTCGATTGAAACCAGGCAGATTTGTAATTGCCTTTGTGATATCGTCTAGTTGGAATCTGGCGGAAACGCCGGCTCGATTGAAACTAATTAACTGCTATGCGATATATTCCTCCCACTTAGTTGGAATCTGGCGGAAACGCCGGCTCGATTGAAACTCATCTGCTTCAGCTTCCTTTCGGAGTGAAGAGATTTCAGTTGGAATCTGGCGGAAACGCCGGCTCGATTGAAACTCTTTATTCGCTCTCACCCCAGATTACTTTTCTGGGGTTGGAATCTGGCGGAAACGCCGGCTCGATTGAAACGCATTCACGGATGTGTAAGAGCCAA
>JAEEGI010020920.1_pt1 | contig 13047 bp, 7 predicted proteins | sample 8958751 | NCBI WGS metagenome assembly JAEEGI01 (sample SAMN16246545, study PRJNA631951) | gut metagenome | biome: gut microbiome; feature: rumen; material: KS-attached | host: Bos | place: Iran: Karaj | collected 2018-10
CTGGGCAGCACACGGAAAAAAGAATCTGTTCGGCCAGCCGGTTCAGCTGGTAGAGATGCAGAGTGAGGCCGGCGCCTGCGGCGCCATGCACGGGGCTTTGGAAACGGGTTCTCTCGCTTCCACCTATACTGCTTCTCAGGGTCTTATGCTGATGATCCCGCCCATGTACCGCATTGCAGGCTCCATGCTCCCCGGTGTTATGCATGTGGCAGCAAGAACTGTCGGCACGCATTCCATTTCCATATTCGGAGATCACTCGGATGCCATGGCATGCCGCCAGACAGGCTTTGCCCAGCTGGCTTCTGCGAGTGTACAGGAGTGCATGGATATCGGTATCGTGGCACATCTCAGCGCTATCAAGGGATCCATCCCGTTCATGCATTTCTTTGACGGCTTCCGTACCAGCCATGAACTGCAGAAGATCGATGTGCCGGACCTTGAAGATCTCCGTCCTCTGGTGGACTGGGATATGGTCAAGCATTTCAAGGATCATGCCCTTAACTCTGAACATCCGACCATCCGCTCCACCCTTCAGAATCCGGATACCTTTTTCCAGAGCCGTGAAGCCTGCAACTCAGCCTATGCCGCCCTGCCGGAAATCGTACAGGAAAAAATGAATGCCGTCAACGCGCTGACCGGCCGCCATTATCAGCTGTTCAACTACTACGGCGCACCGGATGCAGAGCGCGTTATCATTGCTATGGGCTCTGTCTGCGAAACCATTATGGAAGTTGTTGACTATCTGCAGGCACGGGGAGAAAAAGTCGGCATGGTGCAGGTGCATCTGTACCGCCCGTTCTCCGCAAAGCATCTTCTTTCCGCTCTGCCGGAGAGCGTGAAACTGATTTCTGTACTTGACCGCACCAAGGAACCCGGCAGTGCGGGCGAGCCGCTGTTTGAGGACGTATGCACTGCGTTCAGCGAAAGCGATAAAAAGCCTGTCATCCTCGGCGGACGCTATGGTCTTTCCTCCAAGGATACGATTCCTGCGCATATCAAAGCTGTGTTTGATAACATGCTCGGCGATAAAAAGAATCACTTCACCGTTGGCATCAACGATGATGTGACGCATACTTCTCTCCCCGTAGGTGAAAATATTGTCACTGCCGGCAAGAGCATCATCTCCTGCAAATTCTGGGGGCTGGGTTCCGACGGTACAGTCGGTGCAAACAAGAACTCGATCAAAATCATCGGGGACAATACTGACCAGTACGCCCAGGCTTATTTTGAATACGACTCCAAAAAATCCGGCGGCGTAACCAAGAGCCATCTCCGTTTCGGCCATGAGCCGATCCGCTCCACTTACTATGTGACGATGGCGGATTTCGTCGCCTGCCACAAGCAGAGCTATATGAAGAGCTTTGACATCGTCTCCGAGATCAAGGAAGGCGGCACTTTCCTTCTCAATACAGACTGGGATATGGCTGGTCTTGAAGAACATCTGCCGAACCGCGCCAAGCGCATCCTTGCGCAGAAGCATATTCAGTTCTACACCATTGACGCAACGGATATCGCCCAGCAGCTCGGTCTTGGCAACCGTACAAATACCGTGCTGCAGGCAGCCTTTTTCAGACTTTCCGGTGTGCTCCCGCTCGATGAAGCGGTAGACTATATGAAAAAGGCCATTGTAAAGACCTACTCCAAAAAGGGCGAGCAGATTGTGAACATGAACTGCGCTGCTGTCGATGCCGGTCTGGAAGCTGTGAAAAAAATTGACGTCCCTGCCGCCTGGGCATCTCTGTCCGATACGGAAGAATCTGTTGATCCTTCTCTGCCGAAATACATCCGTGAAATCCAGATCCCGGTCAACAATCAGAAGGGTGACAGCATCCCTGTTTCCGCCTTCATGGATTATGCTGACGGCGTGAGCCCGGTGGAAACCTCAAAATATGAACGCCGCGGCATCGCAACAAATGTGCCGGTCTGGATCCGTGAAAACTGCATCGGATGCAATATGTGCTCGCTGGTCTGTCCGCACGCTGCCATCCGGCCCTTCCTGCTGACTGCCGAGGAAGCGGAAGCCGCTCCGGCAGGCTGCCTGACAAAAGAGGTAAAGGGCAAAGGCTTTGAAGGTTATACCCTGCGCATTCAGGTCGATCCTCTCGACTGCCAGGGCTGCGGCAGCTGTGCCAGCGTCTGCCTGGCAAAAGAAAAAGCCCTGGTTATGAAGCCGCTTGAAACCCAGCTGCATGAACAGCCCAACTGGGATTATCTGGTGTCCCTGCCTGCCAAAACAAACCCGATGGACAAGTTTTCTGTCAAGGGCAGCCAGTTTGAACGCCCGCTGTATGAATTCAACGGTTCCTGTGCAGGCTGCGGTGAAGCTCCGTATATGAAACTGATGACGCAGCTGTTTGGTGAACGCATGTACATCGCCGATGCGACCGGCTGCACCTACGTTGTCGGCTCCTCCACGCCTGCTTTCCCCTATGCCAAAACCGCTTCCGGCTGCGGACCTGCTCCTTCCAACTCGCTGTTTGAAAACAATGCGGAATACTCTCTCGGCATGTGCCTGTCAGTAGACCAGATGCGCCGTCAGGCAAAAACACATGCGGAAGCAGCTCTTGCTGAAACAAAAGATGAGGTGCTCAAAGATGCCCTTCAGGCCTGGCTGGAAAAAGGAGACGAGCCGGATGAAACCCGCAGTGTTTCCGATGCGCTCAAAACTGCTCTGGCAGCCAACTCCGAGGCTAATGCCGATATTCAGTTCCTGAAAGACCGGTCCGATACGCTTGTCAGAAAAAGCATGTGGATGTACGGCGGAGACGGCTGGGCATACGATATCGGCTACGGCGGACTGGACCATGTACTGGCTTCCGGTATCGACGTCAACATTGTGGTCGTTGATACCGAAGTATATTCCAACACAGGCGGGCAGTCCTCCAAAGCGACGCCACTCGGCGCCGTGGCACAGTTTGCCAACGCCGGCAAGGCAACAGCCAAGAAGGATCTCGGCAGAATCGCCACCGCCTACGGAAATGTCTATGTGGCACAGGTGGCCATGGGGGCCAATCCCGCACAGCTGATTACCGCCCTGAAAGAGGCGGAAAAACATAAAGGCCCGTCTCTGATTATCGCCTACGCCCCCTGCATCAACCATGGTCTGGCAAACGGCATGGGCAGATCGCAGAACGAGCAGAAGCTGGCGGTGGAATGCGGTTACTGGCCGCTCTGGCGCTATATTCCGGAAAACAAAGAAGCAGGTAAAAACCCCTTTGTACTCGACAGCAAGGAGCCGAACGGCAGGCTGAGAGAGTTTATGATGGGAGAAGTCCGTTTCTCGTCCCTGACCCGTACCTTCCCCGAACGTGCAGAACTGCTCTTTGCTGAGGCGGAAGAATTTACCGCCCGACGCTATGAGCAGTACAAAGCTCTCGCAGGAAAATAAAATATCATCAAATAGTAATAGCCGTCCAAATCGATGCTTTTATAGCTCATCTGGACGGCTATTCTTTATAAAACGATAAAAAGAGGGTCAATAGAGAATCAGTGCGATCAGCTCCAGCGGTTCATCCCCGTCATTCATCAGGCTGTGACATTCCCCGTTATTGCAGACAGCTGTGTCTCCGGGATAAAGCCGGACCGCATTTCCATTGTCGTTGTAACTCCCGTTTCCTTTGAGGATGTAATAGATTTCGTTGTCACCCTCATGCCTGTGCTCGCCGACGGAACATCCGGGAGGCAGGATCATATGGTTGAAAAGCCGCCCTTTTCCGTAAAGCTCCTCTGTACTGTTCAGAATTTTATGAATTTCTGCATTTCCGATTCCTCCGCGAACACTCGCGAAGTTTACCGTCTGTTCCTTTTTTGTTCTGACCATTTTAGATTACTCCTTTCTTTGTCTGCCATACTATATGATTCAGGCATTCCTTTTAATCCACAGGAGATGTATACGACAGCAGACAAAAAACATTCCTCCCGCAGAGAAGTCTTCTGACGGGAGGAATATCTTTTTGTTTTTTATGTTGCGGTCGGTTCCTTCGGCTGAGGTTTGAAGATCAGCTTGTCAAGGATAAAGCCGAGCACCGCGAGGCCGATGCCGATCAGGTCAGTCATCGTGCCGGGGATCATCATCATAAGCGCGCCGACGGCGAGCATGATGCGGCTGACTGTGCTCCAGTACTTGAACATGTAGCCTTCAATGGCACCAGTCAGGCAGAACACGCCAACAATGGCGGTGACTGCCGCAATCACCACTTCCAATGCTGCGCCTTCCAGTAGGATCGCCGGATTCAGCAGGAAGATGAAGGGGATGATATAGGCCACGATACCCATGCGGAAAGACGTGAAACCGGTCTGGTTCGGATTGGACTTTGCGATCGCAGCCGCGGTATAGGCCGTGATGGCAACCGGCGGGGTCAGTGCACCAACGCAGGCGAACATGAAGATGAACATATGGGCGGACAGCGGGGACGCTCCCATCTCGGTCAGAGGGCGAACCAAGCAGGTCGCCAGGATGACGTAGGTGGGCGTAGGCGGCATGCCGCAGCCTAAAATGATGGTGATGATTGCCGTCAGCAGCGCCGCAATGTAGATGTTGCCGTTGGCGAGGTTCACCAGCTGTACGCTCATGCGGGTTGCAAGACCGGTAAGCTGCAGGATACCGACGATGATACCGGCGGATGCGCAGGAGATGGCGATGCTGGCGACGCTCTTTGTACCGCTCTCCAGAGCCTCAAAGATCTTGCTCACGGTGGGACGGGTAGCCGGTGAGACAAAAGACAGCGCCAGAGTCAGAAGAGTAGCCCAGAAGGCGGCCTTCATCGGGCTCCAGCCCATCAGAATGACAACGATGATCATCAGGATGGGCAGCCCCATCAGTCCGCGCTCCTTCATCACCGACTTGACGGAGGGCAGTTCGTTTCTGGGAAGACCAAGGAGATGTTCCTTGACGGAGATGCTGTCCACCACCAGAAGGGCGGAGATATAGTAAAGGACAGCGGGCAGGATGGCAGCTGCAGCGACGGTGGAATACTTGACATTCAGGAATTCTGCCATCATAAAGGCTGCCGCGCCCATAATCGGCGGGGTAAACATGCCGCCTGTCGAGGCGACTGCCTCCACCGCACCGGCGACATGCGGCTTAAAGCCCATGCGCTTCATCAGCGGAATCGTGAAAGTACCGGTGGTAACAACATTGGCAGCCGGGGAACCGGAGATCATGCCCATCAGGGCGGAGGAAAGAATCGCGGTTTTGGCGGGGCCGCCGCGGAAGCGGCCGGCACCTGCAAAGGCGATGTCAACAAACCACTGGCCTGCGCCAAAGGTCTCCAGGAAGCTTCCGAAGATGACAAAGCAGACAATATAGGTCGCTGCGATGCCGGCAGGAACGCCAAAGATGGCCTGGGTGGAGACATACATGGTCTCCGCCACGCGCTTCCAGGTATAACCTCTGTGAGCGAGGAAGCCGGGCATATAAGGGCCGAGCAGCGCATATACCAGGAACACCACACAGGTAATGACCAGCGGCCAGCCTGTGGTCTTGTAGGTTGCGACCAGCAGCACCACGATCATGATTGTACCCATAATGCTGTCGAGCGGCGGCTTTGCCTTGGTGGAAACGGACCGTGCCGGCCATACAGACATGATATAAACGCATGCCACAATGATCGCAATGGCAAAGAGCCAGTCGAGAATACGTGTCGCCGTGTTTCTCTTGCCTTTGATGGTAAAGGGCTTAGTGAGGAACACCGCAAAGCCTGCAACCAAAACCAGAAGACAGCGCTGCACCATCTCATCCAGGCTGCCGAATCCGGCAGTGTAGAGATAGAGGCATGACGTCGCGATGAAGATAATTCTGCAGAGCCAGTTCCGGACCTTATCGTCCAGCGTCATATCCTGAGCAAGAGTGTTTTCTGTGTTCTCCATGACTTAGAGTACTCCTGTCACAGGATTACATTGCGCCGACTTCCTTGAAGTAGCGCTCTGCACCGGGGTGCATGGGGATGGAAACGCGGACCGCATTCTCGAGAGACAGACCGCTGGCTGCCTTGTGGGAGGACTTGATGATGTCAAGATTCTCGAAAATTGCCTTGGTCATCTCATAGACGAGGTCCTCGTCCAGATCGGCACGGACAGCGACCATGTTGGAAACATACATGGTGTTCACGTCTTCCTTCATGTTGTCATAAACGGTGCTGGCGATCGTGCCATAGCCGAAGTAGCCGTATTCTTCGCAGAGTTCATTCGCGATAGCCTCATCCACGCTGAGCAGGCGGTAGCCCTTGCCACCTGCGGCGAGCTGCTGAATTGCAGAAGCGGGGATAGCGGTCTGAATATAAACAGCGTCGACGTTGCCGTCCTCGAGCTGGGAGATGCCGTCGTCATAGGCGACATAGGTGGTCTTGATGTCGTTGGTGGAGAAGCCGTACTTGCCCCACACGATATCGGCAAGGATGATGGCGGCGTTGCCGGCAGGACCCATGCAGACCTTCTTGCCCTTCAGGTCGGCCATTGTCTGAATCGGGGAGTTGTCGAGCACAACAACCTGGAAGAAGCCCTTGGAGAGGCCGCCGAACATGGCGTTGATGTTCTCATAGGCGTTGTCCACATAGTCGCCGGTGCCGTTAAAGGCGTCCATCATGTTGTTGCCCTGCGCAATGCCGAGGTCGCAGTCGCCGTCGTTGATGAGGCGCAGGTTGTCCAAAGAACCGCCGGTAACTTCAGCGGTGGCCTGGGTGCCGAGCTTGCTGGTCAGAACTTCAGCGATCGCCACGCCGATGGGGTAGTAGGCGCCGCCGGTAGAACCGGTGCCGACCGTCATGAACTTGGGGATAGCTGCGAAGGCAGAGGCTCCGAAAGAGACGAGCATGACCATCACGAGAGCAAGGGCGAGCAGTTTCTTCATGTTTTTTTCCTCCTGAATTGAATAGTTGTCAGTTACGTTTCCGTATTGAAAAAATCGTTTTGATTTTAATGCAACAGCCGCCCAACCTATATATGGCCGGGCAACTGTTGTTCATAAGTCGCAGCCTATCTGAAAGGATGCGGTAGGGTTTTTACTTTTTGAACTGCTCCATGTCGACTTCAGGCAGCTGGCTGCGCTCGAGGCCGAGAGCAATCCAATCCTTCTCTTCCTGATTCAGAGGCAGAACCGGACGACGCATGAGGCCGCTCTTGAAGATCTTGCGCTGTACCAGGGCTTCTTTCAGGCGTGCATGAGCCTCGCCGGAGGGCTGGCCGCCGCCGTAAATGGCCTGGGAGATGTGATAGATGCGGTTAGACCAATCCTGAGCTTCTTTCAGGGTGTGCTTATCGGGATTGCGGAAGACTTCCCATGCACCGCAGATGAGCTCGGGCACGCAGCCGGCAAAGCCGATCAGAGCACCGTCCATGCCGGGGAACCAGGTTACGCACAGGGTTTCGTCATGGCAGGTGATGAGGGAGATGTCCGGGCACTCCTGACGAAGCAGGCGAACATCATGCTCGTAAATGGCAGTTACACGGGTACCGACCTTGATGCACTTGACATGCTCGATCTCTTTGCACATCTTGATGAGGGTCTCAACCGGGTAGAATGCCTTGGAGGTAGCAGGATAGAGGGGGATGATGATGTCGATGTCAGCACCTTCGGCTACGTCCTTGATGTACTCGAACGGAGCATCGGGATGCATGCCGAAGCGAAGCCACATGTGAGGAGGCATGAGCAGGATGCCGTCAGCGCCGGCTTCCTTCGCCTCTTTTGCCATCTCGATGGACTCGATGGTATTCTCGCAGTTGACGCCGGAGATAATGGTCATCACATCGCCGCACTCTTCTGCGCAGATCTCAGTCACTCTTTTTCTCTCGGCGCGGCTCAGGCCAGTGATTTCACCGGTGTGGCCGTTGCAGACGATGCCTTCGATTCCCTTGCCGTAGAAGGTTTTGATCCAGCGGAGATATTCGCGGAATTCTTTTTCATTGATGCTGTAGTCATCGTTGAGAGGAACGGAAACTGCCGGGAAAATCGTCTTGAAAGTCTTAACCTTTGCCATGATAGAAACTCCTTTTCAATCAGTAATTTAAATTTTTTTCAGTTTCATTTTTGCTTCCGAGCACAGGGCCCTTGCGCTCTTCTGCAATCGTTTGCGGTGTTATGATCTCATTATACAGGAGATTCCTGATTCGTCAAGGGCTTTTTCGCTGTGTGCAACGATTTGCGCACGTTCTGCAATTTTTTGCATATTCAACAATTTGAAGTAATTTTACCACCATTCTGCCGTTTGTTTTGTGCTTTCTGCCCAATAAATGAGCATCGGTTCTGAATCAACCATTTCAGGCAAAAATCAATCTTTCTTGGCCGTTTTTCAACGGCGGATTGACATCTGCGTGCAAAGTATGATAGCCTTTGCACATCAGAAGATTCTTATGAGCCCATCACAGAAAAAAGGAGGGCCGGGCTGATGCCCGGCGGAAAGAAGGATGAATAAGACCGCGATTGTTACAGGTTCAAGCAGGGGCATCGGTTTCGCCACGGCAAAGCAGCTTTGCCTGGATGGCTACAACATGGTCATGGTCGCCACCGGCCCGAAAGAAAAAAACGCGGAAGCCGTTGCCGTACTGGAAACACTCGGCACAGGTGTTCACTATGTGCAGGCAAACATTGCCGATCACGACGACAGACTCCGCATCGTTGAGGAGGCTGTGAATGCTTTTGGCCGGATCGACGTACTGGTCAACAACGCCGGCGTCGCGCCGAAGGAACGGGCTGACCTGCTCACCATGACTGAGGAGAGTTTCGACCGCGTCCTGAACACCAATACCAAGGGAAACATGTTCCTGACCCAGGCAGTAGCGAAGCAGATGATCCGCCAGGAGGCGGTCAACGGCCGCAGGGGCGTGATTGTGAACATCTCCAGCTGTTCCGCCGTGGTCAGCAGCACAAACCGCGGGGAATATTGCGTGTCCAAAGCCGGCGTCTCCATGCTCACGACGCTTTATGCCGACCGCCTCGCACCGGAAGGAATCCTGGTACACGAGATCCGTCCCGGAGTCATCGACACCGACATGACAGGTGCCGTTCACGAGAAATATGACAGGCTTCTCGCCGCCGGAGAATTTCCTATCGCCCGCTGGGGAAAACCGGAGGACATCGCCAATGCGGTGAGTCTCTTGGTCTCCGAAAAGCTCTCGTATACCACCGGCAACTTCATTGACGTTGACGGCGGATTCCATATTAGGAGGCTGTAAGAGAATGAAGGTACGCGAAACGCTGGAGGTAAACACCTGTATCGTCGGTTCCGGCGCCGCCGGTTTCAACGCGGCGGATCGTCTTTGGCAGTATGGGCAGAAAGATATCCTCCTCATCAGCGAGGACATCAAAGCCGGAACCAGCCGCAACACCGGCAGCGACAAACAGACATACTACAAACTGACTCTGTCTTCCGGCACGCCGGACAGCATCCGTGAAATGGCAAGTACCCTGTTTGACGGCAAATGTGTGGACGGCGATCTTGCCCTCTGCGAAGCCGCGCTGAGCGTCCCTTCCTTTCTGCGTCTCGTGGAACTCGGTGTGCCCTTTCCGGTCAATCGCTACGGAGAATATGTCGGCTATAAAACCGATCATGATCCTCGCAGTCGCGCGACCAGCGTCGGCCCCTATACCAGCCGTAAAATGACAGAAGTTCTGGAGGCACAGTGCAGCACTTACGGAATTCCGGTGCGCAATCACCTGCAGGTCATCAAGATTCTTTCCGACGGAACAAAAATATATGGACTTCTCTGCCTGGACACCGAGTGCTTTACGGATTTTGTTCTGATCAAATGCCCCAATATCATCTACGCCACCGGCGGTCCTGCGGGCATCTACCGCAACAGCGTATATCCTCCCTCGCAGTTCGGCGCCAGCGGACTGGCGTTTGAAGCCGGCGCTCTCGGAAAGAACCTGACGGAATGGCAGTTCGGCCTCGCATCTGTCCGTCCGAGGTGGAACGTCTCCGGAACCTATATGCAGGTCCTGCCGAGGATGGTCTCTACCGATGCTGACCGAGAAGATGAACGGGAATTTCTTCTGGATTTCTTCTCCGACACGGAGGAGATGCTCTCCAGGCTCTTTCTGAAAGGATACCAATGGCCTTTCGACGTACGCAAGGCAACTGGAGGCTCCTCGATCATCGACATTCTCGTCTATATGGAACTATGCAAAAATCGCCGGGTATTTCTCGATTTCCGAAGCGATCCGGCTGACGGGAACTTTGATTTTGCAAAGCTCTCCGGTGAAGCCCGGGACTATCTGGAAAAAGCGCAGGCGCTCGTCGCCGTCCCCATCGAAAGACTGAAAATCATGAACCAGCCCGCCATCGACTTTTATCTGGAAAACGGTGTGGATCTCGAAAAAGAGATGCTGGAGATCTCACTGTGCGCCCAGCATAACAATGGGGGCATTGACATCGATCTCCACTGGCAGAGCGGTGTGGAGGGTCTCTTCGTCGTCGGTGAGGCGGCCGGCAGCCATGGTGTCTATCGGCCGGGCGGCTCAGCCCTGAATGCGGGTCAGGTTGGTTCCACGCGGGCGGCTCTTTATATCGCAAAACGGCGGGCAGACATTATGTTGGAGGAGGGAGTTTTTTCCAGTCTGGCAAATCAGGCGATCACGGAAATGAGTGCACTGGCAGATGCGGTCATCAGTGAAAACAGCAACATAAAAGAATACCGCAATCACATGGCCGGACTCATGAGTACCCATGCCGGCGCAATCCGGGACAGCGTCCACCTCACGGAGGCTCTGGCTGAAGTGCGCAGACTCGCAGAGGAGTTTGACAGAACTGTGCGGATCAACAAACCCTATGAGCTCTGCTGGGTCTATCGCTTTCGGGACATGCTGATCGCCATGCAGTGCTACATGACAGCAATGATTAACTATGCCGAGGTCGGCGGAAAAAGCCGCGGCAGTGCCCTTTACACAGATTCCGCGGGAACAAAGCCCGATCCGCGGCTTCCGGACATTTTCACCTTCACCATGGATGACGGCGCGCTGGATGAAGACATCCAGACTGTACAATATGCCGGCGGCGTCTGTACACCGTACTGGCGGAAGCGGCGTCCGATCCCGGAAAGCGATGATTTTTTTGAAGTGGTCTGGAAGAACTACCGGGAGACAGGAAACGTTGACTGAAAAAACAGCCTTGTGCAGTTATATTGCGAGGCTTGCAAGCTGTGCACGGGTCAGATATAATACAATCAGAACGACAGAATCAGAGCAAAGGAGCAAAACGCCATATGCCGAAAAGCATTGATATGTTCAACCATTACCTGCCGCCGGAATACTATGACCGCATCATCGCCCTCGGCGGTAATGCACACATGATGAACAGAGCGCGAAAAATGCCGGCGATGAGTGACCTCTCCTACCGGCTGGAAAAAATGAAGGAATTCGACGGCTACTGCCAGGTACCCTGCATTGTGAGTCCCAATGTTGAACAGCTGGTTGCACCGGAACACACGGCGGCGCTGGCCCGTTTTGCCAACCAGTGTTTCAGTGAGTTGTGTGAAAAGTACCCTGAGCGTTTTCCGACCTTTGTCGCCACGCTGCCGCTGGACAATCCGGACAAGGCTTGCCGCGAAGCAGAATACGCCGTCCGGGAACTCGGTGCAGCTGGTGTGCAGATCTTTACCAATCAGAACGGCTGCCCAGTGGACGGTGCGGACTTCTATCAGCTCTACAATACGCTGAACGCATTGAAAGCCCTGCTCTGGATTCATCCCGCACGTACCGCGAAGCAGCCCTATTACTACACTGCAGAAAAGGAAGAACGCTACGAGCTTTGGTGGACGATGATGTGGCCCATCGAGACGACCATTGCCGCCTCCCGGTTGGTGTATTCCGGTATTTTTCAGCGCTGTCCGGATCTGCGCGTCATCCTGCACCACGCAGGCGGTATGCTGCCGATGGAAGGCGGCAGACTGGATAACGGTCTGAAGCTGTATGGCTCCCGTACGACACCCGGCCGCGAGGATCTGACCGAAAGCCCGATCAGAGATCTGGATCAGGGAAAGGAATTCCGGCGCTTCTACGCTGACTGCGCTACCTTCGGCAGTAAAGATGCAATTGCCTGCGGGCTGGGCTTCTTTGGCAAAGAACATATGCTTTTCGCAAGCGATATGCCCTTTGATCCGGAGGACGGCTTCGGATATGTGCGCCGCACACTGCAGGATATTGATTCGCTGGACATTTCTGAAGAAGATAAGGAATTGCTGCGCCGGGGCAATGCAGCGCGCCTTCTGGGGCTTCAGCTCTGACGTTCGCGCAGGCGATACTGCAGCGGTGAAAGGCCCTCCGCCTCCTTGAAAGCCCGGATAAAATGTGTCGCACTGTGGTAGCCGACCTGTTGGGCGATCTGCCGGATTTCTGCATCGGTATGCAGCAGCAGATCCTTTGCCCTGGACAGGCGGGCGGCTGTGATAAACTTGATAAAACTGTAACCGGTAAAACGCGTAAACTGATGACTGAGATGGTATTTGTCGACGAAAAAATGTGCGGCTACTGCATCCAGACATAGATCTTCTTCCAAATGGGTCTCCAGATAGCTTTGCACACGGAAAATCAGCATTTGACCTTCCGGATGCCGGTGAGCCGGGAATATCTCGGGGCTCCGGCGATAGAGCCCGGAGAGCATGACAAGGAAGGTGGATATGATCACCTGAGACCAGCATGGTTTTTGCAGTACATATTCCCGCTCCATTGTGTGAAAGCGCCGCTGAATCTGAGAGAGTTCCTTCTCATTGCACTGATGGCAATGGCAGAAGCCCTCCGGCCGCTGGCGAAACAGCGACAGTAGCAAGGGATTGCGCATCCGTTCGGCGGCTTCGGCGGAGAATCGGATTGCATATCTGTCAAAACCATCGTCATGTGAACAGATAAAATGGTTCTCCAAATTGCTGATAAAGAGGATTGATCCGGATGACAGAGAATAGCTGCGATCAGCGACGACAAACTGCGCCGTCCCCCCGTTGCAGAGTAACAGCTCATACTGATAATGAAAATGGGGATGATCTGCCTGCTGTTCCGGTTGCATATATAATCCCGGTTTCCCGGAACGGTGTTCAATGAGGAGATCTTCCTCCGGCAGC
>JAEEGI010020921.1_pt1 | contig 13047 bp, 13 predicted proteins | sample 8958751 | NCBI WGS metagenome assembly JAEEGI01 (sample SAMN16246545, study PRJNA631951) | gut metagenome | biome: gut microbiome; feature: rumen; material: KS-attached | host: Bos | place: Iran: Karaj | collected 2018-10
CGGCCGGAACGGAACACAAGAAATCTTTTACAAAACGAGGCACCTGTGCTATAATGATCTGAATTATTGCGTGAAAGGAGACGGCCATGTACAAGCCCCTCGCCGATGAGATCCGGCCCGAGTCCCTGGAGGACGTGGTGGGCCAGCGGCATATTCTCGGCCCCGACGGACTGCTGCGCCGCATCGTGGAGAGCGAGCAGATCCCCAATATGATCTTCTATGGCCCCTCCGGCACCGGCAAGACCACGGTGGCCCGCATCATCGCCCGGAAGACCAACCGCAGCCTGCGGAAGCTGAACGCCACCACCGCCGGCATCGCGGACATCAAGCGCATCATCGATGAGCTGGATACCTTTTTGACCCCCGGCGGCGTGCTGCTGTACCTGGATGAGATCCAGTACTTCAACAAAAAGCAGCAGCAGTCCCTGCTGGAGTTTATCGAGGACGGGCGCATCACCCTCATCGCCTCCACCACGGAGAATCCCTATTTCTGCGTCTTCAACGCCATTTTGAGCCGGTCCACGGTGTTTGAGTTCAAGCCCGTGAGCCCGGAGGACGCGGAAAAGGCGGTAAAGCGGGCGATGGACCTGCTGAACCGGCAGCGGGAAAAGCCCCTTTCCATCGAGGACGGGGTCACCCGGCGGATCGCCTCCGCCTGCGGGGGAGACGTGCGCAAGGCCCTGAACGCGGTGGAGCTGCTCTTTTCCACCGCCCGGGATACCGTCACCCTGCAGGACGCCCGGGATGTGACCCAGCGCAGCGCCATGCGCTATGACCGGGACGGGGACGAGCATTTTGACTGCCTCTCCGCCCTGATGAAGTCCCTCCGGGGCTCGGACCCGGACGCGGCGGTCCACTATCTTGGCAGACTCCTGGAAGCCGGGGACCTGATCGGCGCCAGCCGCCGGATCCTCTGCTCCGCCAGTGAGGATATCGGCCTTGCCTATCCCCAGGCGGTGCCCATCGTGAAGGCCTGCGTGGATTCCGCCCTGCAGCTTGGCCTGCCGGAGGCGCGGCTGCCCCTGGCGCAGGCTGTCATCGTGCTGGCCACGGCCCCCAAGTCCAACACCGCCTGCGTGGCCATCGACCGGGCCCTGGGAGATATCCGGGCGGGCAAGGGCCGGGGCTTTCCCAGGGAACTCCAGAACGTCCACGCCGACGGCACGGGCTTCGAGCGGGAGCAGGGCTATCTCTATCCCCATGATTTTCCCCACCGCTGGGTGAAGCAGCAGTATCTGCCGGACGATCTGAAGGACGCAAGGTACTACGAGTACGGCGACAACAAGACCGAGCAGGCGGCAAAGCGGTACTGGGACGAGATAAAAAAGTGAAGAGAGAAGAGAGAAAAGTGAATAGCTAAGGTGTCCCGCTTCGCGGGACGGATTTCAATCTATTGCCGCAGGCGATTCCACATCTTTTCACTCTTCACGATTCACTCTTCACTTGAAAGGTTTGATCGTATGGACATTCAGATCGGGGACATCCTCACCATGAAAAAGCCTCATCCCTGCGGCAGCAGGGACTGGCAGGTGCTGCGCATCGGGGCGGACTTCAAGCTGCGCTGCTGCGGCTGCGGCCATGAGGTCATGGGGGCCCGGAGCAAATTTGAAAAGAACGTCAGGCAGGTCAGGCGGGAAACGCTGTGAACGTCTGCTATATCCTGCGCTGCGCAGACGGCACGCTCTATACCGGCTGGACCAATGACTTGGAAGGGCGGCTGAAAACGCACAATGCCGGCAAGGGCGGCAGCTATACCCGCAGCAGGCTCCCGGTGGAGCTGGTGTATTGGGAAGCCTTTGAAACGAAAGAAGAAGCCATGAGCCGGGAGTGGCACCTGAAGCGGCTGACCCGGCAGGAAAAGCTGCGCCTCATCGCGGGCGCGGGAAGGGAAGAGGAACAAGACCATGGATAAGGCGCCGATCAAGCTCTCTGTGACCTGTATGGCCTATAACCATGAAGCATATATCCGGGACGCCCTGGAGGGCTTCGTGAGCCAGCGCACCGATTTCCCCTTTGAGGTGCTGATCAGCGACGACGCCTCCACCGACGGCACCGCCGCCATCATCCGGGAATACGCGGAGAAATACCCGGATATCATCCGCCCCTTTTTCCAGGAGAAGAACCTGTTTTCCCAGGGAATCGATCCCCTGGACGCGGTGCTCTTTCCGGCGGCAAGAGGACAGTACCTGGCCGCCTGCGAGGGGGACGACTGCTGGACCGACCCCACAAAGCTCCAGCGCCAGGTGGACTTTCTGGACGCCCACCCGGACTACTCCGCCTGTGTGCACAACAGCCTTGGGGAGTTTATCGGCTCCGGGCAGGAACCAAAGCCCCTCTTCCCCCGGACCGGGGACCGGGACATCGGCTTTGACACGGTGGTCCGGGGCATGAGTTTTTCCTTCCACACCAGCTCCATCGTGGCCCGGCGGGAGTGGATCGTGCGGTCGCCGGACTTCCGCTATGTGGGATGGAAGTATCAGTTTACCGACTATGCCGTGGCCATCTGGCTTGCGCTGAACGGCAAGATCCGCTTCCTGGACCGCTGTATGTCCACCTATCGCATCGGGTCCAACGCCGGGGCCTGGAGCAGCGGTGTGGGCCAGTATTACGACAAGCGCATCCACTTCGTCACCGGGGAACGGGAAATGCTGAAGGCTGTGCTGCCCCATGTGACGGGGGAGCAGCGAGCGGAGACCGAGCAGGTGATCCGGGAGCGGGAATTTGAGCTTTTGTACCTGCAGGGCAGGACGGAGGAACTGGTCAAGCCCGCCTATCGGGATCTGTTTCGCGTCAAGCCCTTCTCCTTCCGGGCGGTGACCCGGCTGAAAAACGCCTTTCCCCGTCTGCACCGCTGGTACCGGAAAAAGCGGGGCTACGGCGAATAATCTGCGTACAAACCAAAGGATTCTGTTATGGACAAGAAAAGCAAAGTCATCAGCAATCTGATCTGGCGCTTTTTCGAGCGCTTCGGCGCCCAGGCGGTCAGCATCATCGTGGGCATCATCCTGGCCCGCAAGCTGGGACCGGGACCCGCCGGGGACATCGCCGTCATCATGGCGGTGATCACCATCTTGAAGGTATTTGCCGACAGCGGCATGGGCAACGCCCTCATCCAGAAGAAGGAGACGGACGATCTGGACTATTCCTCCGTGTTCTTCTTTAACCTGGGCTTCAGTCTGCTGCTTTACGCGCTGCTGTTTTTCACGGCGCCGGCCATCGCGCGGCTTTATCACGATTCCGCCTATGTGCCCATCCTGCGGGTGCTGGGGCTGCTGGTGGTGGTGTCCGGGCTCTTTAACGTGCAGCAGGCCTACGTGGCCAAGACCCTGCAGTTCAAGCGCTTCTTCTTTGCCACCCTGGGGGGCACCCTGGTGTCCGCGGCGCTGAGCATCAGCATGGCCTATCTGGGCTTCGGGATCTGGTCCCTGGTGGCGCTGCAGCTTTCCAACTTCGCGGTGAACACCGTGATCCTCTGGTTCACGGTGGAGTGGCGGCCCAGGCGTATGTTCTCCTTCCGACGGCTCAAGGGACTCTTGTCCTACGGCTGGAAGCTGCTGGCCGCCTCCTTCCTGGACACGGTCTATCTCCAGGTCTATCCCCTCATCATCGGCGCGACCTACACCAAGGACGCCCTGGGGCAGTTTGACAAGGGCCGCAACTGGCCCGACCAGATCACCCAAAGCATCAACGCCTCCATCGACGCGGTGCTGTTGCCGGTGCTCTCCGCGGAGCAGGACGACAAGACCCGGGTCCGGGACATGACCCGCCGGGCCATCATGACCAGCTCCTATGTGATGATGCCCATGATGGCGGGGCTGGCGGCCTGCGCAAGGCCCCTGGTGCACCTGCTGCTGGGGGACGCCTGGCTTCCCTGCGTGCCCTATCTGCAGATCTTCTGCGTGATCTATGCCTTCTATCCCCTGCACACCGCAAACCTCAACGCCATCAAGGCCATGGGCCACAGCGACGTGTTTTTGAAGCTGGAGATCGTGAAGAAGATCCTGGAGACCACGGTGCTGCTGATCACCGTGCGCTACGGGGTGCTGGCCATGGCGCTGGGCGAGCTGGCCTGCAGCATCGCCTCCCAGCTCATCAACGCCTGGCCCAACCGGAAGCTGCTGGACTACTCCTACTGGCGCCAGCTCTGGGATATGCTGCCCTCCATCCTGCTCTCCGCGGGCATGGCTGCGGTGGTTGGCCTGACTCTGCTGCTGAAGCTGGGCGATCTGCCCACCCTGCTGATCCAGATCCCCCTGGGCGTGCTGGTCTATGTGCTGGGCTCCGTGCTCTTCCGGCTGGAAAGCTTCCGCTTCCTGTGGGATCTCATCCAAAAATACCGTCAAAGAAAGGGGGCTCAGGCATGAAAACGCTGCTGCTCTTGGGCGGCTCCCGCTATCTGCTGCCCGTGATTCGGGAGGCAAAGGCCCTGGGCTGCCGGGTGGTCACCTGCGACTACCTGCCGGACAACATCGCCCACCGCTATTCCGACGCCTATGCCAATGTGAGCATCGTGGAGCGGGACGCGGTGCTGGCCCTGGCAAAAGACCTGAAAATCGACGGCATCATGTCCTTCGCCTGCGACCCCGGTGTGGTCACCGCGGCCTACGTGGCGGAGAAGCTGGGCCTGCCCAATGTGGGCCCCCTGGCCTCGGTGGAGCTGCTGCAGGACAAGGGCCGCTTCCGCCGCTTCCTGGAGGAAAACGGCTTCCCCGTCCCCGCCTCCCGCAGCTGCGCCTCCCTGGAGGAGGTCCCGCTGCAGGAGCTGCGCTACCCGCTGATGGTAAAGCCGGTGGACTCCGCCGGCAGCAAGGGGGTCAGCCGGGTGGAGCGGGAGGAGGAGCTTGCCGCCGCTGTCCGCCACGCCCTGGACTTCTCCCTCTCCGGCCGCTTTATCCTGGAGGATTTCATCGAGCCGGTGGGCTTTCCCTCGGATACGGAGTGCTTCACCGTAAAGGGCGAACTGCGTTTCGTGTCCTTCAACAACCAGTATTTTGACCGCAAGGCGGACAATCCCTATACCCCGGCAGGCTTCACCTGGCCCTCCACCATGCCGGAAAGCGTCCAGCGGGATCTGGCGGAGCAGCTGCAGAGGCTGCTGCGGCTGCTGCACATGGGCACCGCGGTCTACAATGTGGAGAGCCGCCTGGGCAGGGACGGCAGGGCCTACCTGATGGAAGTCTCCCCCCGGGGCGGCGGCAACCGCCTGTGCGAAATGCTGCACTATACCACCGGGGTGAATCTGATCCGCGCCGCGGTGCAGGCGGCCCTGGGGCTGAAGGTGGACGAGCCGAAGATGCCCGTCTACAGCGGAAACTGGTCCTATGTGGCCCTGCACAGCTACGAAAGCGGCGTCTTCCGCGGCCTGGAACTCAGCGACGAGGCCCGTCCCTTCCTGGTGGAGGAGGACCTCTGGGTCAAGCCCGGCGAACCGGTGGAGGCCTTCTCCGGCGCCAACAAGACCATCGGCACCCTGGTGCTGAACTGGCCGGACCGGGCCTCCCGGGACGCGCACATGGCCGATTTGGACAGGTGGCTGCGCATCCGGGTGGAGAAAGGAGAACAGCAATGATCAATGTGACACGCTCCTCCATGCCTCCCTTCGAGGAGTACTGCGAGGAGATCCGCGGCCTTTGGGACAGCCGCTGGCTTACCAATATGGGCGAAAAGCACCAGGCTCTCGAGCAGGCCTTGCGGGACTATCTGGGCTGTGAGTATCTGGCGCTGCACACCAACGGACATCTGGCCCTGGAAAACCTGATCGAAGCCTTCGGCCTGAAGGGGGAGATCATCACCACGCCCTTCACCTTCGCATCCACCACCCATGCCATTGTGCGCTGCGGCTGCACCCCGGTGTTCGCGGACATCGACCCGGTGAGCTTCACCCTGGATCCGAAGAAGATCGAGGAGAAGATCACGGAGAAAACCGCGGCCATCCTTCCGGTGCATGTCTACGGAAACCTGTGTAACGTGGATGCCATCGCCGCCATCGGCAAGAAGCACGGCATCCCGGTGATCTATGATGCGGCCCACGCCTTCGGCGTGTTCCGGGATGGGGTCAGCGCCGCCGCCTTCGGAGACGGCGCCATGTTCTCCTTCCATGCCACCAAGGTCTTCCACTCCATTGAGGGAGGCCTTGCCGTCTGCCGGGACGGGGAGACGCTCCTGCGCCTGAACGACCTGAAAAACTTCGGCATCCACGGCCCGGAGGAGGTCCCCTACGTGGGCGGCAACGCCAAGATGAACGAGTTCTGCGCGGCCATGGGCCTGTGCAATCTGCGTCATCTGGAGGAGGAGATCGAGAAGCGCCGCCGTGTGGTGGCGCGCTACCGTGCCAGGCTGGAGGGTGTGCCCGGGCTGCAGCTCAATCCCATCCAGGAGGGCGTCCGCTCCAACAACGCCTATTTCCCCGTTGTGTTCGACGGCTTCCGCCTGGACCGGGACCAGGTCTTCGCCCGCCTTGCGGAAAACGGCGTGAACACCCGCAAGTATTTCTATCCCCTTACCAACAGCTTTGCCTGCTATGCGGGAAAGCCCGGCTTTGACCCGGCGGAGACGCCCGTTGCCGCCTATGTGGCCGACCGGGTGCTGACCCTGCCCCTCTACGCGGACCTGGCCGAGGAAGACGCGGACCGGATCTGCGATATCATCCTGGCGTAAACAAAGCGCCTGTTCGACCCCCAAGAAGGAGCTGGACCCATGCGACCCATTCTGAAAAACAAGATCTATCTCTATCTCACGGAATTCTTTGCCGGCATGTCCGTCATGGCGGTGGAGCTGGGGGCCAGCCGGCTGCTGGCGCCCTATTTCAGCTCCTCCCAGATCGTGTGGACCATCATCATCGGCACCATCATGATCGCCATGGCCCTGGGCAATGTGTACGGCGGCCGGAAGGCCGACAAGGACCCGAATCCGGACAAGCTCTATCGCCGCATCCTCATCGCGGCGGTGTGGATCGGCCTGATCCCGGTGCTGGGCAAATATATCATCCTGGGCATCTCCGCGGTGATGATCTTCTCGGTGAACGCCAATTACCTCATCTGGGCGGCCTTTGCCGCCTGCATGGTGATCTTCGTATTCCCCCTGTTCCTCCTGGGCACGGTGACGCCGTCGCTTGCCAAGTACACCATGGAGAACCTGGAGGACAACGCCCGCATCGTGGGCTCCCTGGGTGCGGCCAACACCATCGGCAGCATCATCGGCACCTTTGTGCCCACCTTTGTCACCATCCCCGCGGTGGGCACCGCCATCACTTTCCTGATCTTCGCAGGCATCCTGCTGCTTCTGGCTCTGCTGTACTTTTTCAGCGGCAAGGGGAAAAAGGGCGGCGCCGTCGCCGCGCTGCTCCTCTTTTTTCTGAGCTGCGCCTTCGGCCACAAGTCCAACTTCGCCTTCTGGAAAAACGACCTCACCTTTGAGGGGGAGTCGGTGTACAACTACCTGCAGGTGGAGGAGGACGAGCGCAGCGTCATCCTCTCCACAAACGTGCTCTTCGGCGTCCAGTCCGTGCGCATGAAGGACGAGGGCCTCACCGGCATGTACTATGACTATGCCCTGGCGGCCCCGCTGATGGCCGGCGCGCCGGAGAAGGAGGAGCTGGACCTGCTGGTGCTGGGCATGGGTACCGGCACTTACGGCAGCCAGTGTCTGCGCTATTTCCCCGGCACCCGGGTGGAGGGCGTGGAGATCGACGAGAAAATCACCGACCTTGCCCACCGCTACTTTGCCCTGCCGGAGTCGGTCCCCGTCAGCACCTATGACGGGCGGGCCTTTCTCCAGGCCGTGGACCGGAAATATGACGTGATCCTGGTGGACGCCTACCAGGACATCACCATCCCCTTTCAGATGGCGTCGGTGGAGTTTTTCACCCTGGTGCGGGAGCACCTGAACGAGGACGGCGTGATGGTCGTGAACATGAACATGCGGGGCGAGGAAGACAGCATCAACCAGTATCTGGCGGACACCATCGCCTCCGTCTTCCCGGGGGTCTGGACCGTGGACGTGCGCGGCGGCACCAACCGGGAGCTCTTCGCCTCCCCGGAGACCGACCTGCCGGAGAAGCTGGCGCAGAAGCTTCCCCTCTGCGGGGACCCTTCCCTGCAGGATATGATGCTGCGGGTCTCCGGAAACCTCGTTCCCTACCAGGCCGGTGGCCGGGTGATGACCGACGACCGGGCGCCCGTGGAGCTTCTCAGCATGCGGGTGATGGACCAGCTCATCGGCTCGGAGCTCAGCTACTACCGGGCCCTCTATGACGAGCAGGGCATCCGCGGCCTGCTGGCCAATATTTCCTTTTAAGATCGTCTGAGCTCGGTGCCGGGGTAATAGTGGGAGAGGATCTCCCGGTAATCGGCCCCGTCCTGGGCCATCACCATGGCGCCGTACTGGCTCATGCCCACCCCGTGGCCGAAGCCGGTGACGGTGAAGAGAAAGACGCCGTCCTCATAGCTGAGGGAAAAGGCGGTGGAGCGCAGGGAGAAGAGCGCACGCAGCTCCTTGCCCGGAATGGCCACGCCGCCCAGTTCCTGAAAGGCGACCCGGCCGCTGGCATCCCTCTCCGCCGGGCCGATCCAGCCCTCCTCCGGACCGGAGAAATCCGCCTCCGGACAGGCGGAAAGGATCACATCCCGAAAATCCAGCGGCGCACAGCGCAGCTCACTCACAAAACCCGGCACGTCCCGGGCGGTCTCCGGGCTGGAGACGCTGACCAGGTAGGGAAGCGCGTTCCAGATCTGAGCGCTCTCCTCGGTGCTCCCGGGAGAGGAGGAGTGAAACACAGCCAGCGCAGGCTCGCCTCCGTAGGACAGGGTCTCACCGGCGGTGACCTCCACGGCGGCGCGGATGCGCGCCAGCCTTTCCCCAAAGTCTTCGCCCCAGCTTTCCCGCAGTTCGTCCTCGCTGCGCCAGGCCTGGCAGCAGCCGGGATCGCTGCAGAGCTCCGCCTCCCCGTGCTTGCCGGTGCCGATCTGACAAAGGGCATAGCTCCGGGCGGCAACCGCCTGGGCCTTCAGCGCCTCCTCCGGAAAGGAGGCGGGCATCTCCGCCGCCACTACGCCGACAAGGTAGTCCTCCAGCGAGAGCTCCAGCACCTCGTCTCCCGCCAGCAGCCGGATGCTGCTCGCCTGCGGCGCTTCCGCCGCCTCTTCCCGGGGCGGTACGGACGGAGAGACGGACAATGGCCGGAGCGTGGGCGGGGAAGGGGCAGCTTCCTCCGCCCGGGCAGCGCTCTCCCGCGGCAGGACCAGCGGCAGCAGATACAGAAGCAGCAGCGCGCTGCATACCATCAGCAGGTTCTTTTTCAAGTCAGCCCCTCCATTCTTCGCCGTCTGTACTTGACGGCATGTCCCATTCAGAGTACAATACCCAGTACCTCATCCTTATGGAAACGGAAGCGGAATTATGCGTAACAAGCCTTTGGAACTGACTCTCTACGCCGCGGGCGCGGGCGCCTTCGGGGTGTTTCTGCGCTGGCTGGAGGATCAGCTTGCCTTCAATGAGGAGGGCCTGGCCGACCCCAGCGCCTTTCATTATCTTGTCCCCCTGTTCCTGGTCGCCTGCGTGGTGGTGTTCTGGCGCTTCCAGCAGGAGATCGAGCGGAAGCATTGGGCGGTGCCCGCCGAGCTGGGCAAGGCCTTTTCCAGCGAGCTGCAGCTGCATACGGCGCTGAGTATCCTGGCGGGCTTCGTCATGGTCCTGGGCGGCCTGCTGCTCTTTGCCAAGAGCGAGACGGACCGCTTTGTGGGCCTGCTGCGCCTGGTGGCGGCCCTGGCCATGCTTTCCGGCATTGCCTTCCCCCTGGTGCTGCTGGAGGCAAAGCGGACCGCGCCGCGGCTGAGTCTGCTCTGCCCGCTGATGCTGCTGCCGCTTTTGCTGTATGCCGCCTGGCTGATCCTGAGCTACCGCAAAAACGCCATCAACAGCGTGCCCCTGAACTACGGCATGGACATGCTCACGGCTATCATCGGCATGATCGCCTCTTTCCGGATGGCGGGATTTGCCTTCGGGGCGGCCAAGCCCAAACGCGCCGTGCTCAGCGGCATGCTCTGCGCCAGCATCTGCATCATGTCCCTGGCGGACGAGCGCTACACCGGCATGCAGATGATCCTGCTGGCTACCGCGGGCGAGATGCTGCTCTACAACTGGATCATGCTCCAGAATCTCCGGCAGGTGGAGCGCAAAGTGGTGGTTCAGAAGGACGACGGCTTCGAGCATCTTTGAAAAAAACGGCATGGGAAAACGGGTTTTCCCATGCCGGCGTTTTTAGCTTTTAGTTTTTAGTTTCTAGTTTTTAGTTTCTAGTTTTTAGCTTAATGCTTTTTGCTTTTACAACGTGTCGGCAAAGTCCAAAACACGTTATTGCGAGTCGGTGCACATACTGGCGAGGACAGCGGAGCGGATCAAAAGCAACAACAAGGTCAAGTGAGTTTTGCGTTTTGAGAAAAGAACGAGGGCCGGTGTAGCGCACCGGCCCTCATCGTAAGATAAACGCAACTCTAAAAACTAAAAACTAGAAACTAAAAAACTCACTTGACCTTGTAGCGGACCTCGAACTGCACGGTCTGGCCGCCGGCCAGGGTGAAGACGACGACGGCCTTGTAGTTGCCTCGGGTCAGGTCTGCTGCCGGCCGCAGGGTCCAGGTCTCGCTGTTGCTCTTGCCGGCCTTTACGGTGCCGCCCTCCTCGGTGCTCAGGCTGAAATAGCTGGCGCTCTTGCCCGAGAGGCTGACGCTTTCGATCACCGCCGGGATCTTGCCCGTGTTCTCCACGGTGAAGGCCGCCGCCTCGGGGGGCTCCTCTCCCTGGGTGCCGTCGGGCAGCTCGGGCGCGGTGATGGTCACAAAGGCGTATTCCGCCTGGGTGATCTCACTGGGCTCGGCGCCGGGGAGCAGGGCTGCGGCGCGGACGGTGCAGCCTTCGGTGAGCTGGATGGGCTCTTCATAGAGCAGGCTTTCCTCGTTCGGGGCGCTGCCGTCAAGGCTGTAGTAGAGCGCCGCCCCTTCGGGACCGGTGATGCTGAGAGTCTGCGCTTCGGCATAGCAGCCCTCCGCCAGATCGAAGACCGGGGCCTCTGCCTGAGCCTCCAGGGTCAGGGTGGCGTCGGCGTCCAGATCCTCCAGGGTCCAGCTGCCGTCCTCGTTCTCCGTGAGGGTGCCGGCGTCGGTCTCAACCGTGCTGAGGACAAGGCCCTCCCTGACGCGGATGGTGCAGCTCTGGCCATCCAGAAGCATGTCGTTCTCGTCCAGACCCTCGATCTCGGCGATGGCGCTGTAATCCTGCGCCATGGCCACATGGAAGGCGCCGTAGATGCGGCTCTGCTGCACGTCGTCTTCAAAAGTGTAGACCGTGGCGTTGTTGCGGTAGACGGTGCCGCCGTTGTTGTAGACGACGCCGCCATTGGCATAGACCACGCCGCCGTTGTTGTAGACGGTACCGCTGTTGGCATAGACGATGCCGCCGTTGTTGTACACCAGGGCACCGTTGTTGTACACGGTTCCGCCGTTATTGTACACAGTCTCCCCCTCCATGGGGTAGCAGATCTCGTCTTCCCCGTTGACCAGGGGCGCGGACGCATCCTCGTCCTTCGCTTCGGGAAGCTCTTCCTCCTCGGAGAGGGGCAGCTCAGCGTCCTCGGCAGCTTAGTCCGCATCCGCGGGCGCGGACTGCTCCTCCTCTTCCTTGCCGTCCGCCGGATCGGCCAGGGCCGCGGCGGGCAGCAGGCAGAGCAGCAGCGCCAGCACCAGCAGGATCGAGAGCCATTTGCTGATCTTCATGGAAACACTCCTTTCATTCAGAATAAAACTCCACTTTGCATTATATCGCGCACTTCCCGGCATGTAAAGCAATAAATCGGTAAAATGCCACTTGCCAGGAACCGGGAAAGAGGGTATTCTTTTTCCCGAAAGAAACAGAAAAAAGGAGGGACCCTGATGCAGATTCCGACGCTCCGCTCCCCGGAGGATGTGCGGGAGACGGTGGGACGCCTGGGCTTTTTGTCCTTCTTCCGCAACGAGATCCCCGGCTATTCCATCGAAGAACACACGCCACCGGCCCTGTGGTTTACGGAGGTCCCAGGCCCCTGGGAGTGGAAGGGGGAGCTGGCAAGGAACAAGGATCTGGTCTACGGCAAGTTCTTCCGGGGCCGGGCGGGCTTCATCAGCAGGGACTGGTTTCCGGCCTTTGCCAATTACCGGCGGGACGGCTATGACTTCGACGCCCGTTTTGACGACGGTCTGGCCTCCCTGCGGGACAAGCGCCTCTATGATATCGCGGCGGAGCGGGGAAGTCTCTCCTCCAAAGAGCTGAAGGTCCTGGCGGGCTATGGCAAAGGCGGGGAGAAGGGCTTTGACGGCCGCGTCACCCGCCTGCAGATGCAGAGCTATTTGCTCATCAGCGACTTTGTCTACGCTCTGGACCGCTGCGGGCGGGAGTACGGCTGGGGCATCGCATGCTATGCCACCCCCGAGCACCGCTTCGGGGAGGACTGGCTGGCGGAGGCCTACCGGGAGGACCCGGTCAGGTCGCGCGAGCGGGTCTATGCCCATTTGCAGGGCCTGTTTCCGGAGGCCTCGGAAAAGCAGCTTCACCGCCTGCTGGGAGACTGAGGCGAGGATAATTCGGAATGGAACGAAAGATGGGGCCCTAATCGAAAAACGAAAAACGAAAATGAAATGGGATGTGAAAACTACTTTTTCACATCCCATTTCGTTTATTTGCCCTGCCGGGCGGCTGCCAGCTTCCGCTCCCGGCGGTGCAGCACGTCCTCGCTCTTGGGCTTGATGTCGCCCGCCTTGGTGAGGGCCCACTTGGTCATCACGGGACCGGCCAGCTCATACACCAGCACGGCGAAGAGCACGATGTTGCGGATCAGGGGACCGTCCCCGGGCAGCTGGGCGGCGGTGACGCACATGCCCAGGGCCACGCCCGCCTGGGGCCAGAGGGTGATGCCCAGGTACTTGGTCACGGTGGGGCTGCAGTGCATCATCCTGGCGGACTCTCTCGCGCCGAAGTACTTGCCCAGGCAGCGGGAGAGGATGTACACCAGACCGATGA
>JAEEGI010020922.1_pt1 | contig 13047 bp, 18 predicted proteins | sample 8958751 | NCBI WGS metagenome assembly JAEEGI01 (sample SAMN16246545, study PRJNA631951) | gut metagenome | biome: gut microbiome; feature: rumen; material: KS-attached | host: Bos | place: Iran: Karaj | collected 2018-10
CTGGTTGCGGCGATATATGCACTTGCGGAGACTGCAGCGTAAGCAGCAGTAGTCAGAATTAGCATTAGAGCAATAACAAGTACTATTACACGCAGATTTCTTTTACTCATTCTTTACCTCATAGACTGAATCAATTATTTGTTTCATCTCATCAAAAGTAATGTTGCCAACGATTAACGTTGTATGGTTTTCTGTATACCAAACTGCGGTGATTTCATTGGTGTTAGCGAAAACAAAATGGACAGTATTATTACGAGTGTATTCTTGAGGGGAATTCTGTTCTTTTTGGTACACGGCACTTTCAGAACCGGAAATCGGCGAAATGGTGATCGAAAGATAACGGTCATTGCCTTGAAACGACTCGAACAGGAACAGAGGATCTTCATTGAACTTGATTTCCTTTCGTTCCATATCCTCCGGAAGCCATGTCGGATACAGCGGATCGTCAATTCCCAAGGAAGCCAATATCAAAGGAATACTCGGCAAATCACTATTATCAGCATCCGCTTGAGGAGACTCTGATTCAAAGCTCAACAGTTCGCTGTCCCACTTTGGTAACCAGCCCCAAAGATTGTATCCCATAGCACTGGCTGTTACGGTCGCCGTAATGATGAACACCACCATGGCTGCCGCAACCATTGCAGCGCGAAGGAATCTGCGTCCTCTCCTGGAATGAGCCACCGCAGGCTTTGTCCTTGACTGCTTTTCGATCACATCCGCCTTTGGTTCTTCATCTATCACCTCCTCGGCATCCTCATTTTTGCGGATACCGAGTTCGGCGAATTCCTCAGCGTGTTCGGACCGGAATTCGGACCACATTTCTTCTGTGGTATGCGGATGATGAAAAGGCGCTTTCTCACGCAGTACGGCGAGGATCTGCTCCATTTCATCAACAGCTTCGTCATCAAGATCGGAGTATAGGAAATAACGCTGCAGTTCGGCACGCAGCTCTTCTACGGAATAATCGTCGTATTTTTTCATATTCTCGGTATCCTTTTCGGGCAAGCCATTCACCCCCTTTCACTTAATAATGTCGTGAAGAGGGGAAAAGGGGACACCCGTTAGTAAGTTTTTTTCGGACGCCTCAGTTGAGGTGCTCTATGTATTCGTCATAGGCCTTTGCAAAGCGGGCTTTTGCGCGTTGGAGTCGCTTCTTGCAGTTATCAAAGCTGATGCCATAATCGTCCGCAATCTTCTGAATGGAATCTCCGTGATCCCAATAGCGGATCAGAATGTCCAGATCCGATTCACTGATGAGACCTTTATACAGAAGCGACGGTGAAATCTCGTCGGTTTGCGCGTCGTCGGTATGCTTCTCCAACATTTGTATGAGCTTTTGGGCATAGAGGATACGCCGTTGGTAATTGGCCATGAGGTTTCGGAGCGTGCGGATGAGCCAACCGCGCTGACTTGGCGCAGAATACAGTGTTTCAACCTTTTTCAGCGCAACGATGAACGTCTCCTGGACAAGATCCTCTGCTACCTCCGGACTGCAGCGGTAGTTCTGTGCATAATCCACCAAGTAGGCTGCGTAATCGTTGAATAGCGATGTTATCAGGGCATTAAGCTGTTCCGCTGTCGGCATTGTTTTGCCTTCCAAACGGCCACACCTCCAATGACGATCTTTTCTTCTGTGAGCTTCGCGGTGGGTATTGGCTAGATAATCAGGAATGAGGAAGCATACGTTTTAGAGGACGAAGATAAGGAGCATTAGCGCAGCGTATTCGAAAAAGAGCTGTATGCCGGGATACAGGAGAACAGCCGTAGAAGATGCTGCCAAATGCCTGTACGCTGTTCGAGTGGTAACCAGAACGGTGACCAAGTCGCTGACACTCAAAAAACCAATGATAGTAAAATATACCAAAAGTCACATGAAAGTCAATCTTTTCGACAAAGGTAATGAAAAAAGCTGACTAAAGTAATGCGCCGCAAATAATCGCATGGATTATGCCATATTTGAATTTCAGGGCCTGTCAAGCCCTACAAAACCGAAGGTTAAATAATTGACCAGCGACATTGAGAGGCTGGTTTTGCCCTTTACAAATACAAAGGCATTCTGTATACTCTCAACATAACAGCTGTTAATGATTGACCGGAGGCAGAATATGAGATCGAAAGACCCGCTCTTAATGGACAGAATCAAAGCCTATGTTGATTCTTATGCGCTGGAAAACGGGGGGAAAACACCGAGTACCAGGGCAATTGGGGTCAGATTCGGAGTAAGTCATGTCTGCGCCTACAACTACCTCAGGACAATGGATGAGCTTGGGATGCTTTCCTATGAAAAAGGCATAATCCGCACGAATCTTACAGATAAGATCGAGCGCAAGAATGATCTGTCTCCGTCCTTCTCCGGCGCGATTCCTGCCGGCCTTCCTGATGAGGTGGAAGCGAGAGTAGAGGAATACGTTTCGATCCCATCCATTTTCACGGATAACAAGAAGGGGCAATTCTATATCCTGAAGGTCACAGGGGAATCCATGGTTGATGCAGATATTGAAGACGGTGACCTGGTAATCATCCAAAAGGACAAGCCAGCCCGAACAGGGAGCATTGTCGCTGCTTTGGTTCACAGTACCAGCAGTACCCTAAAAAGGCTCCTTTCAGACGAACGAGGGCAGTATCTTTGGGCGGAGAACAATTCCTGGACAGATGAAAGGCGCAATTACGGAAGAGACTTCGCGATTCAGGGAGTTGCGGTCAAGATCGTAAAAACACCGAAATGAAAGTCCTAACTCAAAGCAGGAGGTATAAACATGAACGAAGAAATGGAGGACATCCCCAAAGGAGTTGGCCAGGAGATTGTATGCCCCAGATGCCATAAGGTGCATCGCAGCGGTTACGCAATCATGGACGAGTATGTAACCTGTGAGTGTGGGTTCCAATTCTACGCCTTTTCAGACAGTGGCTTGAGGATCATAATGCCTCAGAACGAAGCGGGATATGAACCTATCGCCAGGGCAATGCGCCGCTTCGTGGTAACAACGGGTCGATGCCAGGATATTCCCCCTGAACTCTATCAGGAAGAGAACGGCCAGCTTTACATCGGAGCTATCAAAAAGGCGATGGACGTGGAGGATGAGTTGGAGCGTGTACTAGAAGAGTTCCAGCGGGAGATGTTCGGAGAGGTATTCCTTTCCAAAGACGTGATTTTTTCCGTATGCGAGTCTTTTCAGGATGGCCATGATGTGGAACTCAGAAAGCAGAAGAAGCGCATAGATGTCATTAAACTCATAAAAAAGAAGCTGCCCATTGAGGAAAAACACCATTGGCCAGGAGCAAGGACGTTTATAAAGGCGGACCAGGCCAAAAACCTGCAATTAGCGTTTCCAACATTTGGAATTATGAGAAACGGCCAGACTCAGAAAAAAGAACAAATTCGCCAGTAAGGATATTCGCCTTATGACGGATTGAATTGAACCAAAACCGCACAGCAAGCGGGCTGTGCGAGGGGCCAAGTGGGGCCGGTACAATAGCAGAAAGACCTTCCTGCGCCAGAGAGAAGAGCATCGCACGATGATGAGATGGTGATGACTTCTGGTCATAGGTGTCAAGGTCGGTACTGCATTGTACCGGCCCCTTTTTTGTTTTCAGAGCGCTTGGATACTTGGTGCAAGGCTCCTTCGGGAAGGGGGTGAGCGGATGCTGAAGGAAAAGAAAGAAAGACTTAGGGAGTTTGGGCAGAGACTGTATGAGCTGCGTAAGAGCAAGCATATGTCCCAGATGGACCTCGCAAACCTCCTGGATGTAGATCGACGTCAGATTTCACGATATGAAACTGGAGAGGCGGAGATGGGCGCCATGCTCTACGCACGAATGCAGGAAATGCTTTCCGTAAAAACTGAACCCCAATTAACCAGTTTCCTTCAGCAATGGGAAACGCTCACACCGGAGAACAGAGATACGTTACTCATGCTTGCTACCACAATGAATCAGGCACAGGCAAACAGATAAGACCGCAGAGCAGGAGCGTTAATGCCGCGGATATTATCAGACGAATTGTCAGAGAGCAAATGTCGAAGTTCTACGAATCAGTAGCAAAGCTGAAAGAATGTGCTACGGATCAGTCGTCGGCAATCAAAACAAAATCCGCTAGACTTAGGGCAGAAATGAGCAAACGCAAATGAATGAAACCGGAGGCGCAGCAACTCCTCCAATCATTGCTCCTCACACCCAGTGCAAACCGAATACCGGACAAGTGGTCCCGTCGTTTCCTGATTCAGTTCAGATGTCGTCGTTAAGTTCAGCAAGGGATAACTATACCCTTTGGAGGTCGCATGAAGAACAGAAGCCGCCAGCGCGCTGCGCTGATGAATAAACTCAAAGAAAGAGCATTGGAGGAAATGCTGGAATACCGGGACTGCTGCGGTGTCCCCGATCCAACACCCTATGAGGCGATCCGAAATTGCGTAAGAAGAGAGCAGAGGACGCTAAGTCAAATCCGGATGAACGAATCAGATTAGACTTTCATATCCAAGGATGCGGTTTCCAGAAATGGGGCCGCGTCCTTTTTCATTCTTTAGACCAGACAGAATGGAGGTGAAATGAGTTGAAGAAGACAGCAGATATTCGTCAGATCCCGCTGGCGGATATCGACGATTTCCCGGATCATCCTTTTCAGGTTCGCATGGATGAGGATATGGATCAACTGGTGGAGAGCGTGAAGAGCCGCGGCGTGATTACTCCCATAACCATTCGCAAGAAAGAGGATGGACGGTATGAGATCGTATCCGGCCATCGACGCCGAAAGGCCTGCGAGCTTGCAGGACTAACCAGCATTCCGGCAGAGATCAAAGAATTGACGCGAGATGAAGCCATTATCCTGATGGTTGAATCCAATCTCCAGCGATCCGTTATCCTGCCCAGCGAAAAGGCCTTTGCCTATAAAATGCGCTTAGAGGCCATGAACAGGCAGGGTCAAAGAACAGATTTAACTTCGCGCCCAGTGGGCACGAAGTCTCGTTCTGATGAACAACTGGCTTCTGAAGTGCCTGACAGCGCTAGACAAATCCAAAGGTATGTTCGCCTTACCGAATTGACCCCCGACCTTCTTGAAAAAGTGGACGAAGGGAAGATCGCAATGCGGCCTGCGGTTGAACTGTCCTATTTGAGAAGCGAAGAGCAGGCAAACCTGGTCGAAGCGATGGAAATGGCGGATGCAACGCCCTCCCACGCCCAGGCGATCAAGATGAAACGTTTTTCTCAGGAAGGGCGGCTTACACCGGAAGTAATCGAATCCATCATGACCGAGGAGAAGCCGAACCAGAAGGAGAAGTTCAACATACCTGCAGAGCGAATTCGAAAGTGGATTCCGAAAGAAATCCCACAGAAGCAAGCCGAAGATTACATCCTCAAGGCACTTGAGTTCTATCATCGGCATCTGGAAATGCAGCGGCTTCGGGAGCAGGAATATGAAAGATAGTCTGAGCAAGGGGATCAATCTATCCATTTCGAAACAAAGGTACAGAATGGATACTTCCCCCTCTCACACTCTCCCCCTTGGAACGGACTGACTAGGCTGAAAAAAGCAATTTTCAAATCACGAAAGAAACGAGGTAATAAGAAAATGAGCAAACTGTTTCGAAGCAAGATGGTTATTGGTGTCCTGTGTATCGTCCTGGCTGCGGTAGTGGCCTTCCTGCTTCTACCACGATTCTACAGTTCCCAGGCGGCAACCGAGTCGGTGATCCGCGTCGCCCAGGATGTTTCCGCCGGTTCCGTAATCACGGGTTCCATGGTCACAACTTCTGAAGTCGGGGCTTATGGGTTGCCTTCAGATGTGATCCGCGGGGGGACGGAGGTTGTAGGAATGGTTGCAGGAGAAAACCTGTACGCTGGCGAGTATCTGCTGGATAAGCGCTTGATGACAGAAGAAGCGTACAAAGAGACGCTGACGCAGAGCAATAAGGGTCTCGTCTCCGGAATGAGTCTTCTGACCATCGAGTTTCCTTCCTTTTCAGCTGGTATTGCCGGTGTTCTCCGCGGCGGAGATACGGTCGATGTTTATCAGTACACCACGGAGAAGGATGAAAGCGGCGAGGAGGTCTCCCAAACTACACTGGCCATTCGTGGACTGTATGTCTGTGACGTACTCAACCGGAATATGCAGTCCCTGAACGAACTGGACGAGATGAAGGAAACTCTCCCGGAAGGGGATACGACCAGCTTCGATTTTGCTCCTGCCTATGTAGTCTTCCGCTGCACCCGAGCGGACATCCGGACGCTGATCCAGCTGGAGAGGGCAGAATCCCTGCACCTGGCGCTGACGAAGGCGGTGGGCTGAAATGGCTGTCACAGCAATTTGGGGGCCGCCCGGGAGCGGAAAGACGACGCTGGCTCTGGATCTCGCCTTTGCCCTTTCCAGGAGCGGCAGTATGGTTTGCCTCATCTCTCCGGAGCCCTACAGCGAACTGTCGGCGCTGCTGAACATCAAGATCACAAAGCAGCAAAGCATTGACGCCGCCTATCACGCGACCGGGAATCTGAAGCAGACTGTCTATCAGGTGGACGGCCTGCTTTTTGTTTTGGCAGCGCCGTATTACACGGATGCTTTCGATGAAGAAGCGTCCGGGAGTGATGTGAAGGGCCTTCTGGCAGAAACGGCGGCGACCTTTGAATGCGTGATTGTGGACTGCCCGTCACACACCCATAACACGATGGCAGCATGGGCATTGAATCAAGCGGATGCCGTACTGTTGCTGACGGGCTTTCGCAGTTCTGCCGGCCTTTGGAACAGAGCTTATCAGCGGGCGATCAGAGCGTTGGATGAAAAGACCGTCCCGGTATGTATCCAAGGCAGCGACAGTTTCGACTATCGGGCTTTGCATCGCCTGATCAACCTGACTCCGAGGGTGTGGGTCCCGCATTATCCCGATGCGGAATCCGCGCAGCGTTTACGCAGGACGCTTTATGATTCCGGTGGAAAAGTGGGGAAGACCTACAACAGCGCAATCGATGAACTCTGCGTGTTAGCGAGGAAGGAGGGGGAGCGTGAGTATCAGTTCATATGAGTTCCTTTCCATCATTCAGGCAAAAGGAACTGCCGAAGCAACACAGGGATCAGCTTCCCTGGATTACGCTGCGGTGTTGGAAAATGTCAGGACCTCCATCGCAGCAAACCACGCCCAAGAGCTTTCCGCCGCTCTGGATGACGCAGACGCAGCAAAGGCACTCAAAAGCCTGATTATGAAATACGCCGCCGAGTATATGGCCGGAAAGGACTACAACCGTGAGGCGCTGGTAGAGCGCATTTATGAAGATATGGCAGGGCTCGGCGTCCTGACAAAATATCTGTTCGATCCCACGGTGGAAGAGATCAACATTAACGACTACCGTACCATTGAAATTATCCGTCCGGATTCGACGGAGTTTCTGTATGACGAAGAGGCCTTTACTTCGCCCGCCGCGGAGCTGGATATCGTAAAGCGTATGGTGCGAATGGGCGGGATGATCCTCGATGCGCAAACCCCGAGAGTGGACAGCTTTATCGGCAACGGGACCCGCATATCTGCGGTCATTCCGCCGATCACACCACCGGAACAAGGCGTGATCGTATCGATCCGCAAACAGAACAAAAACCGAATTACCCGTCAACAACTGATCGATTCGGGTACAGCTACGCCGGATATGCTGGATTTCCTCACTGCCTGCCTTTGCTACGGTGTATCTGTCGGAACGGCTGGCGGAACCGGCAGCGGTAAGTCAACCCTTATGGCCTATCTCCTGAACTCCTATATCCGAAATAACGAGGACAATAATAACCGGATCTATATCATTGAGGATTCCCGGGAATTGAACCTGCTGGATTACGATGACATTCATGACCGACCCGCCAGGGTCCTCTACACCCTGACGAAGCCGGAGCCAAACCCTGTGACCATGTTCGATCTCATCGTCAGCTCGCTGCGCTTCCATCCCGCACTGATCGTCCCCGCGGAGGTCCGTGATGGTGCTGCTTATCAGGCGGCCATTGCCGGACAGACCGGACATACGATCCTGACTTCCTTCCACGCGGACGGTGCAAAAGATGCTTATACCCGGCTGGTGGCTCTCTGCAATATGGCAGGGACGACGCTGCCCACTGAGCGGCTGCTGAAAATGTGCATCAGCGCATGGCCGATCATGGTGTTTCAGAAGCAGCTCAAAGACAACACAAGACGGATTACGGAGATCTTCGAAGTAACTGGACTTTTCGAAGGCGGCGTGAGGGGAAACTATCTGTATCGTTTCATTATGGATGGCACAGAGCGAGATGAGAACGGACACATCACAAAGATTATCGGCCACCACGAACAGACCGGAGAAATCTCGGAGGAGCTTTATCTTCGGATGCTGGATAACGGTGCCCCTCCTGAGCTGCTCAAACGACTGTTTCCGAAAGTCAAAACGACTGTAGTGAAAGCTGCACCAAAAGAAAGAAGCGGGGTGAAGTGAAGCTATGGAAAAGCTTATTTATCTCACCATATTCCTGCTTCTCTCAATTGCCTGCGTATTCTTCCTGCACCTGGACAGCCTTCTGCGGGAGGCCATGCACAGTTCAATGAACCGGAAGGCCAAAATGCGCGACTTCCATCAGAGAGGAAAGGTCAGCCTGACACTGAACAGGATGATGGAAAAACGCAGGAGCCTGATGGATGCCAGCGGTATTCCGAAATCGGTGCTGCTTGGCTTTACTGCCATCTGTGCAGGTGCCGGCTTCTTCGCAGGACGAATTATATACAGGTCATTGTTTATCTCGGCTTGTGTGGCTGTGTTCGGTACGTTTGTCCCGGTTTTGGTTCTGAGCTTCCGCCAGAACAAAACCATCAATGCCAGACTGGAACGGTTGTCTTCCTCCATGATGATCCTTTCAAATTCCTATCTGATGACAGACGATTTCATTACGTCTGTGGAACAGAACCTCGAGTTGCTGGAGTACCCGGAGCCTTTCCGGGATTTCTTGACCTATGTGACCCGCATGGACAGCAATATCCGCGCGGGCCTTCGCCGCATGGAGGAACAGGTGGATAATCCATATTTCTCGCAGTGGATCGACGCTTTGATTCTGGCCCAAAATGATCGGTCTCTGAAGTACGTCACGGTGGCGGTCGTGGACAGCTTCCACGATATGATCCGGGCACAGCAGGACTCCGACGCGGCAATGTATACCGTGTGGCGGGATTATCTGTTGACGCTGGTCCTCATTTTCTCGGTCCCGCTGGTGTTCAAAGTCATGATGAACGAGGCCTACATCGCGATGACGAGTACCATTATCGGGCAGGGATTGTTCCTACTCCTCCTGGCAGCAGTAGCTTATTCCGTGGTTCGGGCGGTACGCATCAATCGCCCGATCATTTCTTAAGACAGGCGGTGAAAGAATGATAGCTGCCTATATCCTGATCTGTATCATACTCAGCGCCGGAATGTGGCTGATCTGCTCAGCTCAGCTGTTCCACGACAGGTCCTTCTCCGGCTCAAAGTCCATAGGCCGCTTTAAAAAGTGGCAAGAGGATGAAAAAGATATCTGGAACTCCCCGATACTGCTGCGGCTCACCGAATGGATGAGCCGTTTCGTTTTCCTGGAACAGTCGGTAGAGGAAAAGCTTAATCATCAACTGGATCGGGCCGGACTGACACTGACACCGCAGGCGTTCACAGCCAGGAAGTACGTCATTATATCCTTTGCGGCAATCGGCATTCTCTTTTGCGTTGCTCTGAAGTTCTGGATCGGAATACTCCTTTTGGGCCTGCTGGCACTTCTCCTGCTGATGAAGCAGAAAGAAACCCTGTCATCCAAGCTGAAAGAAAAAGACGATGCTATCGCCCTGGAAATGCCGCGCTTTGTCCGCACGATATGCCGGACGCTCCGAAGCAACCGTGATGTGTACGGGGCGTTGGAATCCTACCGCAGAGTCGCCGGGCAGGAACTCGGCCTTGAGCTGGACATCCTGTTGGCACACATGCGCACCGGAGGCGTTCCTTCCGCTCTGCAGCAGTTTCAGAAGCGAATCGGAACGGAAGAAGCGTTCCGGCTTTGCTCGACGCTCCTGGAGATCGACCGCGGCGTAGATCAGTCCGCAACACTGGACTACCTGGCAGACGATATGGCGCGTCAGGCAAAATATCGCATTGAGAAAACGCTGGCACTCAGGCCGGGAAAGATGCGGAGAACCTATCTGCCGGCTGTGGGAGTCTGCGTCGTCCTCATTATCTATGTGCTCATCGTGTTCGTCACGAATCAACTTAACAATCTGTTTTAAGGAGGAAAAAACCATGAAGAAAGTTTTCTCTGCCATTCGCAACAAGTTCTGTGACAGCGCGGCGAAGATCCGTTGCCGCATGACTGACCGCAAGGGCGACCTGGCGGTGAACACCATCGGCGGCATCATCATCGCCGTGGTTCTCATCGGCCTGCTCATCGTGGCGATCCGGGCTTTCTTCCCCGGCTTCTTTACCGCGATGTTCAACAGCATGCAGCAGAAGCTCAACGCCAACTGGTAAGGAAAGGAGGATGCAGACGTGAAGAAGGTTTTTGCCAGGATCCGCGACAAGATCCGCGGTATCTTTACTGACCGCAAGGGCGACTTGGCGGTGAGCACCATCGGCGGCATCATCATTGCCGTGGTTCTCATTGGCCTGCTCATTGTGGCCATCAGAGCGTTTTTCCCCAACTTCTTCAGCACGATGTTCGCCTCGATGCGGACCAAGCTGAACGGTTACTGGTAAGAAGGGAGCGGACAGCATGGCAGTACGAATGAAACTTTGCGGCTATCTGCGTTCCAGAAAGGGCTCATCGGCAGTAGAGTTTATCATGACTGCTGCCATGCTGATCCTGACCTTCGCAGTCCTGGTTTCCGCCCTGATCTACGTGACCCAGTATTACAATGCCAGCTATATTTGCAGGCGTGTGGTCCGTACCATTGAGGTAACGGGCGAATACGATGAGCAAACGGTAAGCACGCTTGCAAATGAGCTTGGCGGCAGGGCCATGGATGATCTGGCGATTCAAGTTGAAGCGCACTACTTCAATGCACACAAGATCCAGCTGCGTGATGAGTTTCGTGTGACCCTGACTGCGAACTACACCATCCCCATCATCCAATTCGGAGCGCAGCCATTGGAGGTGCGGCTCCCCATTTCGATCAGGCTTTCCGGCAGATCGGAGGTGTACTGGAAATGAGACGCCTTTGGAAAGGAAGAAAGGGAAGTATCACACTTCTCTATTTCGGCCTTGTGTTTCTGCTCCTGTCGCTGACCTTCCTGATTATTGAGATGGGCGCTACACTCGAAAACTACAGTTATGCGGAAACGGTTCTGCAGCGTGCCTGCAATAGCGCCGTTGAGAAGAACATCATTGACACCTACCGCGCCGACCACATCCTCAAAATGGATACGGTCGGCGCGGCGGCAGATTTCCGCAGCTTCGCACAGAACGATTTGCCGGAGAAATACCAGTTCACGATCACAAGCATCCGCTGCAGCGCGGAGCCGCCGTCGATGGAGGTGATTGGGGCGATTCGCTTTGAGACGGCCTTTGCACAGTATGGTTTTGGAGCGATTACCCATACCGTCAAAGTCGTGTCCACCAACTATGCACTGGATGGGCGGTGAAGATGGTGGCGGAATGGATGCGGTGTCTGATCGGCATTTGCACAATTGCGTATGGCGGATATGTGGATTATAAAAAGAGGGAAATCCCGAACCTGGTTCCGATTCTGCTTCTGCTGCTGGGCCTGTTCTCCGGAGAATTCCTTTGGAGAGTCCTGTATTTGATCCTCGCTCTTCTCGCGCTGCTGCTTGCAGAAGTAATCACGAAACAGGAGATTCCGGGCGGGGATCTGAAGCTCATCTGCAGCATGGTCTTTGCATTCGGGCCTTTTGAAACGCTGCTGGTTCTTTTGCTGGCCGGCCTCGGTTCTGTAGTAGTGGGCATCGCAAAGAAGCAGCCGTGGAAACGGCATATCCCTCTGTGTTCCTATGTCGCTCCGGCTTTTATGCTGTTAAGCGTGGCAAAACTGATCTGAAAAAGAAAAGGAGGAAAAGAAAATGAAGACGAAACGCTTTGCGCTGTTCCTGGTGCTTATCATGGCGGTGTCCTGTTTCAGTGCCCTCGGCGTGTCGGCTGCCGGTGGTGACACTGACCTGACTGTGAGGGTCAACGGCAAACTGACGGAGTTCCCGGATGCTAAGCCGTACATCGACGGCAGCAACCGCACCATGATCCCCGTCCGTTTTGTCGCGGAGAATCTGGGCGCAGAGGTGACCTGGACCGGCGCAACGAAGACAGCGAGTATCATGAAAGACAATATCCTGGTGGAAGTCACAATCGGAGATCAGACCCTGCGTGTGACCGATCACGGGAAAACACGGACGGTTGCCATGGACACGGCAGCTGTCCTGAAAGAAAACAGAACCTACGTCCCGATCCGCTTCGTGGCGGAGGCACTGGGCGCTTATGTGGACTACTCTAGCATCTATCATACCGTGGGGATCTATTCCGAGGTTCTCACCGCCGAGCAGATCTCCATGCTGACGTCGCTGCCCTATACGCAGCCGAAGGAGGCGCTGGGCTACGAAGAGGCAAAGGAGCGATACGACGCCGACACCCTGGCATTCCTTTACGGAACGGATCGGGATGGCTTCCAGAGCTTTGCAAATGCACGGGAGCATCTGTATCACATGACTTCCGAAAGCAATGTGGACGAGTACTATGCTGACGTAGTCCGTCAGGCAGCGGATGCCGTCGATTACGATTCCAAAAACCTGACTGTGCGCTTTCTCGCGGATACCTCCTGCGTCTATCAGTCGGACAGCATGGATCGGCTGACTTGCGCGGTCAGAGGGATCGCTGTCGTGCAGCTGAAGGTTTCCCCGCTGGAACTGACCGGGAGTGAAACTGCGATGCTCTGTGCCCTGGGGTTCAAGAAACTGGCTATCGGTACGATGTGTATTCCCGTAGACATCCACATGAACGCCGGCACCGGGCGGACGGTTTCCCTTCACACCATCGCTCCGGCAGGAGACCAGTATTGAGTCTATGAGGAGGTAAGCAATGCTCATGAACAAAAG
>JAEEGI010020927.1_pt1 | contig 13046 bp, 11 predicted proteins | sample 8958751 | NCBI WGS metagenome assembly JAEEGI01 (sample SAMN16246545, study PRJNA631951) | gut metagenome | biome: gut microbiome; feature: rumen; material: KS-attached | host: Bos | place: Iran: Karaj | collected 2018-10
ACTTATAGCATATTCTATTGGAATAGCAAATCCCATTCCTTCTATTTCTGCATCTACTAATTTCATTGAGCAAATACCAATTACTTCTCCTTTAGCATTTAGAAGTGGTCCTCCTGAATTACCAGGGTTTAGTGATGCATCTACTTGAATTACATTCATTACCCAATCACTACTATTATAATTAGAAGTAGATACAGATACCATTCTATCTTTTCCTGATATAATTCCTGCGGTTACACTTCCCGCATATGTATTACCTAGAGGTGTTCCTACTGTGAATACTGTATCTCCCATTTTTGCTTTTTCACTACTACCAATAGTAGCTTTTAATTTAGCATATTTAGCATCTATTCTTAATACAGCTAAATCTAGATATGTATCCCCTCCAAGTACTTTTGCATCTATTGTTTCATTATCAGTATTTACTAATTTAATTGTATTCATGTCTTGTACTACGTGTTGATTTGTTAATAAATAAGCATACTTATTATCTTTTTCATAAACGAATGCTGTACCAGTAGAAGCTAATTGTCCACTTTGATATCCGTTTACTACCATAACTGCATCATATACTTTTTCTATTGATGTAGATAATGATGATTTATCATATATTTGTGATTTGTTTATTACTTCTGTATTAGTTTTAAATACATCATCTAAGATAGGTGTCCATTTCAAAATAATTAATATTACTAAACATCCTACTATAAATGAAAATATTACTAAAAACATTGTTTTAAGATTACTTTCCTTCTTCATCGTCTTTTTTCCTTTCTATGTTTATAATATCTTTCCAGTTCTCTGGGAATCCCATTCTATCTAATACTTTTTGTATTTTAATAGATATTAAATTATAATTTAATGTTTCTATAGTATTTTCTAATTCAAATATTAAATTTTTAAAGTCATCTTTAGATAATAATTGTCTTAATATTATTATTAATGCATATAAATCATTCTTACCATATATATATTCATCAGCATCATTCTTAGGTATTTCTAATAATTTATGATATATAGTATTGTCTATATACTTTTGAGTTTTATTTTCATATAAAATATCTTCATGAGCACATAGATTTCTATAATTAGCTAGTATTGGTAAATAATCTAATAATTCATTTACATCAACATTATATATATTAGCAATTTCTTCTTGATCTTCTTTCTTTAATATTGAATATAGTTCACTTACTATTCCAAATGATAATACTTTTACTAATATCCATAAAGGAATATAACCATACTTAGAACTATAATGTAGTGTAGCACTATGTTGTGAACCATTTATTTTGATTTGTCTTTTCATTTTATTTAACAAATCATTTATTTGTTTTTGTTTGTCTGGTTTGTTAGAGAAATTTTTTGATTTTAAATAATCTTTTTCTCGATAACCATATTTTCTAGATAGAACATAAGAAGTTATTGATTTTAAGTTGTTTTCTATTACTAATAGATATTTAAATATAATATTTCTTAATGATCTATCAAATAAGAATAAGCTATATAATTCTTCAAATCTTACTCCTGGTAAGAACTCTCTATCACCATTTTTTACAAATAGATGGCGATATCCATTGATAAAGAAATAATTCTCTCTTAAAAGAACATTTTTTGTATATTCTTCATCTGTAATTATTAGCTTTTTATCTCTTAATATGTCTAATTGTTCATTTAAAGTTTTGAAATCCTTCTTTATCATATTCTCACCTATTATATTATATCATAATTAATTATTTTTTTTATATGAAATTTGTGTAAATTTAAAGGGCACATTACTGTGCCTCTATTAAATCTTTTATTGCTTCATCTGCATCTATACCCATTTTTAAAGTATCTTCAAGATATCTAATATAGTTTTCAACTGTACCTATAAAATTCATTAGATTTTTATTTCCTCTAACTTCATCTATTTTATTTAATTCTACACAACATTGTTTTAGTGTTTGGATAAGTTCTTGTACCTTACTATATTCTAATGTACCTAACATTATACTGTATCACTCTCTTTCTCTTCTTTTTTGAATTGATTTAATGCTTCAACAATACTTTTATTAAACTCTTCTATCTCAGTAATATGATTTATATTATCAATATTATTGTATCCTTTTTTTAATACTTCGGTACATTCAAATATTTTATTTATTAAATTTACATATTTTTGTTGATTATCCATATTATCACCTACACTAATATTACTCTTGATCCATTTTTTAAATTAGTATCAATTATTGTTGTATTAACGTCGTATATTTCTCCAGTATCTTGACTATATAGATTTGTATCTTTCTTTATTTGGTATGCAGTATCTGTTAATTCTACTAATGCTGTTTCTATTAGTTTTTTTACTGTACCTATTTTTTTATTTACTGGAACATATAAATCATAGTGTTTTTCTATTGATGGTACAGATAATTCTATTAATATTTTATTTTTATTCATATTAATCACCTCTATTTATCAGACATTAGTTTAATAACACTTGCTTTTCCTTTTTCTACTATATATGCGAAGTTATCTGGTATTTCTTTTCTTAATAATCTAGATGCAGTAGTTACTTTAAGAGTAAATTGATTAGATATACCATTTCCTAACCATACACCTTCACTAAAATCAACTGATGATCTTAACCATGGTTCATATGTTAATCCTTTTATAGAATCTATTGTATCTACTATGATAAATTTCATAGTACCAAATTTAATAGCTTGAGATACTAAAGTAGTAAATTTTGTTCTAGTAGTAGCATCTAATTTTCCTATAAATATTTTAATATTAGTTATTATACATATAGTATTAGATTTATCTATCTTATCTACTTTATCATTATATATACCTTTTAATTTTTCAAATCCATCTAAACAATCTCCAGTGTCATATATAACTTTATCATTACCTTTTAGATCTTCTACTAATTCACCAGCATCTAACATTACTACTTTTGAATTATCTATAGTTAATAGATTATTAATTAAACCTTTAATAAATCCTTGACTTTGACTTACATCATCACCAGATACAAGATACATATAGTTCTTTTCTAAATTTATAGTAGCTATATCTAGTGTATCTCGTTTTACTCCTACTGGAACAGTAGCTAGAGAACCTAGTTTTTCTTTTACAAATTCATGAGTTACTGTTTCTGGTAATACTGGTATCTTGTATGCTTTTTCAGTAAATGCATCATTTAGTTTTTCACATAATACTCTCATGTAATCAATCTTTCTGTCTTCTTTATATGGATAAGATGTTTGGAACTCAAATATTCCATTTTCTATTGCGACTAAACCTCTACCATATATTTTTGATGGTTCTTTTCTTCTTACACCAGGTAATACTGAACCATAGTCACTTGCATCATTGAATTGTAATACAATGTTTTGAGCAAAGTTTTGACGTAGTTTATATCTCATTGTAGTAGGTCCACTTGTACTAAATACAAATAGAATTCCATATTTTAAACAATCTCTTGTTAATTGTTGAATTGTATCTTCAAAATCTGGATAAGATTCAGCAAATGATTCATAACTATTAATCATTACAATTACAGTTGGTATTTCTTTACCACTATGTTCAATATAGAAGTTGTAAGAACCATTGTAGTCAAGGAATAATTTTTTTCTTTCTTCTACCATTTGTTCTATCATCTTGAATAAATTAGTTATTTTTTCAGAATCATTTGATAATAATACTTCTCCTACTTGTGGAGCATTTCTAAACATACTTAGTGTTTCTGCACCAAAGTCCATAATATATAAGTTCACTTCACTTGGACTATGAGAAGTAATTATACTATATACAATTGATTCCATCATTAATTCTTTACCAGAACCAGCAGAACCAAATACAATAGTATTTCCTTTCTCAGATAATGGTAGTGTTAGAACATCTTGTTTTTGATTATCTGGGTCATCAAATTCACCAATTATTGGATTTATAATATGTTTTCTTGCATGATATGAATATTTAATTTTTAGATTATTAGTATATATTTCGTTTGGTATTCTATCTAGCCATAACCTATCAATAGAGATATTTTTTGATTTAGCTGTATCTACTATGTATTTTACTATATTAGTTATTTCTTCTCCTTGAGATACTAGTTTTATATCATTTTTATGATCTTCTAATGATTTGATTATTGTTCCTACGTTATCTACTAAATCAATTGATTTATCTACTTTCTTTTTTCTCTTTTCTTGTGGATAATATTGAGCTCCTGCCCAAGCAGCTTGTCCTAAAGCAAATAACTCATTATATCCTACTTGTAGATAGAATCTACCTGGATCTTTTAATTCAGCTGCGTCTGGTACTTTAATCATATCCATTGAGTCTGACTTATCTTGTACTTTTAAACATACTCTAAATCTTGAGTTTGACCAGATTTGGTCATTTACTACACCTGCGGGTTTTTGAGTTGCTAAGATAAGGTGAACTCCTAAGGAACGTCCGATACGAGCTGTAGATATTAATTGATCCATGAATTCTGGTTGTTGATCTTTTAATTCGGCAAACTCATCTGAAATGATGAATAAATGAGATACTGGTGTATCAACTAATCCTCTACGATATAGACTTTGATATTTATAAATATCAATTGTACTTTCATTTAATTTATCTCTTGCTTCATTGAATACTCTTTGTCTTCTTCTTAATTCTGATTGAATAGAAGCTAAAGATCTATTTAATTCGATTGTATCTAAGTTTGTTATTGTACCAGCTAAGTGTGGTAATTTAAATCCAGTTTCTTTATTTTCAAATACTCCGGTTAATCCTCCACCTTTATAGTCTATTAATACGAATGATACTTCGTAGGGGTGGAAGTTTAGAGCTAGAGATACAATAAATGTTGTGATAAATTCTGATTTACCTGAACCAGTCATACCAGCGATAAGTCCGTGTGGTCCATGGGCTTTTTCATGTAAGTCTAATTTCATTATTTCTTGTGATTTATCTATTCCAATTGGTGCTTGTAAAGATTTGGTTGGATCATTCATTTTCCATCTATTTAAGATATTTAATTGTTCAACCATACCTACATTATACATTTCTAGGAATGATAGACCATTTGTTAACATTCTTGTTTCTTTAGCTATATCTATTGGGATATTTGCTAAAATCTTACACATTTGAACCATACTTAGATTGTTATCATAGTCTGCAACAAATTCTTTTTGTTTATTTGAAGCTAATTCGTTTTCAAATACTCCTGATTTTTTATCTCCTATTGAAATAAATGTTTCACACTCATTAGGTAAGTTAATTAATCTAGGACTTATAACAGCCATACTAAATCCATAATTTATTGGACTTTCACATACATCTTTTAATAAATCTAAGTCTCTATATTCTTTATAATTATCTGTGATTATTAAATAATATGGTACATAGTAGTGATAATCTTTATCTGATATTTCTACTCGATCATTATCTTCAACATTTTTTCTTCCTTGGAATTCTTTTTCTAAATATAATGATATTTGTTTTGCTTCATCTAGGTTAGTTGCGAAGAATCTCATGGCTCTATCATTACTCCAGTTATGTGGAGCTATTTTCATATATGACCATACATCTTCTTTTGTTTCATCTGTTAAAATTACTATTTTTAAATCTGCATATGAGTGATATGCGAGGATTTGTAGTAATAATCCTTCGATAAATTTTTGTTTATATTGAGCAGTACCTATAATTGCAGATATTCTATTCTTAATTAGAGATAACGCTACTGGTACTCCTTCTAATGTTCTAGATTCTGCACCTAATTTATATACTTCTTGTAATAGGTTATCATCTTCTAAAGAGAAATGTTCTTGAGGGAATGATACACTTCCTTGTAGTTCAGTAGAACCCATACCTAATCTTACAGTTAAGAAGTCATCTTGATCTAATTCTCTTTCCCATAAAGATCTTTTCTTTTTAGTAATTATCTCTTCTACTGATTGTAGTGGTAGATAATTATCAATTAATATTTGTCTTTGAATACTCATTGCAGTTTGAATTTCTTTTCTTTTTTGTTCTACGTATTCTTTATATTTAGTTTGTCTTAGTTTTTCTTGTTGCGCTCTTTTCTTCTTTTTAAAGTTTCTTTGTAATAAAGGCCATAATAACATTGAAGCTAACATAGCACTTGCCATTACTAGTGCTGGTATAGATGATTCTATATCTCTAGTACCATCTATTACTCCACTTAGTGATGTCCACATCATAGTCATTGACATCATACCCATAGTTAACATAGGACCTACTGTATAAATAGCTGGAGTATCATCTTCTTTTTGCATTCCTGGAGGTGAATCTATTGTTATATTGGCATCTTCAATCATTGCTTTAAATCTTGGGGCTCTATAAAAATAATCATCTTCTTTATAAAACTCTATTTGTTCCTCATCTGGATTATCTTCTACTTCTAATGATTGAGTAATTGATGATTCTATTTCAAAAGCATTGTTATCAAATTTTACATAATTTAAGACATTATTAATTATTATATAATCTGGCATTACTACTATTTTTAATCCCATTATAAATATAATATCTCCATATTCTAATTCTTTAGTAGTTACTGCGACATTATTAACATATGTACCATATTTACTATTTAAATCTTGAATTACCCATTTTTTATTATTATAGAATAGTCTAGCATGTTGTTTAGATACTAAAGGAAAACTATATTGAATAGCACTTCTACTATCATTAGCAATAAGTATTTCTCCATCTCTTCTTGGTCTTAATCTAATAGAATCAGCATCATATGATGGAGAGCAATATAAAATAACATACTCATTATCAGTATTTACTTTTAAAAAATATAAACTATAATTTTCTAAATAAGCCGATTCTAATTCTTCTTGTCCTGACATTATCTTAGTTTCAAAGTCACTTTTTATTTTCCATTTACCATGATCTTCTTCAACATTAATAAGATTACGTGAATTACCTAAGAAGTCAGTATCCGTTATCCAGTAGTTACCACTAATAATAGTTGGTAAATTAAAATTATAAATTTTCTTCTTCTTAATCAATCTAACTATCACTAGTTTCACCCCGATTATTTTTATTCTACTCTAATATAAATTATAACTTTTATTTGTGTTTTTTACAATATTTTTCAATTTTTTAATAAAAAAAGTCCGTAAATACGGACTTGAATTGTTATCTCTTACTGAATTGTGGTGCACGACGTGCTTTCTTTAATCCTGGTTTTTTACGTTCTTTCTTACGAGAATCTCTTGTAATAAAACCATTTACTTTTAATGTTTTTCTAAAACTATTTTCTGAATCAGCTGGTGTAGTAGCATCTAATTGTAGTAAAGCTCTAGTTATTCCTAAACGAATAGCTCCTGATTGTCCAGTTAGACCTCCACCTTTAACAACTGCTTCTACATCATATAATTCACGAGTATTAGTAACATCAAGTGGTTGACATAAATCCATGATTAATATTTTATTTGGAAAATATTCATTTACTTCTCTTCCATTTACTGTTATTTTACCTTTTCCTGGAATTAATTTTACTCTAGCTACACTAGTTTTTCTATGTCCAGTTCCAGTATATACATTTTTACTTTCTTTTGCCATACCTTAAACCTCCTACTTAACCTCTAATACCTCTGGTTTTTGAGCACTATGTTTATGTTCATTACCAGCGTATACAAATAATTTTTTAAACATTTGTCTTCCTAATCTGTTATGAGGAAGCATACCACGTACAGCACGTTCTACCATTTCTTCAGGATAACGTTCTCTCATTACTTTTGCAGTTCTTTCTCTTAATCCACCTGGATACATAGAGTGATTATAATACATTTTTGTATTTTCTTTGTTTCCAGTTAGTAATACTTTTTCTGCATTAACAATGATTATGTAGTCTCCACAATCAATATGTGGTGTGTAAGTTGGTTTGTTTTTACCACGAAGATATGTAGCTGCTAAAGTAGCAACTCTACCTAATGGTTTACCTTCGGCATCAATAACATACCAATTACGTTCTACTGTTTCTTTTTTTTGCATATAACTTGTCATATTTTTTTCTCCTTTTTATAAATTAGAATTTCCCAGGTTCTAATTTAAGTGGGGATAATTAAATGTACCAAGTAAGATTATACTAAAAATACTTTGAAAAATCAATACTTTTCTTATTTTTGAATTATAATTGTAAATAAAAGAATATCAATATTTTTTGATATTCTTTTCTATTTCTCTTTTAATGTCTCTTTCTTTTATAGTTTGTCTTTTATCATATTCTTTTTTACCACGACAAACTCCTAATTCTACTTTTAAGATATTCTTTTTAAAATATAGTTTTAATGGGATAAATGTGTATCCACCTTTATCCACAAATTTTGTTAATTTAAGTATTTCTTTTTTATGTAATAATAGTTTTCTATCTCTTGTTTCCTTGTGATTATATATATTACCTTCTTTATATTCTGAAACAAACATATTAAGTAATATTACTTCATTATTTCTTATAATAGCATAACTATCTTTTATATTAGCACTACCATTTCTTATTGATTTTATTTCTGTTCCTGTTAAGACTATTCCACATTCAATAGTCTCATCTATGAAATAATCATGATGTGCTCGTCTATTTAATATTTCCAAATTATCACTCCCCTGATAAGCCCCATTCTAAGCCCTTATATCTATCATTTACTACAGCTTTTAAATCTTTATAATAGTTTTCATAATTAGGTAATTGTTTACTAGTTAATTGAGAATATGTATATAATTTAAAATTACTATTATATCCTCCACCTCTGTTAGCAGCTGTATATACTAATTGTGCTTTAGGGCTTTCTATTGTTACTTTTGTTGTATTATCTGGATTAACAATCTTTTTAATAGTTACTTCCATCATTAATCCTGTTAATCTTTCATTACCATTTTGATCACTTATAAAGTTACCTAGAGAATATATTACAAAAGTTTTATTATTATTGATATATTCTACTGGTTCTACTACATGAGGATGAGCTCCTATTATTAAGTCTACTCCTAAGTCAGATAAGTATTTTGCTTCTTTTTCTTGAGCAGCACTTACTCCCATAGAGTATTCTGTTCCCCAATGCATTGCGACCATCACTACATCAACTTTATCTCTTACTTTTTCAATATCCTCTTTTGCCTTTTCTTCAGAATATTCATTTGATAAGTAAGATTTACCATATGGAGTATTTAGTCCATTATTCCACATAGTATATGAGAAGAAGGCGTAAGTAATACCATTTTTCATATATATGTGTGCTTTATCTCTTGATTCTTGAGAAGTCCATTGACCAGTTGCGATTACTCCTTTTCCTCTTTGTTTTTCCCAGTATTTTACTGAATTCTTTATTCCTGCTTCACCTTTATCCATAGTATGATTAGTCGCTAAAGAGACTAAGTTAAATCCACAATCTATAAAGGCATCTCCTACTTCATATGGAGAATTAAACATTGGATAACTAGATAGCCCTAATTCTGTTCCACCAAGAACTGTTTCTTGATTATAATAAGCTAAATCATATTTAGATATTATTGGTTTCATATTAGTTAACATTGGTTTAAAGTCATATCCATCTTTTGTTTTAGCATCCGCATACAAACCATAATGAATTAAGGCATCTCCTACCATAATCATACTAACACTATATTCTTTTGGTTTTTTTTCTACTTCTACTGGTTGTGCTTTTTTTGCTTCTTCTTTTTTCTTCTTACTATCAGTATATTTTTTATAACCAAATATTCCTAGTACTATGATTAATAATAGGATTAGTAATACTAATATGACACTTTTTTTAATTCTTCTTTTCTTTACTTTCTTCATTTCCATTTTTCCTTACTATTTCAAAGTCTATTTGTCTTTCTTCTTTAGATGCGCGTATTACTTTGACTCTTACTTTTTCTCCAATTCTATATTTTATATGAGATTTTTCTCCTGAAACAGTCAATTTTTCTTCATCAAATAAGAAATAATCATCCATATTTTTATATGAGACTAATCCTTCTATTAAATTATCTAATTCAATAAACATACCAAAATTAGTCATTGATGATATTATACCATCAAATTCTTCTCCTATATGTTCTTCCATATATTCAGCCATTTTCATATCATCTACATCACGTTCTAAATCATCTGCTGCTCTTTCTCTTTCACTTGTATGTTCTGCGATAAAAGGCATTTTATTTTCCCATTTATTTATTGTAGGATTATCAATATTATTATCAAATAAATATGTATGTAATAATCTATGTACTGTAGTATCTGGATATCTTCTTATTGGAGAAGTAAAATGTGTATAACATTGGCTACCTAATGCGAAATGACCTAGATTTATTTCTTTATAGATGGCTTTTTGCATACATCTTAATAATAATTTTGAAAGAATAGGATATTCTGGTTTATTTTCTAATTGTTTTAATATTTTTTGAAGAGTTGTTGGTTTATTATCGTTAATATTTCCAGTTAAAGTATAACCTAAACTACTTACAAAATTTATATAATCTCTTATTTTTTCTATTTTTGGTACTTCATGCACACGATATATAAATGGTAAATTCATAAAATAGATATGTGATGCGACACATTCATTAGCAGCAATCATGAAATCTTCAATTAATTTTTCTCCTTCACCACGTTCTCTTCTTTTTATTTCAATTGGTTTTTCTTGTTCGTCTACTAATATTTTAGGTTCTTCTATACCAAAGTCTACATAACCTCTTTTTTCTTTCATTTTACGTAGAATGTGAGCTAATTCATTCATTAATCTTAATGTATCTGCATATTCTTTATAATCTTCTGCAATAGTATCTCTTTCTAAAATGTCATTTACTTTGTTATAAGTCATTTGTTTTCTTGATTTAATTACACTAGGGAATATTTTATAATCTAATTGTTTTCCTACTCCATCAAATTCCATTATACATGAGATAGCAAGTCTTTCTACTCCTGGATTAAGAGAACATATTCCATTTGATAATTCATGTGGTAACATTGGTATAACTCTATCTACTAAATAAACACTAGTACTTCTTTTAAATGCTTCATTATCTAATGGTGAATCTTCTTTTACATAGTGTGATACATCTGCGATATGTACTCCTAATTTGTAATGACCATTATTTAGTTTTTCTATACTTATCGCATCATCTATATCTCTTGTATCATCTCCATCTATAGTAAAAATCATTTCTTTTGTTAAATCTATTCTTCCTTCTTTTTCTTCTTTTGTTACTTCCATATTCATAGATTTAACTTCTTCTTGTACATCTTCTGGAAAATCAACATCAAATTTATACTTATATATCATAGATAAAATATCTACACCTGGATCATGTTTATGACCTAATATTTTAGTTACTTTTCCCTTGTATTTAGTTTTACCTAATTTGTCAGTTAATTCTACTACTACTTTGTGTCCATCTACTGCATTTAAGGAATCTTCTTTAGCTATTTCAATATCTAAATTAATCTTATCTCCATCTAGATTTAAATGTCCTAGTCCAGATTGGTCAAAATTAATTTCTCCTATATATTGTTCTATTTGTCTTTTTACTACTTTTAGTATTCTTCCTTCTAATCTATCTATATTCATTTTAGAAGTTATTTCAACCAAAACAATATCTTCATCTATTGCCCCATTCATATTATCTTGTTCAATATAAATATCATCATCTGAATTATTTGTTTCTACAAATCCAAACCCTTTTTTATTTACTCTTAATAATCCTTTTTTAAGATGAGAATTCTCTATTAACATATATTTATCTTTTTTTGTATGATAAATAATGTTTTCTTCTTCTAGTTCAAATAATATTTTTAATAATTCTTCTAAATCTTTATCACTATTAAGATCTAATGCATCTTTGATTTCTATTGCATCTAATGGCTTATCATTATTTTTTAATATGTTAATTATATTATCTTTCATTAGTATCACCTTTCATAATTATAACAAATAAAAAAAGACTTTTAAAGTCTTATACGAACATTGCGATTAATGAAATTATAAAAAATGTTAAACCTAGAATTAATGTGAATCTGCTTATAAACAATTCAGCTCCACGTTCTTTTCTGTTAGTAAACAATGATGAATTATCACCTGAAATAATTCCAGCTGCATTTGCTGCATTACCGCTTTGTAACAAAACAACAATTATTAAAATAATTGAAATAATTAATAATACTATCTTCATAGGACCCTCCAACGACATATATTATACTATTATTATGTAAATAATTCAATTACTTTTCTTATTTTATATTTAAATTATTGAAAGAAATAATACCGTTATGATATAATTACAATGATAAAAGGGTGAATAGATATGGAGATAGTTCAACTTAATTCTTCACAATTTGATAACTTTGCAAAAAACCATAAATATCGTAATTTCTATCAATCAGCAATGTATGGAAATTTGATAAAACAATTTGGTTATAAAGTTGAATATATTGGTATTATAAATGATAGTAAGCAGCTACAAGGTGCTTCTTTAATTATGTATAAAGTTGTGTTTATGAAGAATAAGATTGGATATTGCCCTAGAGGTATATTATTTGATTATAATGATCCTAAAGAAGTTAAAGAAATGACTAGTTTATTAAAGAAATTCCTTAAGAAGAAGGATTATATGTTACTTAAAATGGATCCATATATACCTTTAAGTGTTAGAAATAATACTGGTGAAATATTAAATATAAATAATGAATCTGAAGATATTATTAAAAGTATAGTTAGATCAGGATTTAAATATAAAGGTAAAAATTTATACTTTGAGACTGAGAAACCTAGATGGGAAGGATTAGTACTATTAAATAGAGATATTAGAGAAATATTTGCGAAATTTGATAAACGTACTAGAAATAAGATTAGAAGAGCTTCTTCATTAGGAATAGATGTGACTAAAAGTGAAGATAATGATATAAAAGCTTTGTATAAATTTATTAGGAATAAAGAACATAAACCTATTAGTTATTATCAAAAACTAATTGAAAATTTTGGTGAAAATATAAGTGTATATTATGCAAATATTAATACTGAGACATTTATTAT
>JAEEGI010020929.1_pt1 | contig 13045 bp, 4 predicted proteins | sample 8958751 | NCBI WGS metagenome assembly JAEEGI01 (sample SAMN16246545, study PRJNA631951) | gut metagenome | biome: gut microbiome; feature: rumen; material: KS-attached | host: Bos | place: Iran: Karaj | collected 2018-10
AAAATCATAATATCATAATATAAAAATCCTTAAAACAAAACAAAATATTCAAAAAAAAAGCAACTCAAAAAATTAAAAAAAAAATAAAAATAATTATTATAAAACAATATAAAAAAAGACATTTGAAAAAAAAATCTATATTTTCAATATCAAAAAACATTTAAAAAAACAATTAAATAACCGAAAAAAAAAACATAAAAAACACATAAAAAAAATGTCTGAAGGAAATATTACCCCTTCAAAAAATGAAGAACAAAACCTTCTTCCCAACTCTGAAGAGAAACATCAAACATTTTCTGAACAAAAACCTCCAACAAAAGGTACTGAAGCAAAAACATCTTCAAACTTTTCAATAGACGTCTCAACACTTGAGGAATTAATGGGATTTTATAAAGAGAGAGGAAGTGATTACTTAGATTTAAAATTTTTTGAAGAAAATGGAGGAACAAATTACATTCTCAATGAATTAAAGACAGATTCACATATGGGTGTATCAGACATAAGTCACAGGGAGGAAGAGTTCGGTTCAAACAAAGTCTTTGTTGAACCAGTTCCTCCTTTCTGTTCTTATGTATTAGAAGCTCTAGAAGATATGATGTTAAGGATTCTTATAGTTGCTGCTGTCGTCTCCATTATCCTCGGATGTACTCTCAGTGATGATCCTAGTACTGATTGGATTGATGGTGTCTCCATCATTGTCGCTGTTATTGTCGTCACTCTTGTTAGTTCTATTACTAATTGGAAGAAAGAAACTAAATTTCATGAATTAAATGAAATCCAAGCTGAAGGAACAAAATATAAAGTTATTCGAAATGGAGAACCTTTCGATTTTATAAGTGATGATTTATTAGTAGGAGATTTAATAATGGTTAATTATGGTGATATTATGCCAGCTGATTTATTCCTTATTGAAGGTAATGGTATTAAAATGGATGAAAGTGCCTTAACTGGAGAAAGTGATGCAATGAAAAAAGAATCATATGAAAAATGTGCTGAAATTAAAAATTCTGGGAAAGGAAGTGTTCCTAGTCCTCTTATTTTAAGTGGCACTAATTGTATTGAAGGTTCTGGGAAAGCTATTGTTTTAGCAGTTGGTGATCATAGTCAAAAAGGTATTATTAGAAGAACAGTTGATAATGCTCAAGAAAATAATAAAACTCCACTTGAAGAAAAATTAGATCAAATTGCTGAAATGATTGGTTGGTTTGGTTTAGTTGCTGGTATTGTTACTTTAATCGCACTTTTCATTCGATTTGGAATTTCATTTTCCCAAGAAAAAAAAGAATATAAAAAAGATTCATCAATGGAAAGTTTAATCACTTCTTTCGTCCAATTAAATCCTTCTCAAGCTTCAAATGAAGAAATTTCAGCATATATAAATAATGAATTAACAAATCCAAATTCAATGATAGCTAAAAAGATTTTAGATATTGTAATATTATGTGTTTCTATTATTGTCGTTGCTATTCCTGAAGGATTACCTCTTGCAGTTACTTTAAGTTTAGCTTTTTCAATTAAGAAAATGATGGATCTTAATAATTTAGTTAGAAAAATGCATGCTTGTGAAACTATGGGAGGTGCTAATTATATTTGCACTGATAAAACTGGAACCCTTACTAAAAATGAGATGAGTGTTTTTCAAGTTTTAACTGGAGCCAAGACTAAATGTGAATTAAAACAAAATTTAGAAGTAACTGGAGTCGGAAATGTTGATTCTAAAAAAAAAGGAAATACTGATGAAGTTGTTCAAATCAGAGAAGATCATACTACTTTATTTGAAAATGAAAATTATTGGGAAATCATTAAAGTTGCAATTGCACTTAATATAGAAGGTCAAATAAAAAAATTAGATAAACCAAATATAAATGGTGATATGGAAATATGTGAAACAAAAAATAAAACAGATAAAGCATTTATAGATTTCTTATATAGATATAAATCTCCAATAAGTATAGAAAGAGAAAAATTTTTATCATCAGATGGAAATTATAAGCAATTTCCTTTTGATTCAAAAAGAAAAAGAATGACCACTTTTGTGAAAAATCCATCCTTTCCAACAGGATATCGTCTCTTTTCAAAAGGTGGAGCTGAGAACGCAACTCGATATTGCAAATCATATTTAGATCCCAAAACAGGAAATACAGAACCATTAAAAGATGAAAATTCAACATTTATAACAGATACAATAGAAGATTTTAATAAAGATAAATTACGTTCATTATATATATGTTATCGTGATATAACAGAAGAAGAATATAATAATTGTGAAAATGAAGATTCAAATGGAAATTTAATTGATCAAAAGGATTTAGTCTTTGTGGCAGTATTTGGAATAAGAGATTCATTACGTGATGGAGTAAAAGAAGCAGTATTAAAATGTCATGAAGCTCAAGTAAATGTAATAATGGTAACAGGAGATAATATAGTAACAGCTACAGCAATAGCAAAAGATTGTAATATATTAGGTGAAGAAGTTGATTTGAAAAATTTAACTCCACACGATATTGAAGAAGAACCAGAACAAATGAATGATCCAAATAAAAAAGATGAACATATTAAATCTTTATTAGATAATCAACCCAAGGCACTTACTGGAAATTCATTTTATAATGCAGTTGGTGGATTAATATGTTTTGTGTGTAAAAAAGAAACAAATGCATGTAAATGTCCAAAAACAGAAGCAGAAGCAAAGCAAATTGCAGAAAAAAATGGAACTAAACCTGACCCAGTAAAAAAAGATGTTATTCAAAACATGGATGCTTTTGTAAAACTCACTCAAAATTTATGTGTTATGGCTCGTAGTCAACCTATTCATAAATATGCACTTGTTCTTGGATTAAGATCACTTCATAATGTCGTAGCTGTTACTGGTGATGGAACTAATGATGCTCCTGCTTTAAGTAAAAGTGATGTGGGTTTCGCTATGTTTGCAGGAACAGATATTGCAAAAGAAGCAAGTGATATTGTTATTATTGATAATAATTTCTCTTCTATTGTTGTCGCTATTATTTACGGAAGAAATATTTATGATAATATTAGGAAATTTCTACAATTTCAATTAACTGTTAATTTCTGTGCTTGTATACTTGTTTTTATTTGTGCTTGTGTTGGAAATGAAACTCCATTAACTTCCATTCAAATGCTTTGGGTTAACTTAATTATGGATTCTTTAGGAAGTTTAGCTTTGGCAACAGAACCACCTTATGATGAACTTCTTCAAAGAGCTCCAACAAAAAGAAATGAACATATAATTAATGGTAGAATGTGGAAACATATATCAATTCAAGCATTATGTGAATTAATACTTTTATTCGTATTATATTTAGTCGCACCGAAATTTATTAAAGAACAAAATTATGTTAGATTAGCTGAGAATCAAATTATTAATTATTGTTATAAACAACTTCCTGGAAAAGGAAAATTAGATCATATTATTTATGGTACTTCAAGTAAATGGTCTTCAAGTGTTAAATTAAAAGGAAATGAAGAATCCTGTGGTAAATATGCAGAAAGACAAGATTTAAGTGTTGCTTTTAAAGAATATCAAAATTCAAATGGAAGTACAGTTCATATGACAATTATATTTAATGTCTTTGTATATTATACTTTATTTAATCAAATTAATTGTAGAGTTTTAGACGATTCATTTAACATTTTAGTTAGAATAACTAGATCAATATTATTTGTTGTTATTGCTCTTTTTGAAATGGCACTTCAAGTTGTATTGGTTACATTTGGAAATACTGTTTTTCATTGTGTCGAAAATGGATTGACTGGAACTCAATGGGGAATTTCTTTTGGTTTTGGAGCTGTTACTTTTGTTGTTAGTATAATTTGTAAGGTAATTCCTCTTGAAATTCTCATTGATAAACGTTTAGGAACAGTTGAAGATTCAAATGAGGATGATGAAGGTGTTAATGATAATAATATTGGAGATGTTGATGTAAATAAAGTTCAAAGTGAAAGAGATGATGAAAATAAGGAGTATTTGAAAATGAATGATAATGAAAACCAGAAATAAGTTAAAAAATGGTTATTTTTTTGGTTTTGTTTGAATATAAAATAAATTATTTACGTTGTCCTTTTATTTTTATTTTTTAAGTTATTGTTTTTTTGATTAAAAAATAAGATATTTTTTATATTATTCTTTGAAATAATTTACTTTTATTAAGAAATTGATTATTAATGAAATAGATTATATATAATATAATCCTAATAAATATATTATAAATACCAAGAATTTTTAGTTTTTTGAATATAGAAGTTCATTTAATTAATTGAAAATTAATAGAAAAAAAAATAAATTAAAATCTAAAAAAAATAAATATTCAAATATCAAATAATAATTAAAAAGACAAAAATTAAAAATTTAAAGTTAATCAAAGGAATTTTCTAAAGAATTATCATCAATTTTTTCACTAAAAATATCACTATCATCATCACTTATTTTTCTTCTCATAATAGAATTAAACATATCTTCTTGTGCAAAACTAATCATAATTGCTTTAAATTGTTCGAAATTAATTACTTGATTTCCATTACTTAAAAATTCATTTTTTAATTCATTAATCGTATTAATATCAATATCACTTTTTAATCCTAAAAATTTAAGAATGTCATTAAAAGAAATAAATCCATTTTTATTTAAATCAAAAAAATTAAAAGCAGCATTCAAATTTAAATTAGTAAATAAACTTTCTTTTGGAATAACAACTCTAATAAATTCTTCATATTCAATATTACCACTATTATTAAAATCAATAGATTCAATTATTTTATCTAATTCTTCTAATTCAATATTAATTCCTTCATTTTGATAAACTTTATATAATTCATCTTTTGATAATTTTCCATCAAAATTTAAATCAAATTTATAGAAAATTTTCTTTAATTTTTTCAAATAATATTTTTGAGCAAAATTATGAGATAAAAAAGAAAGAACAATTTGATAAAATTTTGAATGTTTAGTAAAAGAAAAATTCCTAATTGAAAATAAAATATTTTTACAATTTATTTGTTTATAAAATAAATTATATGTTTCTGATTTAAAAAAAGGATGTTTTAAAGCATTATAAGCAGAAATTCTTTCATTTTTATTATAAATTAAACATTTTTTAATTAAATCTTTTGCTTCATTTGAAATACTTTTAAATATTATTGAATCAAATTCATATTTTCCATTTAAAATTTTTTTTGAAATTTCTTCTTCATTTTTCCCTCTAAAAGGATAAGTTCCAGTTAAAAGAACATATAATATAACTCCACAAGACCAAATATCACATTTTTCATTATAATTATTTAATAAAACTTCAGGTGAACAATATGATAAAGTACCTATTGTTTCTTCAAAACTTTTTTTATATTTATTAAACATTTTTGCACAACCAAAGTCAATAAATTTTAATTCAAAATTCCTTATTTCTTCTTTTTTAATGCTTAATCTTTTTTGAAATGTATGTGATTTATGAATTGTATTTTCTTCATTATAATTATTTTGATTAATTTTATATATATCTTCTTGAACAGAAGATATAAAATTTTTATTTTTTTTATTTTGAATATAATCTTTTGTACTTTCTTCAGAAATATTATCGACCATAATATTTTCTAATTTTAAATCTCCATGAAAAATATTTCTAGAATGTAAATATGAAACTCCAGAAAAAATTTGAAACATTAAAATTTTAGCAATTGATTCAGGAAAATATTTAATAATATGTAATTTTTCATTTAAATCACCATCAGAACAATATTCATTAATTAAATAATAATTACTGTTATCAACATAATATTCATATAATTTAACACAAAAAGGATGATCTAAAGTTTTTAAAATATCAATTTCTTGAATAATATCTAATTCAGTAAATCCAAGAGTTAAATTATCTTTTGGAATAATTTTCATTGAACGAATATTTTTTGTTATATTATGTTCAACCATATAAACATTTCCAAATGAACCATTTCCAATATATTTAATAATTTTATAATTATTAAATGGATTTCCTTTATTTTCTTTTATTATATTTTCTGTTCCAATTGATAAATTTGATAATGAGGTTATTTTTTTATTTTCATTTAATATAAATTTTATTTCATTTGATGGAAGATGTAATTCAGTTGGATTTTTTAATTTTGGAGAACTATCATCATTTGTTGATGAATAATTTGAAAATGATCTATTTATTTTATTATATGAATTATGTTGTTCATTTTCTAATAAATCTTCATTGTTTATACAACATACTTTATCAATGATATAATTCCCCATTTTTTCAAATTTTAAATCTTTTTTATTTTTTTTTTATTCTTTTTTCAAATAAAGATTTCCCTTATTCCATTAAATAGTAATGATAATTTTTTAAACTCATAAAATTATTTCATTACATTATATTTAAAACCCAAAATTAAAGTTATAATAATGAATAAAACTGTAATTTTTTTCAGAATTCAAAGTAAAATACTTTTTTTATAAAAAATAATTAAAATTATTCATGCTATGTATTATCATATTATTAATTGAGAAATAATTCTTTTCTCAGAATAAATAAATGAACATTTTTATATTTTCAGAATATTAAAGGTTATTTGAAAATAGATTGTAAAAATTATTATAATATAAAAAATAATTTATCGATTTTCTTTTTATTTTAAAATATATTTATTAATATTTTCTTAATAATTATTATACATTCAAATTAGGAAATATATACTATTATTAATAAAACTTTAATATTAATTGGGAATATTTTGATTTTATTTTTTTTAATTTTAAAAAGTGATTGATTGAATTAGATTTTTATTTTTAAAAACACTAGATTCAAATATTAAAATCAAAATCAAAAATTTCTTACAAATTATTTATAAAACATGTTTTAAAAAAATATAAATAATTATATAAACAAGAAAAACAATGTAAAAATAAATATTAATAGATATCTAATAAATATAATAAAAAATTATTTATTCAAGAACGAGTTTTTGTATTTAAATAATATTTAAAAGATAAAGAATAAAGAGATTTTTATTTTTTTTTGAATATTAATATCTATTAATAATCTCTTTAATATGATTGAATATGTTTTAGAAATAAATTTACCATATATTATTCTCATTTACAAATATACAAATAAATATATCAAAAAAAATAAAAAATCCTATAATTTTCCTTCATCAATATTTTCAAAAGAAGAAGCAAAACTATTAATACCTTTACAATCTTTTCCAAATTCACTACTTGTGATTGAACTTTCTAAAGTTAGAATATTTTCATTTCTTCTTAATTCATAACTTTGATTTTTTTCTAAAATTGCTTTATTACTTAAATTTTGTGTTGTTTTCATATTTACTATGCTATTAGTATCTTCTTTTGATGAAATTGTTGATTCATTTTTTTTTAAAAAATTTTTATAATCTCTTAATGAATTTATATTTAAATTATTAATTGTAATTTTACTTGTATTATTTATCATACTTTCATTATTTTTTTTACTTAAAATTGACATATTTTCTTCATTTAATTCTGCATTTTTTTCATTTAAATTTTCATTTTCAATTTCTAAAATTTTAATAGTCATATTTTTATCAATAATTAATCTAAACATTAATTCAATTGTATCTGTTAATTTAGAATATATTTTATTTGAACTTAATAACATATAAGTTTCAAATGATAATCCTGCTTGTTTTAAAACTTCTTTAAATTCTTCATTATTAATTCCAAAAGAATTTTTAGAATAATTTAATTCTTCAAAAAAATTATTTGATTTATCAGTAGATTCCATTTGTAATTTATTTTTAAATTGTTGATTCGAATATAAATTAAAATTTTTTATATTTAAATTCCCTATTTTTGGAGTATTTGTACTTCTATAAGTTTTATCTTCATTTAAATTATGTAAAGTATTTTTTAATTTATATTTTAAATTTTCTTTTTCTCTATTTACACTATATAATTGAATTTTACTTTGAGTTTTTAATTGTTCTTTTTCTGTTTCTAATGTTGCAATTAATGCTTCATATTTATCAATTTTTTCATTATTTTTTATTAAATTTTTTGAAATTTTTTCATATATTGTTTTATATGTTAATAATTCATCATTTAATTTTACAATTGCTTTATTTGGATTTAATACTAAAATTTGGTTTTTAATTAATCCTTTTTTTTGTGAATTTATTATATTTTCTTTTTTAATTAATGTTTCTTCTACAATAAATAATTTGGTTTTTAAATCATCATTTTCATCTTTTAAATTTATATTTATTTGTTTTAAATTATTTATTGTTTTTTCAAGAGTAAAATTTTTTTTTGTTAATTCTTCATTAGTTTTTGAATTCATTTTATTTTCATTTTGAAGATTTGATATTATTTTTTTGTATTTATTTTCAGAATTTTTTGATATGAAAGAATCGATTATTTGTTTTGAGACTTTTATATTTGTTTTTAAATCTGAAATATAATGTTTAAGTGATTTATTTTCATTTTCTAATAATTTATAACTTTCAGCATATGAATTTAATAATTTTAAAACTGTTGTTGTTTCAATATTTTTATCTTTGATTATTTTATGAGTTTTATCATGAAAAGACATTAAATTTATTATTTACATTCTAGTTTAAATAATAAAGATAATTTTATTTTTTATTAATACATGATAATTTTTTTTGAATTTATTTGAAGTTTATTCATAGATTTTTTTATTTTCTTAAAAAGAAAGAAATACTTAATATTTGTAACCCATCATAAATTAAATATTAATCATCTGAATTAATAGATTAACTAATTGAATTTATATTTTTTCAATTTTTATTTCCATTTTTATACAAGAAAAATTAAACAAACATGAATTTTTGTTTGATTTTATTTTTTATTATTTATCTAATTAAGAATTTATTATAGATTTTTCATAAATGTTTAAATTCAAAAAAATATCACACAAATTTTTTTAAATAAAATAAAATTTTAAATTAAAATTTTTTTCCTAATTATAATTGAATAAAATGGAAAAAAGTAGTTTAAAGAAAAATTTCCTTTTATCAGAAACAGAAAAATCTAATAATACAATTAAAAGAAGATTTTCAACTAATAATGATTTAATGAATATAAGATTACCTAATTTACAGAATTTTTTCAAAAATAATTTAATTTCAAAACAAGATAAGAAAATAAATAATCAAAAATTATCAAATAATTTAGAAAGAAAAAGCACAAGATATTATAGTGATCATTCATTAGATAATTCAAATAATTCAATAGATTTAAATTCAGGATATAAATCAAGTTCAAATAAAAATTTAACAATAAATGAAAATGAAGATTATTTTCAGATATATCAGAAAAAAAAAATGTCAAGAAATAATATTTTAGTTAAAAAAAATACTAAAGATTTATCTTGTAGTCAAAGTAATAGTAGTACACAAAAAAAAAATAGAACAATAATAAATATTTATAATACTTCTGTTAAAAATTCACCAAAAATTTTTTTATTTTCTTCTTTATTAACTTCTTCTACTTCTGTTCAAAATAGTTCAAATAATATAAATCCATTAAAAAAAAATAATAAAGTCTTAAATGTCAATAAAAAAAAAGTATTATTACCTTCAATGGGTAATTTAAGATATCATCATCATTATAAAACAATAAATAATCATAGTCAAATAAGTTTAAAAAAGAATATTAAATCTAATTCAGTAAAAAAAGAGACATTTAAACTTAATCTTGATAAATTAAATAAAAGTATAAAATTAAAAACAAAATCAAAATTAAAGAAGAAAAGTGTTAATAAAGGTGATAAAGAACATAAAGATCATAAAGATCATAAAGATATTAAAGAAAAAATAAAAAAAAAAAAAACTTTTAAAGATGGACCAGATTATAATGAAAATTTAAGAAATAAATTTATTAAAAAAAATATGAAAGAAAAAGACAATAATCAATTTCAAAAAAAAAAAGAAATTTTTTTTTTAAATTCAACAAAGAAATTAAAAAAATCAATAAAAAATACAATAATAGAAAAAATAGAAGAACAAGAGCAATCATTTGAATTAATATTAAATGATTTTAAACAAGAAGTATTTAAAGAACAAGACAAGAAATCATTAAATAAATTTGAAAAATACATATTTAAAAAAATAATACAAAAACATAAACAAATATTATTTAATAAAATCCCTGATGCAATTCCAGGAAATTTAATAAAAAATTATTTTGAAAATGATTTTTATAATTTAATGCTAAATACATTTTTAAATTCAATTTCATTGAAACATTGTAAAAATACTTCTTATCAAAGCATAAAATCCTTAGAAATGCAAAAATATGGTTTTGATTATCAATATAATTTTTATTTTTTATTAGAAAGATTTATTAAAAATGATTTAGTTTTAACACCAGAAGAAAATATTATTTATGATTTAAAAAATGAAAAATCAAAATATAAAAATATGATAAAAGAAACTAAAAATTATTTAAATAAAAAAAAAAAAACTAAAAGAAAATATTCAATTTATAATAAAATAAAACTTCCTTATACAATTTTAAATACTAATTACTTTAAAAGAAAAAAAGAAAAAATTAATATTGATAGAAGAGTATCATTTATAAGAAGATTAAGATTTAAAAATATCTCTCAAAATAAAAAAAAGACAAAAATTAAATTATTAAAAAATAAATCAATGACAAAAGAAAGTCTAATATTTAGAACAGAAGAAATAAAAATTCAATTAAAGGAAAATTTAAATACAATTGAAGAAATATTATTTTTTTTAATAAAAGAAAATAATTTTAGAGAATTTCAAGATATTCAAGAAAGATTTCAAGTATCACTTGAATCAAAAAATGAAACAGAAGATACTTTTTTAATTTATGCTTCAAAATGTGAAAAAGAAGATTTTGTTAAATTTTTAATTGAAAAAGGAGCATTTTTAAATGCACAAAATAATGAATTAAATACTCCTCTTCATTATGCTTTATCTAATAAAAATTATAAAATATCTGATATGTTATTAAAAGCTGGAGCTGATGAAAAAATTGTTAATAAAATTAATCTTAGTCCTTGGGAATATAAAAATGTATTTGAATAAATTTCTTTTTCTTTGATTTAATATGAAATTGAGGTTTGTTGTAATTAATTTTTTATCATTTTTGAATTATTAAATTATTGTAAAAGATTATTTGTTAAAAGAAGTGGAAATTCTGTTAATTATAATTTTTTAAGATATTATATTTTTCTCTATTTTAAATAGATTGTTGTAATTTATTATTGTTTTATTTTGATATAATTTTACAATTAAAATTATTCAAATTTAATATCTAATTATTAAAAACTATAATTTTTTAAAAAATAAGTTTTTTATGAATTTAATGACAGATGAATTATTTTATCATTTGAATATATTATTATATTACTTGGAATTTTTTTGGTTTTCTTAATAGTTATTTCGTTTCTTTATCTTTAAAAAGTAATATATTAAATAAAATAAATAAACAACATAATTTCAATACTATTTCATTATTATAATAATCCATTTTTTTTTTAATAATCAAAAAAAAAATAATAATAATAATGAAATCAAAAAAGTTTATTTACAAAAAAAGAAAAAATTATAAACAAAATTATTAAATTTTTTTTCAATATTTTTGTTAAATCTTTTAATGTAAATAAAAATTATCTTATGATTATAAAAAAATGAGTATTAATTTTGATAATGAATTAATACAAAATTTTTTTGGAGAAATTTATAGAAGTGTAAGTAAAAGAATTCCCGAAGAAAAAAGATTTGATAATTATGTATTTACTGAAGTAATTAATTTATCTTTTTTTTGTTCTGAGAAAATATTTTCAGTTTTAAAGAATCATAATTCAAATTATATAACAGAAAAAGATTTTACAGAAGGACTTTTTATTTTATATTTTGGTGAAAACAATAAAATAATTGATTTATTATTTTCAATTCTTGATTTTGACAATGATAAAATAATTAATATTGAAGATGTAAAAATCTTTTTTATTCATTTATATTCATCTACTAATCTTAATATTAAAGAAGATAAATTATATAAATTTATAGAATATTTTTTCAATGATAATAATAATTATTCTTTTAATGATTTTAAAAATAAATGTTTATCTTCAAATCCAAATTTAATTTCTTTATTCAAATATTTAATTCATATCAATAAATTTTTTAATTATAAACAATTAGACTTTTATCAAAAAATAAAATATCCAAATAAAAAAAGTTTATATTCAGATTATTTACAATATGAATCAAACTTTCATTTAGATAATTTTATACTTCAAAATGAAGATTTTATTTTAAATAAAGAAGAAAATGAAAATGAATTAAATGAATTAATGAATTTTGAAAATGATATTCATAATACAATGGAAGAAATGGATAATGAAAAAATTAGTTATTCAAAAAATCTTAAATTTAAAACAAATAATAATTTAAATGAAAAAAAATTTCTAAAATGCTTTTTTCAAAGTAGAAGTGAAATTTTGATAGAAAAATCTACAAATAAATTTCTAAAAAATAAAACATCTTATGATAATAATAATGAATTTATTTTTTATCAACAAATTAACAATCAATTAATTAAAGTTAAATTAACAATAATTTATAATATGATATTTTATTATCTTGTTAAAAATGATATTCCTTTTTTCGTGAATATAATTTATTTAAATAATGTTTTTTTGTTGATTAAAGGAAGTGAAAAAATAGAAAATAAACTTTATTTTATTGTTGATTTAATATCAAATATTTATGGAAATTTATTTTTTATAGAATTTTTAAATGATGATATAATAATCATTAAAAAATTTAAAAAAATATATTTTAATCAAAATCCTATTCCAATAATATCAGAGGATTATTCAATTGAAAAAGAAGAAATTGGAAAAGGGAAATATGGTGTTTGTAAAAAATGCTATAAAAAAAATAGTGATAAAATTTATTGTATTAAAATAATAAAAAAATATAATAATAAACAAGGAAAAAATAATTATAAAATTATAATACAAGAAAAAAGTATTTTTAA
>JAEEGI010020932.1_pt1 | contig 13044 bp, 10 predicted proteins | sample 8958751 | NCBI WGS metagenome assembly JAEEGI01 (sample SAMN16246545, study PRJNA631951) | gut metagenome | biome: gut microbiome; feature: rumen; material: KS-attached | host: Bos | place: Iran: Karaj | collected 2018-10
ATCAATGGCCGTTCGAAGAATATGCTGCTCGGTCCTAATGGGCAGAATATCTATCCTGAGGAAATTGAGGACAAACTCAATTCGATGACGATGGTCGTGGAGAGCATTGTGGTACAGCGCGACAATAAGCTCGTGGCCTTAGTATACCCAGATTTCGACGAGGCCAAAGGAATGAACTTCTCCGCTGACGACATTAAGAATATCATGGAGCAGAATCGCAATGGCCTGAACGAAATGCTTCCTGCCTACGAGAAAATCTCGGAGATTATCATCCAGAAGGAAGAGTTTGAAAAGACCCCGAAGAAATCAATCAAACGATATCTGTATCAATAAAATACAACGGATATGAAAAAAAGAATTATTTTCATCCTGACGATGATACTGCTCGGCATCACTAACCTACCAGCACAAAGTTACCAAGGAAGATGGTTTGCCGACGAGAAAACGCTGGAGGAACTGGGGCTCGATGGCATTGATTCAGATGAGATTAAAGATTTTGACCTCCTACTGAATATGTCAAAAGGGAGTATCAAAGTTGATCTTTTATTCACTATTAAAGCAGAAGACATGACCTTGTATATTATATGCAGTAGTCCAGGAAGCTATACCCGGAAAGGAAACAAAATACGCGCCACATTTGATCCTGACAAGATGAAATTCAGAGTGAGTAACATGAAGTCCAAGGACAAGGAAGTTAAGGAGATTTTAAGGGAGAAGGATTTTAAGAAGATGATGCTCAAACTAGTATCTTCGGAAATGAGGGAAAAAGTGGGCGAGGACATGAAATCATTATCGTACATAGCCGAATTCTTTCAGGAATTCACTATCGAGAAAATCTCGGACGACAGACTCACCATCAATGTTGATGGCGACAAACTGAGATTCCACCGCGCCCAATAGGATATCCTGCAACGGAAAGTTTTCTGAATTCTATTTTAATCTCCGTAAATGTAATAATACCAATAAGTGAGACCGTACCAGTCTTCAACCTTACCTCGACGTTCAGTAGCGTCGGGGTATTTTTGTTCGAGTTCTCGAAGGTTGCGGTAGTCCTCCTCCATCACAGGGTTACGGTAAATGATGATGGGATGGCGACGAAGATGATTGTAAAGTGTGAGGGCCTCACGATAGTGGAGAGGCAGACGGGATGTATCAAGAGAATCGCCCTCAGCAGTGCTATCATGCAGACGCTTGACAAAGTCATCGAGTTTTCTGTCGATGAGTAAGCCGCAGAGCTCGTAATCCATAACCATAGAGTCAGAAATCCTAAGACTATCAGAATTACTAGCGAGAGCTTTAAGATAAGTTGTGGGCAGCATTGGACGCGCAGGACGGGCTCCGAAAGCACGATAGAGACTGTCTATCGGATATCGGACGAAATGTGAGGCGTCACTAGTGGGAAGCATCACATCGCTACTGCCGACAATAGGATAATGGAATAAACGTTCTCCAAGTTCACCACGCTTCGCCATTGCATACATACGGATCATCTGAAGGTGGACATCGCTCTCGAGCGACTCCCAACCTGCATCGAGGGCACCTTCATAGTCTCTTTGTAAAAGACTCGTCTCAGCTCGCATACGGTAATGGAACACTGCATTAGTATTACCGACTGCAGCTACACCCATCATCATTAGAAACAGCACGAGCATATTAATCCACATAGGACGCGAGAGAAATACGCTTGTGTCTTTGTCGGGCTCGACATTTTGAATATATTTCACAACTATACAGATGCCTATCCAACCGATAAGAATCAGCGCAATCAGAATCCACAAAAAGCCCCATGAATAGGACTGAGCAAGGTCAGTATTGACTGCGCTGATAAGAGCCAAAACTAACATTGAAGGAAAATAGGTAAAGGCGTGGCCTCGGTTTGTCAGATGGAAAACGCTATAGGCCAAGACCTGTAAACACTGCAAAAGCACAGTTATAAGCACTGCTCCGAGCAATGGCTGGTAACTTGTCTTACCGCCACTCAGCACATGCTGCACCGCAGCAAGCACATCAGCCTGGAAGTGATAAAGCCACAAGAAAGAAAAGACTACAAAAACAATAGCACACGTCCAAAGGATAGTGCTATTGTTTCGTTTATCTGAACGTATGCCCATTTTAGTTCTTTTTGAGAACAACGGCAGAACGGGCAGGAATGTAGAGTTTCAGCCACTCTTTCTTGTCGTTGACATAAAGGGGGTCATAGTTCGTGGTATGCGTCATTGAGTCATCGGCAAAGCCATTGCCGCCAAAGTCCTTCGAGTCGGTATTGAGCACCACATCGTAAGAACCCGTAGGCACGAGGAATCCATAATCGGTATAGCTGCGCGTAGGCGAGAAGTTGAACACAAACACAAGGTCGCCACGCATGAAGCAGAGCACCTGGTCACCATCGTCGTGCCAGATTTCCTGAACGGGTGTGTCCTGGAAATTCTTCACACTCTTGATGACCTTCAGCATCTCACGGTCGAAGTCACCGAGCCAGTGATAGCAGAGGTCCTTGTTGTCGACGAGATTCCACTGGCGACGGGCATACTTGTAGCTCCAGCCATTTCCTTCGCGCGGGAAGTCGATCCATTCGGGATGACCGAACTCATTACCCATGAAGTTAAGGTAACCACCGTTAATAGCCGCAGCCGTTACCAGTCGTATCATCTTATGAAGGGCAATACCTCGCTGGGCTATATCGTTGACATCCTTCTTGGCGAAGTGCCAGTACATATCGGCATCAATCAGGCGGAAAATAATGGTCTTGTCGCCCACCAATGCCTGGTCATGGCTCTCGCAATATGATATGGTTTTTTCATCGGGACGACGGTTCTTGACCTCCCAGAAAATTGAGCATACATTGATATCCTCATCGCGCACCTCCTTAATAGTCTTAATCCAATAGTCGGGGATGTTCATCGCCATACGATAGTCGAAGCCGTAGCCGCCATCTTCAAACTTTGCAGCAAGACCGGGCATACCCGAAACCTCCTCAGCAATGGTAATAGCATTTGGGTTCACCTCGTGGATCAGGCAGTTAGCCAGCGTCAGATAGCAGATGGCATTGTCGTCCTCATGACCATTGAAATAGTCGCCGTAGCCTCCGAAGGCTTCACCCAGTCCGTGAGAGTAGTAGAGCATCGAGGTAACACCGTCGAAGCGGAAGCCGTCGAAGTGGAACTCGCCCAGCCAATAACGGCAGTTGGACAGCAAGAAGTGCAACACCTCATCCTTACCATAGTCGAAGCAGAGCGAATCCCATGCGGGATGCTCATGACGATCACCGGGATAGAAGAATTGGTTGGGGTCGCCACAAAGGTTGCCCAGACCTTCGACCTCATTCTTGACAGCATGCGAGTGGACGATGTCCATGATTACTGCAATACCCATCTTGTGTGCCGTATCAATCATCTCCTTCAGATCCTCAGGCGTTCCGAAGCGTGAACTGGGAGCGAAGAACGAAGACACATGGTACCCAAAAGATCCGTAATATGGATGCTCCTGAATAGCCATTACCTGAATGGCGTTGTAGCCATCCTTCTTGACACGCGGCAGCACATTCTCCGTAAACTCCTTGTAAGTACCTACCTTCTCGGCATCCTGCCCCATTCCCACGTGGCACTCATAGATGAGCAGCGGTGACTTAGATGGCTTGAAGGTTTTCTTCTTCCATACATAAGGCTTCTCTGGATTCCATACTTGAGCTGAAAAAATCTTTGTCTGATCATCTTGTACCACGCGACGACACCAGGCGGGAATACGCTCACCTTCACCCCCATTCCACTTGACCTTCATCTTATAGAGCTGACCGTGCCTGATGGCTTTCTCGGAGAGTTTCAGTTCCCAGTTGCCTGTACCCTCAATGCGCTTGCAACGGTATTTCTCGTTCTCCTGCCAGTTATTGAAATCGCCAATCAGATAGATGTCTGTGGCATTGGGAGCCCACTCACGGAACACCCAGCCCTTCGGCAGTTTGTGGAGTCCGAAATAGAAGTGGCCTGATGCAAAGTCTGTAAGTTTCTTCTTGCCATTCTGTGTCAGCTGGTTGATCTTCCACAGGGCATGATCATGACGTCCGCGGATGGCGCCCTCGAACGGTTCCAGCCAACCATCGTTACGAACCAGTCCAATGTGCTCGGGTTCCTTCAGTTCAACCACCTTCTTTGGTGTAGTTTTTTTTGCTGCAGGCTTCTTGGTAACAGTTTTCTTTGCAGGTGCAGTTTTCTTCGCTGCAGACTTCTTAGCGGTAGTTTCTTTTTTTGTAGCCATAGGTTTTTATGCTTTTACTTTAAAAATAGCTTTTTTAATCTCAGGAGCATTGGTAATACAGGGAGCATGACCATCCTGAGGGAAGAAGATGACAAACTCTCCAGGCTTCACTGTGATATAGGTCTGCGCTTTTATCTCACCATATTTTGTGATGTCTTTCTCTGCATTGTAGTCATAATTAGGCAAATCTGACAACGGAGTGTAGCCAAAAGTCTCCTCTGCTGAGATAGGAATCTGGATGTCAATCATCTCAATATGCGTTTCTAATACAGCCTCATCCTGACTACGACCTTTGGCCATCTGAAGGTTGAGGAATACCTTATTATCACGGATGGGATACTTGCCAACCTCCAATGTCTGGAGGTCATGGCATCTCAGAAAATCAATTACATCAGCAAACAAGGGGTTTAGTACCACATACATGCTGAGTTTTTCCAGTCGATCAATAATCATAATTTATAGTTATTTTAATTTAAAAGATTCGTATTAATTATCTTGTTGACGATGGCCACGGGTATAGGTACCACTGGCTATAACCTTTCCGTTACGATCCTTTTCAACAAATTTGCCGTCTCGTACATCATCTTTGTAGTAGCCTTCAAAGCGCTTGCCCTCTTTGTCTTCCTCGATGGCGGCACCATTACGTTTGCCATCTTTGAAGGTGCCCTTAAACTTCGAACCGTCGGCATAGCGTGCGACACCCTCACCGTCGATTTTCCCGTTCTTGAACTGTCCTTCGAATACATCACCCTTCTTCGTCGTCAGTTTGCCCTTGCCATTAGGTCTGTCAGACTTCCAAAGACCCACATACTGATCGCCATTCTTCCAAACCATCGTGCCTTGGCCATGCTTATCACCTTCGAGAAATTGACCAGTGTATTTATCGCCATTAGCATATTTCGAAATACCAGTACCCGTACGCTCACCGTCAACATAGTCGCCTTCGTAAACATCGCCGTTTTGAAATTTATAAATGCCTCGGCCGTGCTGCATATTATTCTTCCACTGACCAATATACACATCGCCTGAGGCATACTTAAAGGTACCCTTCCCTTGACAAACATTGTTTACCCACTGACCTTCGTAAGAGGAGCCATCACCCCAATCAAAAAAGCCCTGTCCATTTTTCTGATCATCCTTCCAGTCGCCTTTATAGTAGGCACCATTGGAAAAAGTATAGGTACCTTTGCCAGAGCGTTTATCCATATACCAGTTGCCGTCGTATTTGTCGCCATTAAAGTAGTACATGATGCCGTGACCATGCTGATAGTCTCGGAACCACAGGCCCTCGTAGCGGTTATTATTGGAGAAATAATAGACGCCCTTACCATGCTGCTGGTCCTGAAACCACTCGCCCTCGTATTTCTCGCCATCAAAAAAGGTATAGGTGCCAAAGCCCTGACGCTTTCCCTTCTCATACTGCCCCTCATACCAATTACCGTTCTTATAAACTGTTTTCCCTTTGCCATGCGGTTTCCCCTGAAAGAGTTCCCCCTGAAACTCACCACCGTCCTTCGTAATACATGAACCCAGTGTAATTTTCTGTGCAAAAAGCACTGTAGGCATCATCAATATCGCGACTGAAAATATATATCGTATCTTATTCATTCTATTATAACTTCAATTTCTTGGCAAAAATACGAATAAAAATCGAGATTGCAATGACTCTTGTACATTATTTAACGATATTCCTCATTTTCTATCAAAAATTATTATTACCTTTGCAGGCGTATGAAATTTACAGCAATCATCCCCGCCCGCTATGCATCGACACGTTTTCCGGGCAAGCCGCTGGCAGTTCTCGGCGGAAAGACTGTCATCCAAAGAGTATATGAACAAGTAAGCAGTGTGCTCAATGAGGTTTATGTAGCCACTGATGACGAACGCATCTTTGCGTGTGTGAACTCGTTTGGCGGCAAGGCCGTGATGACACGAGCCGACCACCAAAGTGGCACAGACCGTATTCAGGAGGCCACAGAGAAGACAAATACTCAGGCCGATGTCATTATCAACGTGCAAGGTGACGAGCCATTTATTCAGCCCTCCCAGATTCTGACACTGATGCAACTCTTCGACGAGCCCTCCACACAAATTGGCACACTTGGGAAACCATTCGATAACATCGAAGCTGTTGAGAATCCTAATTCTCCAAAAATTGTCACCGACAATCGTGGTTTCGCTCTATATTTCAGTCGCAGTATCATTCCCTATATCCGAGGAATGGAGCAACACGATTGGTTTGACAAATACCCCTTCTTGAAACATCTAGGTGTGTATGCCTATCGTCGGGAGATATTGGCTGAGGTGACAAAGCTTCCACAGAGTTCTCTCGAGAAGGCAGAGAGTCTAGAACAATTGCGCTGGTTGCAGAATGGCTATCGCATCCGCGTAGGACTCACGGATGTCGAAACTGTTGGCATCGACACCCCTGAAGACCTGCAGCGGGCCGAAGAATTTTTGAATCAGATTGGTTAGAAGACGAACTTCAGTGATTCGTATAATTGAATCACAAGAATGTAGAAGATAAATAACGGAGCTCCCATCCGGCATCCGTACGAAAGGGCATCGAGTACATCGGAGAGTGTCTGGAAGCGTCCAGACACGAGACCGAATGATACGGAGATGAGAATAATGCCAAAACAAAACATTGGCATGATGCTACGTGAGAAGGGCGAAGGAAAGAGATTGCCCGTTGACGACAGCAAGACCGCATGAGGAATAGCCGTCAACAACAATACCACACCCACATAGAGCACGAGGAATACTATAGTGATTCTCAGAGCCATACGATCGCGATAACTATTGTGTGGCTTACGCATGAGACCGCTCTTCTGCAGACATCCTAATGCAATCAGCATCAACACAAGACAAGCCAGCCAAGGAGATGCCACTATCGAGGTAAAGTTGCCCAAAAACCAGCGAATCCCTTCGCCTGAAAGCAACGAACGCACACCCTCGACTCTCATGGCAGAGAATATCCATGAGATAAAGATGAGCACCACCTCTGCAATTAGCAAGAGTAAAATGAGCATCCCTAAACGTGAGGACTTTTCCGGACTATTCATCATCAGCTACGAGATTGTCGATATCGATGATGTGCAGTTCGATGGCGCGAACCACAAGACGTGTAGCATTGACATTACCAACACTCTCTGGAAAGAGTTTCTTGATCAATTCATTTTGACGTTTCTCTAGACTTTTGACGCCAAAAGGCATGCCCCTCAGACCTGTAATCTGCTCCTTTGTATAGCCTAGGGCCAAATGGCGAAGAAAACGTTCGTCATATTCGTCAATTTCATAGTTAACCACCGCCTCTTGCTTGGCAAGTTGACCGCTAACGGCCTGTTTAAAACGCTCAACAATCTTTTCGAGAATAGGTTCGTTGAAAACCAATGTCTTACCTTCCATCACCGCATTGACATCACGACGCGTCAGCAACTCGCCAGTTTTCAGAATGATGCCGTCAGCACCAGCATCGAGCACATCCACCCATAGTTTCTCATTGAGGATTTCACCCGTAAAAATTAGCACTTTTATATCCGGATGCATTTCTTTCGTCGTACGGCAGATTTCCACGCCAACAGTGGTAGAACCGCTCAATCCCAGATCAAGCAACACGAGATCGGGCTTCTGCTGTTTGAGTAATTTCCAATAATCTGGTTCGGACTCGGCCGTACCAATGACGTCTGCTTCAGGTATATCACTCTTGAGGATACCCAGTGTGCCCTTCAACTCTAAGAGCACATCTTCTACAATAATCACTTTAAATTGATTCATATCTTCTATTCTTTTTGATGATTTGACACTATCGGAGCAGCAGGCAGGATGATGTGCACCAACAACTGTCCGTCGCACACCTCTGCCCAGATGCCACACATACGTCGATTGGTTGCTTCACCATGATCACGCACGATCTGACGACAAAGCAAATAAGGGATATTCTGCACGGAAGCAGGGGTAAACAAAGCCTGTGCCTCCTCTGTACTCAGATGAAGGTTAGGCATCGGCATCGTAATCTCAACATATTTGCTATCATGGACAGACGGCACCACCGACAGTTCCTTGCCCCCACCCTGTTTACGGAGAATGGAGAACAGATAGTTGATAAGATTCTCATCGCCCAAGATACCATTCGACAAACGACGGATATGCAGATTGGTACGCTCGACCTGATCCATCGCCTGCAGGGAGAGCATGCCATAAAGTTCTCGATAATAGCCAACGATCTCAGACAGAGACTCCTCCTCACCTTGATCTACCAACTGGCGGATGCGCGAGGGATAATACATTGTTTCGTGCTTGAGCGTAGAGAGGCAATTGTCGAGCACAGCATTAGACACATGCAGATTGGCGGTTTCGAGCTCCTGACGCCGCAACTCATCAGCCATCATCTCCAAGTTCGAAATCTGCTGACGTTCCATTAAGAAGCGATAGTAAAGCCGGTGACGATAATAAAGCAAATAATAGGCAGGCAAAATGGTGCACAGCACAAGAATGAGCAGAATGACAGCAATACGCTTATTGGTCTGCGACTGCTGCATCATGCGGCAATAATCTGCCAGAGTATTGTCGGCCGACATCTCCTTATATAATAGTGTATATATACGATTATTATAATGATAGAGTTGCCACTCGTGGAGCGCAAGGGCTGCGACGGCACTCTCATTACGAATATCGAGGATAATATTATAATTGATATGGAGCGAATCCTGATACCACTTGATTTCCGGAATCATCAGCGAAAGGTCACCATGGCGCAGCATCAGATCGTTACCCTGCGGACACAGTTGCTTATAGTAACAGTTCAGATAATAGCGACAAGAATCGGCAAATAACAAGGTTTGCTCATAGGTACCGTTTATATTTGAGAAATAGGCAGAATCGGCATAGATGCTCGCCTTACCCAAATAATCATCATCGGCCGCAAAGGCCTTCGAAGGAAGAAGCGTAGCGTAGACAGACAATAGGCCTATCAGTACACGCACCACGCCTTTTGGCAGGCGGAAAGAGAAACAGGATCCGAGACCTAAAGTGCTTTCAGCAGTAATCTGACAAACTGAGAATATCCGGCTGATCTTGCGATATTTTTCGATGATACCCTTACAATTCAACAGACCGAAGCCGTGATTGCCAATGGGCTTCGGATCAAAGATGTGTGCCAACTGTTCCTCACTGATGCCATCGCCTGTATCTGCAACGGAAACCTCCACGTAATCGGCTGTCTGTTTAGTAAACACAGTGACACTGCCACCCTTTGGTGTGAACTTGCGCGCATTATCGGCCAATGTGTTAAGCATAAAGAGGGTTAAGACGCGATCGGCTTTCACCTGCGCATCCGTCGGTTGCAGGTTCAGGGTGACACCTTTCATGGCGAAAGCCTTACGACTATGTGACATCAGGTCGAAAAGCGGTTGCAAAGGAAAACTCTCAATCTTGAGGTTGAGCTCACCTTGGCGCAGTTGTATCCATTGCGTAAGAATATCATTATAATCATTGATCTGATCTGTGAGTTCACGGATATAGCCAAGACTCTCCTGTTTGCTGCTTTCATCAAGGGTATCAAGTCGGTTAATCTCGTGAATGATACGATCAATAAAGGGTGTTATGCCATTGACAAGTGATATCTTGGCACGCTGTTCCAAATGGCGGCGCTCATTGTCTTCAAGGCGCAGTTTGCTGGCAGAAACATCATCCTGACGCTGCTCAATCTCGTCTTCGAGTTGATTATAGTTACCTTTTTTCCACTTATTTAAACGATTGAAAAGCCATAATAGGAACACTAAGAGAATGATGGCAAACACCACAGCCACTAACATATAGTTAAGTTGGGTGGCACTGCGCTCATACTGTGCTGCACGGGCTTCCAACTGACGATCTTGGCGGGTTTCGCTCATCAAATCGATGTAAGCATTACGGTTCATGTCGCTTAGTTGTTTCTCATCCATCGCTGAATACACCAGACTCAACTGCTCACGGATACTTGCCACCAGGTCGGGTGCCTGATAAATGACAGAGTCAGAAAGAGCCTCCTCAAGATTATAAAGGGCCGATTCATAATCGTCAATCTGACGGTAGCAAGAAGCTAAGGTGCGATAGGCGCCGGCTATCTGATAGATATCACCATAACGTAAGAAAAGATAAAGGGCATCCTCTGCAAGCCACCCTGCCAGCATATCATCGTTGACACCCTCAGGGTTGATAAATTTCAGGGCTGGAAGATTATCGGCCAGCAGTTGCCGACGGTATTCCTCATCCATAAGGAGTTCGGAGAGAGCTTCTAGGGCATTAGCTGCAAAAAAAGGATAATTGTTTTGGCGTGCATGGATGAAGCAACGCAACAGATGGTCGAATTCCTCCTGATTAATCTCTTGCTGAGTACCATTGGTGATGATGCCACCAGAGCCGACATAATACAGGTAGTTCAGCCATTGCGCCGTATCAAGGCGGAGATCATTAACATCAATGTTCTGGAGAGCATCGATCGACTGCCGTTCCAAACCTACATAATAATAATAGGTAGAAGTAACAATCGCCATTTCAGACTCAGCGTAACGCAAACGTTGCAATTCAGTTTCGCTTAATTGGTCGCGCTCTTCATTGATACGTTTCAGGGCTTCTATCGCATTCTCACGGTATTCGTAGAACTCACGATTCTTTGAACGACGCTGGCATAAGCGCATCTGCTGAACATAACAAACGAGTAATTCAATTTGATTGTCAGTTATTTGCGGTATTTCGTTCAACCTTTTCCCAGCCTCATCATATTGCATTTTGACGATGTCTGTAAAGGCCAGATTGTTGAGCGCCTCCGCCCTTCCTTTATCATAGTTTGCGGATAAATCATAGGCTTGTTTCGCATAGTATTCTGTAGTATCTACATCGCGGTAGTGACTGGCATATGATAACGCATTCAGCTTGTCGACGGTCTGTCTGTCAGGACGTGAACAGGCTGAAATGAGAATGATTGATAATATGAATAGCCAGAACTTCATAAGCAAAAAACAATCCCTCCCGCCATATAGGCAGAGAGGGATTTAAACAGATATTATGCGCGGGCCTTAGCCACGTAACCCAGTGCTTCCTTACACTTATCGGTCACATACTGCCAGTCGCCTGCCTTCACTTTGTCTGAGGGGAAGAGCTTCGAACCCATACCTACGCAGAAGACGCCAGCCTTGAACCAACCCTTCAGGTTCTCCTCTTCAGGAGCCACGCCACCGGTCACCATGATCTTCGACCAAGGCATCGGCGCTTTCAGGCCTTTCACCATGTTAGGACCAACCACATCGCCAGGGAATACCTTCGTGAGGTCGCAACCCAACTCCTGGGCTTTACCAATCTCAGAAACGGTCATGCATCCCGGGCAGTATGGGATGAGGCGACGATTACATATGGGAGCGATATCAGGATTCAACAGCGGACCTACGACGAAACAAGCACCCAACTGAATGTACATCGCTGCTGTAGGTGCGTCGACGATAGAGCCAATACCCAAAGCCAGTTCGGGGCACTCTTTATCAGCCCACTTCACCAACTCACCGAAGATCTCCTGAGCAAAATCGCCGCGATTCGTAAACTCAAACGCACGGACGCCACCTTCGTAACAGGCCTTCACCACATTCTTGCAGGTCTCAAGATCCTTATGATAGAAGACGGGAACCATACCGGTATCACCGATTTTCTTCAATACCGCAATTTTATCAAATTTTGCCATAATTATCCTTTAATTTCACGTTTGAAAAATTATCAATTGTCAGTTATCAATCAACAATCAACGCTGCACGCGGCCGCTAGCGTTACCACCTGCTAGAGACTCTACCTCGTCAACTGATACTAAATTAAAGTCACCGTTAATGGTATGCTTCAGGGCACTCGCAGCCACAGCAAACTCAAGAGCCTCGCCCTGGGTCGGCTTGGTGAGCAGACCGTGAATCAAGCCTCCAGAGAAAGAGTCACCACCACCTACGCGGTCGATGATAGGATTAATCTCATAACGCTTGCTCTGATAGAACTCCTTACCATCATAGATCAGGGCCTTCCAACCATTGTATGTTGCACTATAACTCTCACGGAGCGTAGAAACTACATATTTGAAACCAAACTCTGTCTTCATCTGCTTGAAGATGCCTTCATAACCTGCAGCATCCGTCTTACCACCCTCTACGTCAGCATCAGGCTTGAAACCAAGGCAAAGCTCAGCATCCTCCTCATTACCGATACATACATCAACATACTTCATCAGGGGGCGCATAATGGAGATGGCCTTCTCAGAAGTCCACAGTTTCTTACGGAAGTTCAAATCGACAGAAACGGTGACGCCATGGCGCTTAGCAGCCTCACAAGCAAGTTTTGTGAGTTCTGCAGCCTTGTCAGAAATAGCGGGCGTGATGCCAGACCAATGGAACCAAGCAGCACCTTCCATAATCTTATCAAAATCGAAGTCTGAAGGTACAGCCTCTGCGATAGAAGAATGTGCACGGTCGTATATAACCTTAGAGGGACGCATAGAAGCGCCTGTTTCAGCATAGTACAGTCCCACGCGCTCTCCCCCACGGGAAATAAACTCGGTATTGACACCATAACGGCGCAGTGCATTAACGGCAATCTGACCTATCTCGTGCTTTGGAAGCTTCGTCACGAAATAAGCCTCATGCCCATAGTTGGCTACTGAGATAGCCACATTTGCCTCACCACCACCAGGGATGATGCGGAATGATTCACTCTGAATGAAACGGTCGTTTCCCTGTGGGGAAAGGCGAAGCATAATCTCGCCCAATGTTACGATTTTTGCCA
>JAEEGI010020933.1_pt1 | contig 13044 bp, 9 predicted proteins | sample 8958751 | NCBI WGS metagenome assembly JAEEGI01 (sample SAMN16246545, study PRJNA631951) | gut metagenome | biome: gut microbiome; feature: rumen; material: KS-attached | host: Bos | place: Iran: Karaj | collected 2018-10
CTCTACCTCTTAATTGGTGTAGTGTTGAAAGACCAAATCTATCTGCATCAAATATTACCATTCCAGTAGCATTAGGAACATCTACTCCTACTTCTACTACTGTAGTAGAAATTAATATTTGAATTTCATTCTTTTTAAATTTTTCAAATATATTATCTTTAGCTTGTGATGCCATTTTTCCATGGACGATATCTATTTTAAAATAATCACCAAACGCTTGAATCATTTGTTCTTTTAATTTTATTACACTAGATAATTCATTAGTACTATTCTCATTTTCTTCTATTAATGGAGCAATTACATATATTTGGTGATGTTTTTTTAATTCATCTAACATATAGTTTAAAACATCTTTTATTTCATCCGTTCTTTTTACAAATGTATCAATTTTTTGTCTTCCTTTAGGAGATTCTTTAATTGTAGATACATCCATATCTCCATATATAGTTAAAGCATAAGTTCTAGGTATAGGTGTAGCACTCATATATAATACATCTGGTCTAATACCTTTATTTTGAAGATTTGCACGTTGATGAACTCCAAAACGATGTTGCTCATCTGTTACTACTAAACCTAAATTATTATATGTTACATCATCTTGTATTAAAGCATGTGTACCAATAACAATATTTATAGTTCCATTTTCTAATCCTTCATATATGGCAGTTTTTTCTTTTTTAGATGTACTTCCAGTTAGAAGAACTGCTTTAATTTCTTTTTCTTTTCCTAAGAATTTAACAAAATTATTATAATGTTGAGTTGCCAATATTTCAGTTGGAGCCATTAAAGCTCCTTGATATCCTGAATAATAATTGGCGATTAAAGCAAGAAAAGATACAATAGTTTTTCCACTACCTACATCTCCTTGTAGTAATCTATTCATTCTTGTACTATCTTTTAAATCTTTTAATATTTCTTTTATAACTTTATTTTGATCATTAGTTAATGTGAATGGCAATTTTTCTATAAATTTATTTAATTTTGTTTCATCAATATCTCTTTTTAATCCACTTTCTTCTTGTTTCTTTTGATTTTTTAAATAATTAATTTTAAACATGAAATTAAATAATTCTTCATATTTTAATCTTATTGTGACATCTTTTAATTTTTCTTTTGTACTTGGATTATGAATTATATTTAGTGATGTTTTTTTATTTAAAAAATTATATTTTTCTCTTAAATATTCTGGAATATAATCTCTAATAGTATTTCCATATTCTAATAAAGCCATATTAATATATGATGACAATGTCTTATTACTTAATCCACTCGTACTATGATAAACTGGTTCTATTCTATCTGTATCTGATAGACCTCCCATTTTTATCTCATTTGCGGTAATAATATTCTTTGTTTTATCTAATTTACCTATTACTGTGATTATTGTACCGATAGTTAATTGATTCTTTAAAAATGCTCTATTAAATATAGATACACCAACTACTCCACTTGGAGTTACTAATCTAAAATTCATTTTATTTAATCCAACTTTAAATCTCATTAAAATTGGTACACTTTCTACTCTTCCGTCTATTATAATTTTGTCACCATCATCTATTTCTTGTAGATTTCCTCTAGTAAGAACTTCATATCTAAAGGGATAGTGAGTTACTAAGTCTTCTATAGTGTTAATGCCTAATTTTTTTAATTTTTCTAAGCCTTTTGTGCCTACGCCTCTAACATCTTTTAACTCTGCCAATTCACACCACTCCTCGCCGCTTATTATAGCATATTTAAAAGAAAATTTAAAGTTAAAAAAAGTTAATTTTTTTGTTGACAAATCAACACTTTTAGTTTAGGATAGAAAGCACCAATTCGACATTAGGCGAATTGGTCGCTAGTATCACACTAGCCAACCCCTTTTTATTCTTTTTGGAGGCTACCCTCAGGGGGTGTAGCCTCTCAATATAATAATAAGAAGATATGTTTGTCGAATTGCATATCTTCTTTTTTTTGTTTAAAAAAAGATTAGTAATTACTAATCTTTTTCTATTAATGATTCATAATATTCTAATCTTTTTTCTGAGTCTTTTTTATTTTCTTCAAATATTTCTTTACTATTTTTATTTATTTTTGTTAAAGATAAATATCTATTCTCTCCTAATAAGAAATCTTCATACCCTGAGAAATCTGATTTAGAATCTATTTTAAATTCATCAGTACTTGGATTATAGTGGAATAATGGGAAGTAACCTGATTCAGTAGCTATTTTTTCTTCACTCATAGCGCTCTTCATTCCTTTAATTATTCCTTGAGCAATACATGGACAATATGCGATTATAATACTTGGCCCATTGTATGATTCAGCTTCTTTTAACACTTTTATTGCTTGTTGTGGGTTAGCTCCTAGTGAGATTGTTCCTACATAAACATGAGAATAATTTAGAGCACATTTTGCTAAATCTTTTTTAGCTGTTTCTTTACCAGCTGATGCGAATTTTGCGATTGCTCCTTGTCTAGTTGATTTAGATGATTGTCCTCCAGTATTAGAATATACTTCTGTATCTAATACTAAAATATTTACATTTTGTTTAGTAGATAGGACATGATCTATTCCATTATATCCAATATCATAGGCCCATCCATCTCCACCTATTATCCAGAAACTACGAGGCATTATATAATCTTTTAATTTCTTTAATTCTGTTATTTTTGTATTGTCAATAATATCATATAATGCTTTTCCAGTGTCTTTATTTATTTCATTTATATAATTATTATATATTTCTAATTCACTCTTCTTAATTAGATTTTTATTATTAGTTATTAATGCTTTTATTTGTTCTTTAAATGCAGAATCTGCGACTGACATACCAAATCCATATTCGGCATTATCTTCAAATAGGGAATTAGCCCATGGTATGTTATATGGCATTGATGGCATACTTGCTCCATATATTGAAGAACATCCTGTAGCATTAGCTACTACCATATTATCTCCAAATAATTGAGTAACTAGTTTAATATATGGTGTTTCTCCACAACCTGCACAAGCTCCAGAGAATTCAAATTTTGGTTTTACAAATTGACTTCCTTTTACTGTGTTAGTACTCATTACATTTTCTTTATATGTTACTTCATTGAACAAATAATCTGATACTTCTTCATTGGCTTTTTCTTTTTCAATCATTTGTAATGCTTTATTTCCTTTTAGTCCAGGGCATGATTCTACACAACTTCCACAACCAGTACAATCTTTTATAGATACACCTATAATAAATTTATAAGTATTATCCCCTAGTTTTATATCTCCTAGATTTTTAACTACTTCTACTGGGGCATCCATTACTTCATTTTCATTTAATAAGAATGGTCTTATTGCACCATGTGGACATACTAGAGAACACATATTACATTGAATACAGTTTTCATGATTATAACAAGGTATAAAAGTAGATGTATCAGCTTTATCAAATTGAGAAGTAGCTGGATTCATTCCTCCATCTGGCATATTAATAAATTCTGATACAGGTAATTCTTCTCCTTCTAAATCATTTATTTTTTCTTGGAATGATTTTTTATTTGGAATTGATTCAATAAAATCTACAAATGGTAATTTTATTTCTTCTATAGAAGCAATTGCTTGATCTATTGCTTTGATATTTTTTTCTACTACATTACCACCTTTGTTAGAGAATCTTTTTTCAATAGCTGTTTTTATCTTATTAACTGCAAAATCAAATGGTACAATTTTTCCTAATTTGAAGATAACTGTTTCCATAATAGAACTTATTTTACCTGGTAGTCCTACTTCTTCAGCTATTTTATTAGCATTTATAATATATAATTTAATATTTTTACTTTTTAGTATTTTTTTATCATGTGATGATATCATTTTAAATACTTCTTGAGTTGATTTAGAACTATTTATAATGAAAATACCTTTTTCTTTAATATTATCTAACATCTTTAAATTATGTAGATATACATCTTTTGTACATACTACTAGAGATGGATTAGTACAATAATAACTAGAAGATATTGGATTATTACTAAATCTTAGATTACAAATAGTTTTTCCTCCACTTTTTCTAGAATCATATCTAAAATATCCTTGAACATATCCTTTGGTATTATCTCCAGTTATTTTTAATATATCTTTAGATGCACTTACCATTCCATCACTACCAAAACCATATATTAAGAATTCAACATTATCTTTTTTAGTAGTTATTTCTGTAGATGGAATAGATAAATGAGTAATATCATCATTTATACCTACAGTGAAATTTGTATGAACATCTCTTGTATCTAGAAAATCAAATACTCCTTTTATCATACCTGGTGTTGTATTTCTAGATGATAGTCCATATCGACCCCCATATACTCTTACTTTAGGAGCAACATTTTTAATTATATTAACAACATCTAAGTATAATGGTTCTCCATTTGAACCTGGTTCTTTTGTACGGTCTAATACTGCTATTTTCTTTACTGATTTAGGTAAAACTTTTAAGAAATATTTTTCACTAAATGGTCTATATAAATGTACTTCTACTAGTCCTACATCTGAACCTTTATCATTCATATAATCTATTGTTTCTTTAATAGTTTCACATACTGAGCCCATTGCGACTATTACACTTGTTGCGTTAGGTGATCCATAATAATTAAATGGTGCATAATCTCTTCCAGTTAATTCAGATACTTTAGTCATATAATCTGCGACTATATCTGGTACTTTATCATAATAAGAATTTCTTACTTCTGTTTGTTGGAAATATATTTCTTCTCCTTGATTAGTACCATATATTTTTGGCTTTTCTGGATTAAGACCTTTTTCTCTAAATTTTTGTAGAGCATCTTGATCAATCATATCTTTTAATTTATCAGTATCTATAACATCTATTTTATTTAATTCATGACTAGTACGAAATCCATCAAAGAAATTAACAAATGGAATACTAGATTTAATTGCGGATAAATGAGATACACCTGTTAAGTCCATTACTTGTTGAACTGATGAAGATGATAGCATAGCAAAACCTGTACCTCTAACAGAATAAATATCTTGATGATCCCCAAAAATAGATAAAGCATGTGTAGCGAGAGATCTAGCTGCAACATTAATTACACCTGGTAATAATTCTCCTGCAATTTTATACATATTTGGAATCATTAATAATAATCCTTGAGACGCAGTATATGTAGTAGTTAAGGCACCTGATCTTAATGATCCATGAATCATACCAGCAGCTCCTGCTTCTGATTCCATTTCTACTACTCTTGGTTTTGTGCCAAAATAATTTATTTTTCCTTCACTTGCCCACTGATCTGTAACTTCTGCCATAGGTGATGCTGGTGTTATTGGGTATATTCCAGCTACTTCTGTAAAATTATATGATACGTAAGCACAAGCTTCATTTCCATCCATTATTTTTTGCATTAATATCCCTCCACTATATTAATTATAACATATAGATTAGAAATCAATTAATATGAAATGTTAGTTTTTGTAAAGAAAGGTAATATGTGCTATAATTTTTTAGAAAAAGGAGTTAGAAATGACTAAAAGATTATTAATAAGTTTAGAAGTAATATTATCAATTTGTTTTATAATGATGCTTATTCTTGTATTAAATGGTAATATAAGTAATTTTGATAATAATATTTATAGTTTGATAAGTAATTTGATTAGTAATAGTATGACTTCTTTTATGAAGATTATTACTTTTTTAGGAAGTGCTTATACTCTTATTACAATTACAGTATTATTAATATTATTTAGTAAAGATAAGATATATTTCAGTATAAATTTGATTGGTATATTTTTATTAAATCAATTATTAAAACATATAATACAAAGGCCAAGACCTGTAGATATAAATATTATTAATGAGAATGGTTATAGTTTTCCCTCTGGCCATTCTATGATTAGTATGGCTGTATATGGTTTCTTGATTTATTACATATATAAAAATATGAAGAATAAAAGATTAAAATGGCTATTAATTTTATTATTATCAATACTAATACTTTTAATTGGTTTTAGTAGAATATACTTAGGTGTTCATTTTGCAAGTGATGTATTAGGTGGATTTATACTATCATTAATATGGTTAATTATTTTTATACTAATTATTGATAATAAAACAAATTCTTGACATTTATAATATTTACGATATAATTATAAATGTCTACTTGATTGGTCGTAATCCTTATACGGAAGGAAGGCTTACGGCAAATCCTAAGTATGCGGATGTAGTTTAATGGTAGAACCTCAGCCTTCCAAGCTGACTACGGGAGTTCGATTCTCCTCATCCGCTCCATTTAAATAGATAATTAGTCGAAAGGCTAATTTTTTTGTACTTAAAAATCTTTTAAATAGTAATATTATGCTCATTTTGCTTTACACTTTAAAAAGTATATTTAATATAGAAAAAGTTGATTTTTATATTTATATACATATACAATTAAAGTAGAATAGATATAGAATTGGACGTGTATAGTATGAAAAAAACGATATTTTCAATTATATTATTCATGATGTTTATACCATTTGTAGTTAATGCAGAAACATGCGATATTGATAAAATAACAATTAGTTCAATTACTATTGAAAGTAAATCAGATAGTGTTGTAGAACTTGATGAAGCAACTGCAAGTGGTAGAAATATTAATTTAAATATATCCATGTCAGAAGTTGGAGATAACATATCATATAAAATAGTAGTAAAAAATGACTCAAAAGAAGACTATCAATTAGATAAGAATAGTTTTAATATTAGTTTAGATTATATCGATTATACACTTGAATCAGAAGATAATACTAATATAGTTAAAGCCAATTCTAGTAAAATTGTTTATCTAAAAGTAAATTATGCAAATGAAGTTCCTGATGAAGCCTTTGAATCTGGAACATATAATGATAATAAGATAATGACATTAAATTTATCTACTGGCGATACAGTAAGTTTGACGGATACATTAAAAAATCCAAATACGGGAGTCCAATCATATATTTTAATTTTATTTATAGTATTGTTAATTAGTATCACTACATATGCATCATTAAGAAAAAAGAAATATGCTAAAATCATGATATTAGTAATTGGGATTGCAATTATAATACCACCAATAAGAGCTTATGCTTTATGTAAATGTGATATTAGAATAGAAAGTAAAATATTGATTATTAATCATAATCATAATGTTTATGTAACGAATGATTATGGTTGGAACACTAAACAATATTTAGATAATAACTATGTTAGCTATGATGCATTTGAAGAGAGATATTTCATTGTGGATGGTGAAAAAAATATATACTACGAAAATGGTATTAAAAAAATTGGTAAGTATAAAAAAGGAGAATTAGTAAGTACAGGTACAATAAACTTAGGAAAATGGTGTTTGGAGAGTGATTTTGATAATACCCATACTTGTTCAAATGTTCAAGCAGTTACCTTAGAGAGTTCCTTTTATTGTGAGACGAACGATATGTGTATGGCTGAAGATTTTAATGAATTGAATTTTAGTTCAACTGTTAGTTATCAGTGGGGTACTTACGTAAAATTTCCTACAGATTTTACAATGCCTGATCATGATGTATATTTTGTAATTAATGATGGATAAAAATAATCATAAGATTAAGATATTACTAGCTAAGTGGGAGTACAAATTCCCACTTTTTATTTTATGGACTTTTCTTTTGTCAAAATGTATGTTATATTTCATTTAGCAATTGAGAATCTTGAATGCCTTATATAACGTGATATTTTGCGTATATATGACAAAATGTCGCTCCATTTAAAAACAACTAGTCAAAAGACTAGTTTTTTTGTGTCATAGTATATGTACTATACATTTAAAAGTTGATTATTCCCCACCCTCATAAGTAGATATGTTACACCAATCACAACCACCGATATTGGACTTAATGGAAGGCCAAATTAGCCAAAGAATTGCAGCAAAAGCAACACCTATAGTAAGGAAAACTAACTCATATGTAATTGTAGTCTTCAATAAACCACTATCTTTCTTTTTTAATCCGATAATCATAAAGATATAAGGTAATAATACAACTGCTAATACTATTAATATGTATAATATAATAAATAAATCTCCCGTAGTGAATGCTTCTATTGAATCTAGAGATCCTATAAGAAGATATAAACTTGGTATTCCTATAATAATTGTATATAAAACAGTGATAACAACAAATTTTGTTGATAATTTAGTTGTTTGTTCTTTTTCCATAAACATACTCCTCCTATTATTGATTTTAACCGAACTATGGTTTTTGTCAAGTTGATTTTATTTATATAAAATATTAAACTATTATTAGGTGGTTCTATGAGAAAAACTATATTTAATATAGATAATAAGAATAATTATAAGGATGAATATAAGAAAATCATAAAAGTATTATCTAGTAAATGTATAGTATTAGATAAGAATAAATATAATTACTTTGATTATATAAATAAATATTTATTTAATAATTGGAATTATAGAGATACTTTTATTGATGTATATAGTTATTTAAATTTTATTGGGATTAATATTAGTAATAAAAAAATAAATGAGAAGAGTTTTTTTAATTTATTAGAATTTTTATTAAATATACAATTAGTATTTGAATCTAATAAGTATTTGAAAGATAATACTATATTTAATTCTACTAGTTATAGTGTTTTATTTCATAATATACCTATAATATTAGATAAATATGGATATGAAGCATATGATTTAGATGATAGGGTTTTAATATATAAGAAAGATTTTTCTTATGAAGAGTTATTTGATTTAGTACCTGATGATATATATGAGAGTATATTATATTATAATAATATTAATAATCGTGGTATAAAAATAAAAAGAATTATACTTAATAAAATATATAATTATATGATTAAAGATATTGATTTATATAAGTCTTATAATAGTACTGTATTTAGTTCAATTAAAATAGTTATTAATAAGATGGGTATTATTGGAGATATAGATAAGAAATATAAAAGTATTAGTAATTATAAGTTAAGAAAATATTATGATAATTGTTTTAAAATGATGTGTTATTTAATAGTGACTAAGAATATATATAAATATAGAGATGAAATAAAAAAGAGTAATAATTAATTACTCTTTTTATGTGGTATTTTATTAATTGTGAATCCTATTAAGTAGATAAATAATAATAGAAGTATAAACCATAATACTGATGCGATTACACTTTGATTATGAACATCTAAGAATGTATATGGCCCTTTTACTATTCTTAGAATATTTAATGTTATTAATACTATTGCATAAATAATAGTAGGTATTACACATATTAATAGTTCTTTATTACTTAGTTTTTTCTTTTTATCTAGGAATATATAAATATATAGTAATAATAATGGGCAGAATAAATGAAGAAAGAAATTTGGCCCTAGAAATAAAAATTTAAAATTAAAATTATATGTTGGTAATAATATAAATAAAGTTACTAAGAATGTTAACATTAAAGACATTAGAGTCATCATTCTAGTTATTTGTAACCATCTAGGTATTTTCTTTTTTCTATTTAAATATAATACGTATATACATCCTATTATAAAAGCAAATAAATTGGAATCTAAAGTATAATACTCAAATTGGAATCTATTGAATAAATTACATGTAAGTATAATAGCTAGAGATTCACTGCATATGAATATTATATTAATTATTAATTCTTTATATTTTTTCATAATTACCTCTCATTTATTTAAATCATAACTCATATCTATAAGTTTAAATATTATAAAATCTGGTACTGTGTCATCTAATATTATAGATATCCAGTTCTTTTTATTCATGTGATATGCTTTATAGAAACCATTTACTGTTAAGAATTTATCTATTAAATCTTTATTTATTTTTAGATCTATTATTTCTATTTCTTTATTAGAAGTATTATCTAATTTAGATTTATTGATATTCATAATAATAGAAAACCATTTATTACTATCTATATTTCTAAATACTCCATATGATGGAAATTTATCCCATAGAAATTCTGGATTAGTATTAAATTTATTCTTTATATAAGAAGTTATTCGATTAGATTGGTTATACATAAAATAATATGTTATAAAGCAGTTATCTCTTATATCTAATAATAATTCTTTATATTTATCTTTTAATTGATTAGTAAATTCACCTGTATCATTAGTTAAATTATTAGTATACTCTTCATTAAAGTTTTTATCTATTATTTTTCCTTTGATAAAGCCTTTTTGATTTACTTCTATTTCTACTTTAAAGTCTTTATCAATATCTTTTTCTAAATAATAATTATCATCTTGTTCTATAAAACCATAATTAAATAATTTATTATAATCTACTCTACTACGTTCAAATATTTCTTTTTCTATATTATTCATTCTTTATTACCAATATATCTTTAGATATTCCTCTATATTCATTATTTTCAAAATCATCTTCTCCATTATAAGTAAAAGCCATTAATTCTACATTTGAATTTACTTTAGATATATCTGTACCTGGAGTTAATTTAATACTTGTCATATAAGTATTATCATTATATTCATCATCTGTAATATGTGAATACCAGGAATCATTTCTATGTGAATAATCATCATATAAATATATTTTTATATATGGTTTATATTTCATTGTATCTTTAGGGCTATAAATATAATGAGAGATATTAGTACCATCTTTTAGAGTATATGATAAGTGATATGCCATTTTATATGATTTATTTGTATCTATTTTATTCCATTCTTCATAAAAAGTATCGGCAAATCTTGTTTTATACTTTACTGTTTTTTCTGTTGAAGGAAATATTTGGAATACTGCGATATCAGTTCCTAGAGTAAATTTGGTTTTATAGTCATCAATTCTATTTAATTCATAATTACCATCTTGATAGATTGATATAGGCATTTTATTATCATCTTTATATTCTTCTTTTATTTCTTTTGGTTCTTCTATTGTTTTAGTACTTTTTTCTACTTCTTTTGATTTATCTAATTTAAGAGAACAACCTGTAGTAAATAAGACTAATATTAAAATTGTAAGAATTATTTTTTTCATATGACACCTCTATTCATATAAATTACTTTCTTCTAAGTATTCACTTTCACATGTTAAATTTATTTTTAAACTTTTTAATACTCGTTTATCTCCATTATTTACAATATATGTAGCATGAGCATCACAATCTTTTAATTTACTTAGATTAGATAATGCTTTTTCTGTCATTGGATTAGTAGCAGATGAAATAGATAAAGCAGTTAAAACTTCAGGTAGGGTTAATCTTTTTCCAGTATCTAAGCTTTCTTTTAGATTGATAATTGGTTCTAGAACTTTTGGAGATAATAGATCTATATCATCTGGTATTTTACTTAGATATTTAATTGCATTTAATATTACACTAGATGCGGGTGTTAGTAAATCTGTTTGTCTACCGGTAATAATCTTTTTATTTACTTTTACTGCAATTGAATGATAATTAGTTTTCTCCTTTTTCTCTAAAGCTGGTTTTACTACATCTAAGTATGTTTCATCTATTTTTAATTCATTCATTAATAGTTTTACTTTTTCTACAGTATCTTGATCACATAAACCTAGTTTATAATTATTCTTTTCATTATAGTAACGTCTTACTATTTCTTTTTTAGATGCTTCTTCTACTACATCGTTATCACTAATACAGAAACCAACCATATTAACTCCCATATCAGTTGGGGATTTATATAATTCTTTTGCTCCTATTTTAGATAAGATATTCTTCAATACAGGAAATGCATCTATATCCCTATTATAATTAACTGCTGATTTATTATAAGCTTCTAAATGAAATGAATCTATCATATTAACATCTTTTAAGTCAGCAGTAGCAGCTTCATATGCTAGATTAACCGGATGTTTTAGAGGTAGATTCCATACTGGGAATGTTTCAAATTTAGCATATCCAGCATTTACTCCTCTTTTATTCTCATGATAAATTTGAGATAAACATGTGGCTAGTTTTCCACTTCCAGGTCCTGGTGCATTTACTAGGATTAATTTTTTTGTAGTCTCTATGTATGGATTTGCGCCATACCCCTCTTCACTTACTATGGTCTCTATGTCTGTGGGGTATCCTTTAGTAGGTTTATGAATATATGTTTTTATATTATTACGATTTAATTTTTTAATAAATTTATCTACACTTGGTTGATTATTATATAAAGTAATTACTACTGAATTAACAGAGAAACCCATGGCCTTAGAATTATTTAATAATTTTAATATTTCATTATCATATGTTATACCAAAGTCTCCTCTAGTTTTATTTTTTTCTATGTCACCAGCACTTATACAAAATATTATTTCTAAATCATTTTTTAATTCTTTAAACATAGATATTTTAGCATCACTTTTAAAACCTGGTAAGACTCTAGAAGCATGGGAATCATCAAATAATTTTCCACCTACTTCTAAATATAATTTATCAAATAATTTAAATCTTTCTCTTATCTTTTCACTTTGTATTTTTACATATTTCTTATTATCAAATCCCTTTTTCATATCAACCTCACTATATTAAAACCATATTCTTCTATTAAATCTCTACATATATTATCATTTATATGCATACAATAAATTCTATCTCTTAAACTTACTGGTATTTCATTTTTTAAATCACCTATATATACATGCTTAGAATCTTCATTATTAGAACTAGATGTATCTACATATATTTTATCTATATTTTCACTAGAATGAATTATATTAATAATATTATCTAATTCTTTCGTATCTCCTGAATAATAAACTATTCCTTTATTAGTATTAAATTTTATACTATAACAATGCATTTTAGGACTATGTTTAGTTTCTTCATATTCTATACTATTAAATGAATCATAATTAGAATAATTAGATATATCTATTAAATTATATTCTTCTTTTTTAATACCTACTATTTTTAATAATAATTTTAAATCATCTAAATATAATAAATTATCACTTATAATTATATTTGGTTTTATATTTAATAATTTATTAGAGTAAGATATTAAAGTACCTAGAGAACCTATATGATCACTATGAGTATGAGTAATC